>Ga0247727_10008040_pt1 | contig 19753 bp, 22 predicted proteins | sample WisWelCaveWW1625_FD_202498 | JGI IMG/M metagenome (GOLD analysis project Ga0247727, IMG submission 202498) | Biofilm microbial communities from Wishing Well Cave, Virginia, United States - WW16-25 | ecosystem: Environmental > Aquatic > Deep subsurface > Groundwater > Cave microbial mat | place... | reverse complement strand
GAAATCGCGTACTGTCAATGTAAGTGAGAATGCAATGACTGCCAGTGCAATGATCGCTATAATGCCCAAAACAATCTCAGTCAGCCCAAACTGTTGCAGGAGAACTAAAACTGTTGCGATATAGATGCTGTATTCAACCAGTGCTCCTACAGCATCGCTAATTGGTCTGAATCCTGCCTTAACTAATATTTTGTTTAGTTCGGCTTCTGCAAGCACTCTTTTTGTTATTCTGCCGGCCAGTTTCGCAATGATAACTCCAACTAATATGGTGATGAGCGCTATTGCAATCTGGCTGTATGCCTGGCGGAAAACTTCAATGAACCCCATATGCAGGTTGACATTCTTCTTTGTTATAAAGCTTTTTATACCAGCATTCGAAGAATCAGATCATGACAGACCAGCATGAGAAGATTCGTGAGATGGAAGAAGCCATGTCCAAGGCCAAGTACAACAAGGCCACGGAACATTGGTTTGGCTTGATGAAGAGCCAGATTGCCAAATTGCGCGAGAAAATTGAGAAAAAAGCTGCAGGCAAAGGTGGCGGCGAGGGCTGGTTTGTCAAGAAGACTGGCAATGCAACGGTCATCCTGGCTGGTTTTCCAAGCGTTGGTAAATCTACATTGCTGAATGCACTGTGCGGCACTAAGTCTAAGGTTGCAGCTTATGAATTTACCACACTTGATTGTATTCCTGGAACGTTGAATTATCAAAATGCGAGAATCCAAATTCTTGATGTTCCTGGAATTATTTCCGGCGCCGCATTTGGTCGCGGACGTGGCAAGGAAGTTCTTGCCATGGCAAGAAATGCAGACCTTGTCCTGTTCGTAATTGATGCTTTGCATCCTGAACATTTCACTGCTTTGCGGAAAGAAGTCTACGATGTCGGCATCCGAATCAACCAGCGCCAGCCTGTTGTAAAAATTGTAAAGACAACTAGGGGTGGTTTGAGCATGAATTCTACAGTTAAACTGTCAAAGGTGAGCTACGACACTCTTGCAGCAATTCTAAAGGAATTCAAGATTATGAATGCCGGCGTTGTTATCAGGGATGATGTTGACATTGATCAGTTCATTGACTGCATTGAGGGCAACCGCAAGTATGTTCCCGGTATTGTTTGTGTAAACAAAATTGATTTGGTTGGAGACAAACAGCGAAAGCAACTTCATGAAATACTGCCAAATCCTATTTTTGTCAGCGCTGAGAAGAAAGAGGGTCTTGAAGAGCTAAAAGAAAAGATTTACAATTCATTGAATTTTATCCGTGTTTATCTGAAAGAAATCAACAAGAAGCCCGACTTGGACGAGCCGATGATTCTTACCAAGCCCGCCACATTAAAGACTGTTTGCGAGCACATTCACAGGGACTTTGTCAGGAAGTTCAAGTTCGCCCGTGTCTGGGGCAAGTCCGCCAAATTCCCCGGCCAGCAGTTCAGAAACCTTGATAAGCACCTTGAAGACGGAGATGTTGTCGAGATTCACATTAGATAGGCATTTGGAATAACTATTTGTTTAAACTGTATGAAAAGGTGAGATTTTTTCTAGATAAAAGGAAAAGCTTTTATTCAATCAATTACTTTTTCGAGGTAACATGGGGAGAATCGTCAGTACTTTTGCGAGCGGAACTAAGCCGTTTATTAGTGTTGTTGGGGGATTTACTATAGAGCTGCCATTTTCTCTGGAAACAGAATTCGAAACGAAAAGAGGACGTTTTAGTGTTCACACAGTCATTCACGGATTAAATTCTATGACGGTTGATTTCAATCGTTCGATTGAAAATATGGAAGAGGTGTGCAGTAAAGAAGCAATTAAAAGGATCATTGCACTATCTCAGGGAGAGTATCTGATATCTGTAAAATCTTTTGATGCATTAAATTTGGTTCTTCAAAAAATTGAAGAAATAATAAAGGAAGAGTAATCATTCAAAATCCCCTGCTCTTTTGAACAGTCCGCAAAGCCACCTTTTTAAAGCCCTTTTGTGACTATAGCACATTGTAGAGGTTTTCTACCGATTTTTGATTATTCCAATGACTCGGCAAGGCGCCCCATCACCGCCTTCAATTTTTAAGGGAAGAACATAGCATTGAAATCTCTTTCCTGCCAGCCCCTTTAAATTAACTAAATTTTCAACAATGAGGATATCATGTTTAAAGAATAATTTGTGTAGCGTATATGGCGCATTATCAGGGGTAGGAGAATCTAACCCAACCATCTTTATTTTTTTATTGATTAATTCCTGTGCTGTTTTCGAAGCTAGTACAGGATTGCTGCCAAAATAATCTTTCTCATAAACTTTATCGCTGTGACCTGTTAAGAAGAAAACAATATCTCCTTCTTTCACAGAATCCAAATTCGTCTCAATCTCTTTCTGTCCCCTAACATCTAAGACGATGCCCTCACCAACAAATTTTTCCATAGGATAGTCGCTTAATGTTTTTCCATTAGCAATCATATGGGATGGAGCGTCAATATGTGTGGAAAAATGAGAATGAAACGTTAAGACCTTCTTACCTATGGCATCCTTCTCAACAGTAGAAAACTGTCTAATTACAATTTCAGGATCGCCTGGCCAATTAGGAGTTTTGCTGTCAATTGACAGAGTCAAATCAATAATCATACTAACTTGGCACTAGTTTATCTATATAAATTTGCTCACCTTTCTGGACTGTTAGAGAAGGTCACTTAAAAAGACAGATTTTAGGACCGTAGTAAAAGGTGAAAGAATTTGAAGTGTTAAAATGCGCGTTTGTAGCCTCTTTCTGAAAGCTTATCTCCGAGCCATTTGATGACTCCTGGATAATCTGTGTTATCTTCCCTTAATGGTTCATACACACGATTGGCTAAATCAACTCTGAGAAGGTCGTCAGGTCTTGCTATCCCTCGATTAATGATTAATTTAATGACTGGTCTAGTTTCAGAAGCATAATCAGGTATTATTGCGTGCAATCCTTCCCACAAATGAAGAATTTCTGCTAAATCTTCTTTTTGTCTTAAAGAAAACCCTTTGATGCGCTCACCACTTTCCAAATCAAGTCTTCTCTCCAAAACATGTCGATTCAGATAATTTTTCGTTTCTGTATCAGCTACCGGCATCAAACTGACTTAAATTCTACTAACTATAAAAATTTTGCTGAACTCTTCTTTAAAGGTTAGAGAAACTCTGATTTTTCTCACGGTTCGAAAAACTACCCTTTTAAAGCCCTTTTCTGACTGTAGCGAATAGTAGAGTATCTTGGACGGTATGAGAAGTAAGTTTTAAAAAGCTGTATTTTGTAGCGAAGTAGTGAGATGGGGGATCTTGAAAACAAAGTGGATCGCGAATTCCTTCGGAAGGAAGTTCGTTTTCCACGAGTAATTCCTGTCGAAGAATACGAGCTGATGGCTCTGGAAATTGCAAAACAAGTCAAAGCTAAAGTATCATATGAAATTACTTACGGAAAGGTTGCAGGTGATAAGCTAGTGTCGTCCCCTCAACAACCACCGTATGTTCCGCTGATACAGGGTGTTCAGATAAAGGGAGAGTTTCGCAAGTCTCCTACCGGACCGTATATCGCATTTATCGGATTGAAGCACCGCCATCACCCTCACGATATCCCAACTCAGCTCACGGGGCTTGAATTCTGTGGTATTCGATTTGAAACAGAGAGTAGTGAATTGGCAACCACATTTGAAAGCACTATTCACCAATATTTCCAGAAGAAAGAAAAATAAAAACAATCCTCACCTTTTGCTACTGTCCTAAAAGCTCTTTTTATACCAGACCTTTTCGAACTGTTCAAGAAGGTGAAGTTTTAAATCTATAAGCGCTTTAGTACGAGATAAAATGGAAAACGAAACACGATCTCAATCGCCAATAGTAAAAGGATTCGTCAATACTATCAAATTTATGACGCCAGTTATCGGACAAAGAAAAGTAAACCTGGAGGGGCTTGTAATGTACGATCCGAAGGCGGCGCCAGATGCATCCTTACCGTACATGAAATTGATGGATCAAACACTTGTAATGGCAATACAATTGGTTTATGCCACGGCGGCCACAATATTAGTATATGAGCATTTATTGAAAGGATAATAACAGCACCAAAAAAAAGAATAACGATACTCAAGGAACCCCTAGCTTTTCGTAGGGTTTGTAAGAGCTTTCACATACTCGCTCTTGCTCATTCCTGCATTTTTCGCAAGTTTTTCCATTGCCTTGTCAAATCCGCTTCCATATTGTGCTGCTTGCTTCTGCCTCCACGCAATTTCTTTTGGCAGTCCCAATTCTTCAGCTATTTCTCGCAGAATTACCTTCTTATGCTCCGCATTTATCTTTCTCTCGCCAGGAATTCCCATTGCTTTTTTTATCAGCTCATCATCTAGAAATGGCACTCTGACGCTTATTCCCATAGTTTTGCCTATCGCAGCATCTCTTGTTAAATCTCTTTCCCACATTTCTTTGAGTCCTTTCCAGCATTCATCGTTTACATCGTTTGCGTGAGCGTGTCTTTGGTAGCCTGCAAATATTTCCTCGCTTCCAAGTCCTCCGAAGAATATTTTGATGTCTGCTAATTCTGCTGCTGCCACAATAACACTTCCTACTCCGACATTTACAACATCCGGCTTCTCAAACATCTTTGCAGTTTTCTTAAGAATAGCTTCAACTTCCTCAATAGTGAATTCCTTATGTTTCCAATTCAATTTTAATTTCTCTGCTGCCATTTTCGCAGCTTCCAAGTCCTTGCTTCCCTTAATTCCAACACTATAACAAGTGAAATTGTCAGTAAACTTCTTCAAGATTAATGCCAATAAACTTGAATCCACTCCTCCGCTCAAGAATAATCCAAATTTTTCTTTTGGCACTCTTTTCTCAACTGCTGTCAGAAGTGCTTTCATCACTTCTTCTTTCGTACTAAGAACTGTCTTCTTCCTCAATTCATCTATATTCGCTTCCCATTTTGCCTTTGTGGGCAGTCTTCCAGCCTCAAATTCTTCTATCATATGCCTTCTAGAAAGGAGAAGTTTTAAAAATCTTCTCGAGAAAAGTCCTATTGTGAAGAAACAATTGCCTAAGTCTGATATTGAGAAGATTAATGCCGAGATCGCACAACAGCTAAATATTCAGGACTTCTTTGGGAAGAAAGACCAGGTTATGCTTGCAGAAGCAGACCATCATATATACGTCGTAAAAGACAACGTGCCATATTTCTTCTACCAGGAGGGCAAACTTATACCAACATTAAAACTCCTTCTGGAAAAGCCAATTCTAAAGCAAGTAATAGTCGACATGGGTGCAGTTAAATTCGTCTCTTCAGGCGCAGATGTAATGCGTCCTGGCATTGTGGAATTAGACCCTGCAATAAAGAAGGACGAATTAGTAGTTGTAGTCGACCAGACTCACAAAAAGCCATTATGCATTGCAAGAGCTTTATTCTCTGGCGAAGAAATCTTCAAGATGAAACAAGGCAAGGTTCTGCGGTCTGTTCATTTTGTGGGCGACGAAGTCTGGCAGTTTGTTCCTTGATAGCATCTGCAAGTTCTTTTATCATCGGACGCAGTTCTTGTCTTTTGTTAAGTCCTGCAATGACCAACTCTCCAAAGCCGTTGTATTGCGCGAGGCTCAATGGATGGAACTGCTGGATTGCGTAGCGTGGCTCGTGTTTCGTATCATATTGTTTGTATGGCGTTTTTCCGGTAAGCGTCCAGAATGCCATATATGCAAATGAAAATGTGTCGGATCTTAATGTGAATACGCCGTCATTCAAATATTCTGGCGGGCCGCAGTTTTCTGTGGCGAGGGCAAATTTGTCCGCCACATCATGACGCGTCCCGAACTCGCGTGCTGCGCCGAAATCGATCAGAATTCCTTTCTTATCTTTGACAACAACGTTTCTTTCTTTTACGTCTAGGTGCACAATGTTGTTGTTGTGGCAGTGAACGAGGGCATTCGCAATGTCTTCAAGTATCATAAGCCGTTCTTCAACAGGCGGATTTTTGTCAATGTGAAAGAGCAGGTTTCTCCCAAGATTTGGAGTTACGAGGTAATGTCTTCCGTTTTTTTCGACAATGCTCTCTACAGGGCAGACATTCGGGTGTTTGGCGCGCTTCTGCAGCCGCGCTTCATAATCAAGGCAAATAGTACCAGCGCGGTGCGGGTCATATGGCAGGCAGTGCTCAAAAATAGGTTCTGCCCGTTTCAAGACCACTTTTCTGTCTGATTTTTTGTCGTGTCCAAAATAGACGGGTTTTTCGTGTATATGAGCATCAACTACATAACGGTCAACGCGCGAGCCTGCAGGCATGTAAGACCAGCAGTTTTTGTCTTTGTCTTGGTAGCATTTCTTTTCAGTCATCGCTTCACTCACTCATTTATTTATAATTTATATAAATTATAAAGTATTACCAAACGAGAAAGCCGCTTATTTATATACCTTTCTAATGCATTTCAAGAAGCCGTCGTGCCTTTGGCACGAAATTCAGAATTAGTCCTTCTTTGAATTTGCCAGATCCTACATAGTCATTTTCATGCTTCAGAATCACAAATCCTTCATAAGTTCCTTCTGTTTCTATGTCATTGCCCTGGAACCATTTGCGTAATTGCTCTTTGCTCAATTCACAAACATTCTTTGTTGCCACAGGCCCTATCAGCTGCGATCCTTCAATGCTAAGCCTTAACTGCCCGTTCTTTACTTCCGCTATGTACAATCCAATGCTGTTCATTCTGATATTCTTCACGTCAATCTTGTCAATGTCTCTGTGGATTACATAGATTCTTTCTTTTCCTCTTACGAATGCAACTTCTTCAAACAGCTTGGGAACTTTGCCGTATTGTTCTTCAATCATCTTGCAGAAGTGTTTCAACTCTCTGCTTGGCATGTAGGCATAATTCTCTTTCATATTCCCCACATCGGATTTTTCTGCCTCATTATTTCCGCTATTTCCTTCAGCAGATTTTTCTCTTCCTCGCTCAGATGTTCCTTGTTTTCCTTGTACTGCCTGAAATGTTCTTCTGGTATGGAGCTATACAATATGTCTCCTTCGTTTATCTGTCTTCCAATTGTCACGTCCACCAGGCTGACTGCTGCTTGTTTGCCTTTCTCCAGTCTGTCAACGTTCTCTTTTTCTACTTGTATTCCTTTGGCAGCGGTTATCTCTTTCCCTTCTTTATTCATAAGAGGCGTATTCGACTTCAGTATTCCTCCAATCACTTCCATTCCGCAGATTGCAGGGTTGCTTTGCCTGAATACATATCCTTTCAGAAGTTCAATCTTGCATGGTCTCACTAATATGTCCAGTTTTGAAAGTTCAATATTCTTCTGCTGCTGTATCTTCCATGCTTCGTAGTCTTCAATCAATCTATATATGACATCATTTACGATGACGTGAGCGCTTGTCGGGAATTCTGGTTTTGGAATGTTAAATCCTACAATAACTCCGTGCAGTGGATCTGTTGCCAGTATCGCTTCTGCGTCTGAAATGTCTTTCTTGGTTATTGGACCAATGCCTGTTTTCCTGATTGGAACTCCTTTTTCTCTCAATAAAGTCATTAATGCTTCCAAACTGCCAAGAGCGTCTGCCTTGATGATAATGCCGTCTTGGTCTGTCTCTATCAATACTTCGTGCATTTCTTTGTGCAGTTCTTCTTTTGCTTTTGCAACGTCTCCAACCGCGCTCATTATTGGCGCTCCTGCAATTGCTGTTTCTGCTCCAGTCGCAACAATTCTTACTCCAGTCGCTGCCGTGACTTCCTTCACTGGTTTGAATTTGGCTTTTTTCTCCCGCATTTCTGCATGAGGCTCTGGCTCAAACAATGCCTTGATTTTTGCCTGTATCGGCTCGTCAAGCGTGCCTACAAGAATCTGGTCATTTACTTTCAAAGTGCCATCATAAATAATGACATCAAGCACTGTGCCAAGTCCTTTTTGCTCTTTGACTTCCATTATTGTTCCTTTTGCAGGGCCTTTTTCCTCTATCTTCAAATTCTGTTCAAGATATTTCTGTGCAAGGCCTGTCAATAGCATCAATAGTTCTGGTATTCCTTCTGCTGTCTTCGCGCTTACTGGAACAACTGCTGCTGTTTTTGTGTAATCGCTTACTCTGTCAAATCTGTCTGCCTGGATTCCAAGCTCAAATACCTGCGCGACAACCTCGTATAATTTAGTCTCAAATTTTCTCTGTGTTTCAGCGCTCTGTAAGGATAAATTCTGCAGTAATGTTCCTGGCTTCTGTTTCCATCCTTCAATAATGTCTATTTTGTTTGCCGCAATGATGAATGGTGTCTTGGAATGTTTCAGAATCTCAATGCTTTCTTTTGTCTGCGGCATCAATCCTTCATTGATGTCAACAACAAGGATTGCGATGTCTGCAAGATTTCCCCCTCTTTTCCTTAAATTTACAAATGCCGCATGCCCTGGAGTATCTATGAATAGCAGGCCTGGAATTGTTAAAGTTAATTTCAATTGTTCCAGCAGGTTGCCGCAAATTTGTTTTATGGTGCTTAATGGCAGAATGCTTGCTCCGATTGCTTGTGTAATGCCACCTGCTTCTCTTGCCGCAATGCCAGTTCCTCTAATCTTATCCAGCATAGAAGTTTTTCCGTGGTCCACGTGGCCCATTATCGCCACAATCGGTTGTCTTATCATATTATGGACTCTTTTTGACCTTATTAAAAAGCTTTTGAAGTAAAAAGAGCCACCAGCTACCCGTAACTCCTAGTTGTTACTGCCCAATACTAAAAGGACGAAACCTTTAAATATAAGTTATACTTTGTGAGTAGTAACATCTCTAAAATTAATACGAAATATCGTCGGGGGGAATCATATGAAAGCATTAACGACACTGTTGTTCAGCGTGTTGCTTGTGATGTCTGCTGTTATGGTAGTAGCACAGGACCGCGAGGTTCCGGTTGCCATTGAGCGAGCGGAAATTGATGACACTGAAATCGAACCATTTGGCGTAAACCAGTTGGATATTGATCGCGCCCAGGAATTCGAGCTTGAGCTTGAATTGATGGCTTGGGAAGATGCAAAGGATGTTGAAATCCGCGCATTCATTTCTGGTTATGAATTCAATGATGTTCAGTCAATCAGCGACCAGATTGGTCCGTTTGACTTTTCTGAAAACCTAACTTATGTCAAGAGAATGCATATAACCCTCCCAGATGATGTTGATGTTGATGACTATCAGTTGCGTGTTATAATCTCCGACAGAAATGGTTGGGAGCAAATCTATAACTACGAGTTGAGAGTTGACACAAAGCGTCACTCAGTTAAGATTGAGGATATTACTTTGAGCTCAAATTCAGCCAAGGCAGGCCAGGCATTTACTGCAGTGGTCCGCTTGGAAAACTTGGGTCAGAAGGACGAGAAAGACGTCAAAGTGATTGCTACATTGGCAGCATTGGGCGTTTCTGCAACTGATTATGTTGACGAAGTCGAAAACGACGAGGAAGAGGAAACAGAAGAAATGTTCCTCAGACTGCCGAAGTGCGCAGAGCCTGGCGTTTATGACTTGAATGTCGAAGCATGGTACAACGACGGCCACAGCAAAGTATCCGGCCAGAGCAAGATTACAGTGTTGGAAAACGAGGCATGCAAGCCTGAACCAGCTCCTGTAGTTGTTGTACAACAGGCACAGAATCAGTCAAGCACTGAAGCACCAGCTGCATCAACAGGCGGAATAAGATCAGCACTTGAGATTATACTGCTTGTGCTTGTTGCACTCTTGGTGATTGTCGGCTTGATAATCGGCTTCTCCCGCATGCGCGGCGAGGAGTAAATTTTATTTTTTTATAATCTCTTTTTTTCGCTATCTTTTTAAACACTCTGTCTTCTTTTCTCGTCATGGACGAGTCAAAAATCAAGGAACAAGTGCTTATTGAGGCCAGCTCAAGTCCTGAGAAGTATTTCCCAGTTAAAACTCTCAAGAGCAAGGGCTTTAGCAGGCATCAGTGCTCTAAGTGCAAGCGTTTCTTCTGGACTACTCATAAATCAGATGTCTGCGGTGACCCTGCCTGTTCTGGCGGTTTCCGTTTTATCGGCCATCCAATGAAGAAGCAATTGGATTACATTCAGGTTTGGCAGGAATTTGCCCGTATTCACAAAAAGCTTGGTTATACGCCGATTTCTCGTTACCCTGTGATTGCCAGGTGGAATCCTACAACCGACTTCACTATAGCTTCTATTGCTGCTTTCCAGCCGTTTGTCGTATCTGGAGAGATTGCTCCTCCTGCCAATCCGTTAGTCATTCCTCAGATGTGCCTAAGATTCTCAGATATTGATAATGTCGGCATTACGGGCCATTGCGTCGCTTTTGTCATGATGGGAGAGACTGGCTTCTTTCCGCCTAAAGAATATGATGTGGAGCGTTATATGAGCGACCATTTGATTTGGCTGCATGAGGGTATGGGCTTGGAGATGTCAGAGCTTACAATTCACGAGGATGTCTGGTCTGGCGGTGGCAATCTTGGTCCTTGCATGGAATTTTTCTCTAAAGGTCTTGAAATCTCCAACCAAGTGTATATGCAGTATGAAATCACTCCTTCTGGCTTGAAAGAATTGAATATCAAAGTTCTCGATATGGGCCAGGGACAGGAGCGTGCTGCCTGGTTCACTCAGGGCAAGGCTTCTATCTATGAATGCATCTTCCCGTCAATAATAAAGAAGCTGCGTGAAATTACCGGTGTTCAGTATGATGAAGATTTTATGAAAAAGTTCACTCCATTGGCGCCGTATCTCAACATTGGAGAAGTTAAGGACGTCAATGCTGCTTGGAAGTTTGTTGCAGACAGCTTGAAGATGGATGTTAAGGCGCTGAAAGACAAAATCCTTCCCTTGGCTGCTCTTTATGCTGTTGCAGAGCACAGCCGCGCATTGCTTTTTGCAATAAATGATGGCGGTCTTCCTTCAAATGTTGGAGGCATGTACAACTTGCGTGTCATCCTGCGTCGTGCTCTTGGCTTTATTGAGAAATATGGCTGGAGGATCAATTTACCAGAGATTTGCAGGTGGCACGCTGATTATCTTGAGCCGTTATTTCCTGAATTGCAGGAGAACTTGGATGAAGTTGGTGAGATTCTTGAGGTTGAAAAGAAAAAGTATGAAGCAACTCGTGAGAAGACTAAAAATATGCTGCCTCGTTTGCTTGAGAAGAAGCTTTCAACAGAGGATCTTATTACTATTTATGACAGCCAGGGCATCGCGCCTGAGCTTATCCGCGATGAAGCTGCCAAAATAGGAAAAGAAGTCGTAGTTCCGGACAACTTTTACGCGCTTGTTGCAAAGCGTCACGAGGAAAAAGAGCAGGAGCACGCAACCGAGCGTGAAGAGAAGCTGCCAATTCCTGCAAAGCTTCCTCCTACAAAAGCGTTATACTTCGACGATTATGCCAAATCTTCTTTTGATGCGAAAGTTCTTGAAATCATAGACAATAACGTAATTTTAGACCAGTCTGCATTCTACCCAGTCTCCGGCGGCCAACTATCAGACCGCGGAACAATCGAAGGCAGTAAAGTTGTTGATGTTTTTAAGCAAGGTCCTTACATTGTGCATGTTCTTGAAGGCAAGCCAAAATTCCACGCTGGCGACACAGTGCATGGCGAAATTGATTTCGAAAGGCGCACCCAACTTGCCCAGCATCACACTTCAACCCACATTGTGAATGCTGCAGCGAGAAAAGTCCTCGGCGCTCACATCAACCAGGCTTCTGCGAAAAAAGATATTGACAAGGCTCACATTGACATTACTCACTATGAATCTTTGACTGATGAGGAGCTTGCCAAGATTGAAGAAGAGGCAAACAAGATTGTCAATCAAGGCATCAAGACCAAGCTGACATTTATGCCTCGTGAAGAAGCTGAAAAGCTGTATGGCATGATCATCTACCAAGGCGGCGTTGCTCCTGGCAAGCAATTGCGTATTGTCGAGATTCCTGGCATTGATGTCGAGGCTTGCGGTGGCACTCATTTGAAAAACACACTTGAAGCTGGCAGAATCAAGCTGTTGAAAGCTTCAAAAGTCAAGGACGGAATTGTAAGAATCGTATTTGCAGCAGGCAAAGCCGCGCAGAAGCTTGAAGAGGGCGAAAAGCACGTTCTCGAACAGGTCGCAAAACTCCTGAAGTGCGACGTCCACCATATTCCTGGCCGTGCTGCTGAATTGTTTGACATTTGGAAGAAAGCGAGAAAAGCTTCTCAAAAGAAGCAGCCATTGCCAGACCTAACACTAAAATCAAATGTCGCAACTGCAACCGACATTCTTGCCAAGACTGCAGAAGCTTTGCAGACTCAGCCTGAAGTTGTTGTGAAGACTATAGAGCGCTTTTTGGCGGATTTGGAGACGTGGAAGTCTTCTTGAGGATGCGGTCTAAGAGTTCCTTGATGTCTTTTGGTGGTTTTTCTTCGTCATAAATTTTTAGCGTAATATCAAACCTTTGCAGGAAACTTTTCCAATAGTGCAGTTCTCTGGTAAGCGGTTCATATTGCACCCAGTTATCTCTATCTGTGTAATCGTCAAATTGAATGTCAAGAAAACTGCCGGGGTTTATCACCCATCCTGGCGTATATACTTCTTCTATTCTGTTCTGCTTCAGATATTCACACGCTTTCACACTTTGCTCTTCATCAATACCATTCATAAAGGCATGATCGCATGGATGCCATACTTCTTCGAGTTTTCCATTTCTAACTTGAAATATTTCAAGCGCATGCCCGTTATGGCTTTCTTTTACGGTATAGTCTGCTGAGAATTCGAAGAGAAAGTATTTTCCTTCCAGTTCTTTTAGTTTGTCTTGCAGTGTCATTTTTCCACCGAAAACACCGGCTCAGTAATCTTTTCTGCTTTGCATTCCGGGCATCTGCTTGGCCTCTTGTGCCGTTCTCTTTTCTTGAATACAAATCCGCAGCTTTTGCAGTTGCTGGGGTCCATGACCAGTTTTCCAGGCTTGACCGATTGTGCAATGTGTTCCAAGTCTATTAGAATGTCTTTTGCGTCTGCGTGAAACCATTCTGCCAATTCTCTGACAGTCATTGCCTGCTTTGAGAGCAGTTCTATGGTGTCTTTTCGGCGTGTCATTTGAACAATTTATCCAATATGTCCAGCGTATACAGCACTATTGCTTCTGCTTGCGTCTTGCTTGGCGAAAACGCTTCTTTTTTCGTATGTACGCTAAATACTCGTATTTGATTTATCAAATGAATTTGATTCGGTAGTCCTGGGTCCAATTTTACTCCGTGCTCGGAAAGTTTTGCAATTAATGTTCCCAATCCCGTGCCTGGTGCTTTTTCAAGCAAATCATTGTTTGTCGCTTCGTAATATTTTCTGTGCAACGCAGTCTCCATCACGCGTCCACATAATATTACTGCGCTTCTAAAACATCCAGCAGTCATACACTTCTGTATTTCCTGCAAATCTGCGGTAACATCCTCTTTTATCTCGCTTGGCAGTCTTGGAATTCTGAAACTTTGTCTTTTTTGTTCTGGCTCATCTGCTGCCATTTCAGCTAATTGCTCAAGATATTTCGGCATCTCTTCTGCTTTTGCCAACGAGAGTTTCTGCGCTATCGAATGCGCTTCTGGATACGGTTTTGTCTCTGTCAATAATCTCTGTATCGCGCCTTTTAGAAGCAGTTTTGCTCCTTCTTCCTTCTGTTTCTTAAAACTTCGGAAATCATTCTGATTTCCGACAGTGCTCAAGAACCCCGGGTTCTTGACATCAATAATATTGCCTTTTGCAGGAGTTTCTTGCACTTTCAATGCTTGCTGTATATCGACGAGAATGTGATGTATGTCCATGTACTCTCTTGAGCGCATAAAGATTTATATAGTTATTGCTTCCAAATTATCGATATGAAAAGGATACTATTTTTCGTATTATTGCTGTTGGTAGCTTGTGCTCCGGCAGCGCAAAAGCCTCAGGCGCAGCCTGCGCCTGCAGGAGAGCCCACCGTTATATCCAGGGAAGAAGTTGTTTCTCCTCCTCAGCCGTCTCCTCCAAAGACAACAATGACTGAGGAAGTCACTGGCACGCCGGTAGAGCCAACTGGCTCTGTTATAGACCCATACAGCGAACTAGGCTGTGGTCAGTTGTTGAGTGCCGAAGAGTTTGCGACTGCCTGTGGCAAAGATCCATCTACATTCCTTGTTACGCATAAGATTGGCACGCGCAATTGTTATGTGAATGCCAAGGACTACAAGGACAACCGTTTGACTGCGGGTGTGAGCTTGACTGGTTTTGCTGATAGCGCAACTGCAATGGAAGAGTTTGAGAGAAGGCTTGTTGTGATGAAAGTCGGCGCTGACAAGAGTGTTGGCGAGAAAGCATACACTTTCCCCAAGGTCGACCGTCAGATAATCAATTTCGTGCGAGATAAGTTTATACTCGAAGTTGGCGCTGACCATCGCTTGTGCTCAAAGGAAAACTTGCTTAACGTTGCAAAGATTGTTGACAGCCATCTCAAGTAAAAGCACTTAGATTTTTTTGTTTTTCTTTTAAAATTTTACTTTTTTGTAGAATTTGTGCAATATCAACTCCGAACTTCTTTTTTGCAATTAATTTGGCATAATTCAGCATCAATTCTTTGCTGGCAAAAGTAATGGGCTTATTCATTAGCGCTTTTCTTGTCGCTTCTCTCGTTACCCACACGCCAAGAGGCAATACATATTCGTCTGTGATAAATCTCAGCGCGAGAACAGTATTTTGTCTTTTGTTCTTCATTAAATGCTCTGCAATTGCCATCCTGACCGTGTAATATCCTCCTGCGCAATTTTCTGCATAGTTCTTTCTGCCGGCAAACTCTTCGTGGTCAGTGCTGTATTCCAGTATGCCTGGCTTGACATACATTTCAAATAATTCATAGCTCCATTGTTCTGGGAAAAATAGTAAAAGATAGTAATTTCCCAAGTAGCTTCCAAAATATGCTGCATATTCGCCAATCTGCTGCTCTCTCACTTTTGAAAGAAAATTATTGGCCAGAATATCGTCTGTTGCTGTAATGCTCCATCTTGTCGGCACTAACTTCCTCTGCTTGCCGAACACGCCAACCGAAAGCATTCTGCTCAATGAATTCTCGTCGATAGAATGTTCATATAAATTAGTTACTGCTTCTGCCGCAAGCGCATCCGTATCATCATAAAATTTCTGTACTTTTGTTGGAATGCGAGGATTTGTCGCAAGTTGTAGCTGTTTTAATCTTGCCTGCGGTCCCATTGGCGCCACCCATCTGTCGGTCTGCAGATTCAAACTCGGTTTTTTCTCAAGGGAAACATTAACATCTACTGGCTTTGCTGCCATTGCAACATCTTGCGCAATTTCAACCAGTTTATCTGGTTGTTTGACATTGCTCGTGAATCTGCTGTTGACCAAGCTCGCTCTGAATGCAGCTACATCTGCAATGCCCATATTGTTCTGTGCCCAGTGTCTTGGCGCGTCATATTCCCAGGCATTGTCATCGTGTTTTTGCGGTGCAAGAATGCCGACATTCACATATGGATATCCGAATCTGCCTACGAATGGCGCTGGAGCGCTGCCTGTAAACTCTTGCTGGCTGGTTAAGGGCTTTGCTTTGAAGAGTGCGTGCTGGAGAATTCGTTCTTTTTCCTTGTAAGAAATCCCCTTTATTATCATTAATAGCGAATTATTCTAGAACTATAAATTCTTTATCTGTATCAATTCTTCTCCGTGGAAGTGCGGCTCGTCTTCCATTGTTTTCTTGAACTGAGAGCATGCTCTCTTATGTTCCCAGTAGAACCAGCATTTGTTTCCAAATATTTTGTAATTTTGACAATGTTCGCATACCGCCATGCTGAAATTGCCTCTTTCCTGCTTTAAATAGTTTTCGCCACTATGTTTTTAAACAGTCATCAAAACCAAACTTGCATGCTTACTCCAAAGGAAGTTGAACAAGTTAAGGAGGAATTGACTTCTTGCCAGCGTCCATTGTTCATCTTCCACGATGACCCTGATGGCCTTGCGAGCTTCATGTTGTGCTACCGTTTTGTCAAGGAGGGCAGAGGAATTCCCGTTAAAGCATATCCAAGGGTCACTGTTGAGCCTTATGTGAGAAAAGTTGAAGAATCTGGCGCTGACAAAGTCTTTATTCTTGATGTTGCAATGGTTGATCAGGAGTTTATTGATGCTGTCAAGGTTCCTATTATCTGGGTTGACCATCATACTGTGCTTGAAAGAGAGCGCATAAAATACTTTAACCCTCAAAAGCGCGGTGTCAATATTCCAACACCTGTTCTTATCTGGCAGGTTACTGGAGAAGAGCGTCCTGAGGACTTGTGGATTGCTACAGTTGGCTCTATTGGCGATTGGTACTTTCCTCCGTATGCTTCTGCCTTCCAGCAGGCGTATCCTGAACTGCTTCCTAAGACCTGTCCGAACGTAGAGGACGCGTTATTTAACACCCAGGTTGGCACATTGGTGAAAGTTTTCTCTTTTAACCTGAAAGGCCCGATGTCAGAAGTTGTTCAGGCAGTGAAAATCCTTACGCGCATTGATGACCCTTATGAAATTCTTGAGCAAAGGACTCCTCGTGGTAAATTATTGTGGAAGAAATATCTTGAAGTCAATGCACAATACGAAGAAATGTTGCAGAATGCGTTGAAGCATGCGACTGAAGATAGACTGTTTGTCTATACGTATGAAGATGATAAATTAAGTCTGACTAAAGACCTTGCTAACGAGGTTTTGTACAAGCTCAAGGATAAAGTCATCATCATCGGCCGCGAAAAATCCGGGGAAGTGCGCTGTTCATTGCGTGCTCCAGGAAAAATTCAGCTTGCAAAAGCTTTGGAGAAAGCATTAATCGGCATTGAGGGCTACGGCGGCGGCCACCCGCAGGCCTGCGGTGCAGGCATTAAGAAGGAGGATTTCAAGAGTTTTCTTGAGAATTTGAAGAAAGAACTGAATTTATAGTCCGCGTGATTTTAGCTGTGCTTTCATTTCTTTTGCCGCACTCGCATAGCCGCCATCTGCACCGTCGACAAAATGCACCTGTTTTCCATAGCGTTCAAACACAAGGCAGGTCATAAGCGCCCTGTCCGAAACGTGTATTCCATACGCGATGATGCCTTTCTTGTGAAGTTTTTCAAGTTCTGTGGAAAGCTTTTGCCGCTGGTCTGTTGTGCCGGCCATTACAAGGCGTAATGCGTCATCAAATTTCTTATAATCTGTCGTTTTAATCAAGATTTGCTTATAGCGCTTGAAGTTTAGGTCGTTGGCTGTAACAGTGCTCTTCATTAAGAGAGAAGCGATAAAACAAACAATCTGTAAATAAAGGCGATAGAGCGCTTTTCCAATTCGACTTTTTTTCCAGGCGCGGACTTTTGTTTCAGAATTTAACTGGGTTCCCTTGATTGCTAGTTGAAGCCGGTCTTCTGCAATGGGGTGGAATTCCTCTTCAGTGCCGTAAACTTTTCTTATGAGTGCAAGCACCATTCGATATATTTCGCTGTCTTTTTCTGTATTTTTCGTAATAGCTTTTATGATTATGCTGATAGTCTCTCCGCGTGGGCTGTAAATGTCCTGCCATCTGCATTCAAGGCCGTCATAGCTTGCCTGTGGCGGAACATCCATTGTGAGTTCGTAATGCGCAGTTGGGTCTTTTACGAGCTTTTCCGCATAGGCTAATCCATTCCCGGCAAACATCGCTTGGTGATAGTTAGGTGAAGCTCGGAATTTGGCTATTTTTACGTCAAAGCCTTTTCTTGTAACTGCTTCAATTGGCACGATACCTACGCGGAGCTCAAGTTTGAACATCTCTTTGGCGAGTTGTTTGGTGGCGAGAAGTGCTGATTTTGTTGGCGTGAGAACTTCTTCTGGCACCATCATTGTTGCACCGTCTCCACCAAAAACAAACGGAATGTCAACTTTTTGCACAGCATTTAATACGGCAATTATTGAAGAGGCTCCAATCGTGTTTACGTCTTTGTATCTTCCTTTCTCAATCGCTTTGGTGGAGCCTTTTATGTCGGTGATGATGAGGTGCCAGCCATCAGGCACTGGTGTGTATTTTCTAATGTTTGTTATATCTGAGAATCTAGTTAATACAGGCAGTTTTGCGTAAAAGTCCTGGTTCCCCATAGACGTTAAAAGCCATCATAACCTTTTTATAGCTTGTCATTTGGCGATTATATGATGCGTCGGTAATTCAATGGTAGAATGTCAGCCTTCCATGCTAATGCAAAGAAAGCTGATCATCCGGGTTCGAAAGGCTTATGCCCGAATGTCCCGGCCGACGCATTTTTCTTTTCTTTTTTTAACAACTTTTAAAAACACTTAGAGTAGTTTTCTCCATATGACAGAGACAATTTTGGCCATCGGCGCCCACAATGACGATCATATTATTGGCGCTGGTGGTGCATTAACAAAGTACGCAAAAGAGGGTAAGAGAGTTAGAACTATAATCTGTTCTTTTGGCGAGAAGTCTCATCCTCATTTGAGAAAGGAAGTGATAACTAAGCGCCGTGTTCAGGAAAGCATCAAGGCTGACAAATTGATGAGCGGTGCAGGTGTTGTTTATCTTGGAGTTCGTGAAGGTCATTTTGAAGAAGACTTCAAAAAACGCAATATTGCTGAAAAGCTCGCCTGGATTATCAATAAGGAAAAGCCTTCAAAGATTTTCACGCATAGTTTGGACGACTTTCATCCAGACCACAAGGCAGTCTACCGTTTGGTAATGGAGTTGATTGAGCATAAGAAAATCAAATGTCCTGTTTACTCGTTTGATATATGGTCTTTGGTGAAGTTAAGGAACAGAAATCTGCCAAGACTGGTTGTTAACATTAGTGATACTTTTAACATAAAAATAAAGGCATTTCTCATTCACGAAAGCCAGACTTTTGTCATTTGGTCTTTATTGTGGAAATTAATCCTGAAAGACTGGCTCTCTGGAATCATTCACGGTTACAGATATGCTGAGGTGTTTTACAGACTGAAATGAAACTTGTAGTCACAACAGACTGTTTCCTTCCAAGGTGGGATGGTATCGCGCGTTTTCTCTCTCTGTTACTGCCAGAACTCGCTCCTCACATGCAGATTACTGTGTTTGCACCAAAATTCCGAGGCAAGCTTCCCATAATTAAAGGCGTGAAAATCATCCGCTTTCCTCTAATCAACATCCAGTTTGGCGATATTTTCTTCTGCAAGCCAGACAAGTCTGTTATGGAAAAGGCAATAAAAGAAGCTGACGTAATTTTCAACCAGACTATTGGTCCTATTGGTAAAGCCGGCATTAAAATTGCAGCAAAATATGGCAAGCCAGTCGTCAGCTACATTCACAGCATTGAGTGGGAGCTTGCCAAAAGAGCAATGAAGCGGTTTAAGTGGGCAGCAGCCTGGTATGTCAAGACGCTTGCAAGAAAACTATACAACAAATGTTCTCTGCTATTAGTTCCTTCAAACGAAGTTGCAGATTTGTTATCCGGCAACAAAATAAGGTCAAAGAAAGAACTTGTTCATATGGGCGTTTCTCCGGATAAGTTCACCCCTCCTGGGTCAAAGGCAGTTGCAAAAAGAAATTTGGGAATCGAGCCTGTTTTTCGTATTATCGGTTTTTGCGGGCGTATCGCGCGCGAGAAAGATCTGCCTACGCTCTATGCTGCATTCCAAAAAATTAATGCTAAGTATAGGAACACGGTGCTTTTAATTGTCGGAGAAGGCTTGGAAAAGGAAATTCCTCCTTCTCATCGTGTACTCAGAGTCGGCAGGCAGGATAATGTTGTTCCTTATCTGCAGGCCATGGACATCTTCGTGATGCCGAGTCTGACAGAGACTTCT
>Ga0247727_10008039_pt1 | contig 19755 bp, 13 predicted proteins | sample WisWelCaveWW1625_FD_202498 | JGI IMG/M metagenome (GOLD analysis project Ga0247727, IMG submission 202498) | Biofilm microbial communities from Wishing Well Cave, Virginia, United States - WW16-25 | ecosystem: Environmental > Aquatic > Deep subsurface > Groundwater > Cave microbial mat | place... | reverse complement strand
TGATATGCTCCGATTCCAATCAAAACACCTAGTACAGCAACCACAGAAACTCCAACAGCGATACCGATTATTACTACTGGTTTCACGAATTTTCTGGGTTAAACTAGGAATTAAGAATTTAATCATGTGTCCAATGATTGTGACGTAATCCACAATTAGTACACCTACAATATTGACAAGGATCTAACATATTTGCAATCTTTTTTCGTGTTCTTTTTTTCAAAACCAAGTAAGGTTAATAAGGATTTAGTAAAGCGAACTTGTCATGCTTCGATAGCTCAGCCTGGTAGAGCGTTACCTTGGTAAGGTAAAGGTCGCGGGATCGAATCCCGCTCGGAGCTTATGGTCTTTTACTATGGCATTATTGTTTTTCGTCTCATCTACTTTGATAAAAAAATGTTGCTCAGCGCATGATCTTTTATTGTCATATGATGCGAAATAAACTCCGATGTCATAATATTATGAAAAGTCCACGACGTAGATCAAGAAAATTATTTCCTTATACGCTTGAATCCTTTGAAATCAATTTTGGAATGTTTAGGATGAGATTCAAAAGAAAAAATAGATTAGAAAAGTAGAACTAGATTATTTAGACACACTACGCAATAAATTCAGATTTGTTTCCATTCTGCCATACTTTGTAGGATATTTGTCTTTTAGTTCTGTGACTAAAAGAGTAGCAGCTGCATTTGCTCCACCTTCACCATAATAATTATCAAGATTCTCAATGGTTTTATCGTTTAAGACAGTACCAAGATCTTTGAAAAATTCTCCTTTCGGTATCTGAAGTTTGTTTGCATTAAAGTTTCTCTGAAGTAAGTGAACTAATCGGAAAAGAACACTAATGCCTCTGTTTTGTCCAAAGTAGGTACCAGTTTTAAACGAATATTTAGGGAGATATTGCTGCATATATGAAAAAATTTCTCTCAATTTCTGATTGGTCTTAGTGATTGTATCATGTATCTGATTATTCCCAATCATTGATGAAACTAGTGTGGTTAAAGTTATCTTATCGCCTTTAGTCTCATCTGCCACGCCAAAATAGATTCGGTTTTTAAAAAAGGAACGGTTTAGTTCATGAGCTACCCCCACGCTTATTTTTTCCTTAAATTCTCTAGTATTTGGAGCCCAATCTAGATCTGATTTTAGTAACAAGATTAGATTTCCATCAATTCTTTGTTGTTTAGAGTTGATATCAACAAATGTCTTGATCTCCTTTTTTCTGTCATAATTCTGTAGTGCTATCACTGGCAAATAATATGCCCTTTGAATTTCCGAAGATACTACTGAAAATCCTAGTAATCTATGCTGCCCATCAATTATTCTGCATGCATTATAGCTCATAGGAAAGTGTATTTTTACAACCTTTGGACATTCTTCTGGAGGCAATATTGAATTACTTAGATCAGGAGCACTTATCAAAATGGAGTTAGGAAATGACAATCCTTCTCCTTTCTTTATGTTATTAGAGATGTTTATGACACGGTTTTCTTTTAATGTTCGTTGATAACCAAGATCGTTAGTTCGTCTTCGTGAAACATAACAGGTACGGAGTAAATTCTCTACCTTTTCTACAAAACAAAAAACAGGCACATCACCAATGTAATACTGAATTGCGTCTATTTCTTTTGATTTCTTTTCATCAGAAAATTCCAAAAAATCTAATAGATCATTTTTAGCCCATGATCCAATTTTCTTTAAAGAGTTTAGAAAATATTCATAGTCATCCAAATAGATAACTTTATTCATTTTATCACTTTGTGTCATACGATCAATTTCTGCAGATGAATTTTCTGGAGATGTTTTGGTAGATAGATCAAAGTATACACGCAATACTTTTCTTGGTCGTAATCCGTATCGTTTTCTAATTATTTCTAGATTGTCTTTTTCAGACCATTTAGAAAAAAAAGCAATTTTTTTGCTGCTACCCGAATGCTTGTCTTTGCTTACTTCAATAAGAAAGAGATAATCTTCAAATGTGAACATAGAATCTATCTCTCCAATTTTCTTGTCTGAGGAGTTTGTTATAGTTGAATTAGTATCAACTAGAGCAAATCCAAGATTCAATAGGAGATCTGCTACATTGCGTTCATTCTCATTTCTTATTTGTTCAATCTTTTTTTGGGCTTCAGCCAGTAGCATTTTATTACAACATTTGATCTAGTACCACATCTTAAACAGATCTGCTAAAAATGAAAATTATATCCTGATTAACCCTACTGTAAGATTTTCCTCTTGCAAAAAATGGGTTAAAGGTCCATATTGCATGCCATGCAATACTTTTGACCTTCACATATGTCATGCATCTTTTTGGGATGCTTACAATCTGGAACAAGTTGTTTTTTTACTACTTCAAGGTTATAGACATCAGTTTTTGCAATCTCTAGTAGAGTACGATAGAGGTTTTCGCTTAGATCATATTTCGAATCTATTATGTTTGGTTTATAGAATTCCTCGATTGTTTTTGTCTTGTTGTTTAATATCCAGTCCAGAATTTCAATTGCTTTTTTGACAGTCATTGAATTATTCTGGCCGTCTTACAGCTATATACCTTCACATGAAAGTATATCTAAAAATCAATTATTCGATTTCTTTACTTTTGAGAATGTGCTTCATAAGAGTTAAGATGTATGAACCATGATATGTCACGTCATTAAAATTTCCTCGCTTAAATTGTTCTGCTCTTACCATTTTACTTGCTTTGTTCCATACTTTCATGAATTCTGCTCTAGATAGAGTTCTTTGGAATTGAGATGGAGGAGTTATAACTATCGTTCCAAGTGAATATTTTGCCTCAAACTCTTTTCCTTGTTTCAAAGTTTTGAATCGTTTTGACAATGATATTTCTTTTACAAGTTCTGACCAAAACTCATCAAATTTCAATTAATTCACTGCTAGAGTTCAATGCTTGTACTGTGTTTGTAAGTTCCTTACTAATTCGTCTTCTCATTTCTTCAATGTAATTTTCTGTATCAGAAAAATCTACAGACTTTATGTGTATTTGGGCACTTTTTTTGTAGATTGGTTTTATTCTAAAACTCTCCTGTATCCTGTTGTAAATCTGTGGTACTAAAAGTAAGACAGGGCACTCTAAAGTAAGTGAATAAGCAGTTGCTTGATAAATATCATTATTTGTAACAGATTCCTTGTATTTGGTGTCTATAACCAGAATGGTTTTGGATTTTTTATCTTCAATTACAATATCAGGTAACAATCTAACTCTTGTAGTGTCAAACTGTTCTTCACTTTCTTTAACTGTAATGCTTTCAAGTAAATCATAGTTTGCAGGTTCTTTGTATACGTTATAATCAGGAAATGTTTCTTTGACAACTTTTGTTACAAAATTCTGAAATAGTTCGTTCATATCATACAGAAAACCGTAAATTGGAAGAGTTTCTTCTTTTGCAAAATCATGATACCATGCAAACCGTAAGATAAATTCACAAAGCTTCAATGCTTGTTCATAGTGTTCATTCATCTTTTGAAGTGAGATTAGGTCAAGGTGATATGGTTCAAGATAAATTTCTGACACACCTTCACTTTCTAAAATAGATTGAAAGTTGTGTAGATCTGATCGTATGCTATAATTTTTAACCAGTACTGAAAATAACTTTGTACAATAAAGCAGAATCTGATTTTCTAAAATATCAGTACTCAGCTCGTCATATTCACACCAAAATTTCTCATGTGTAAGTCTTGGATGTCGTATGTTTTGTGCAAGTAAAAGCCTGCCTTTAACAGAGGGGATTTCTTCAGTTATAGTAACATAGCTTTTGTAGATGCCTTCTTCTGCTATCGGCTTTATTAGCTGAATGAATAGCCTTGCCATAAAATCGACGAGAAATTCACCTTCTGAGGCAGTTACTAAATCAAAGAATTCTATGCCTTCTAGATCCTCAGCATAGACAAGCATTTTTATGAAATTTAGATTGCCTACCTTCGGTTTTACAATAATTGTGTGTGAGTTTGGAATTTTAACAGTACCTACCCAACTAGTAGCTTTTAATTGAAATTGGCTCTCGCCTTTTGGAATAATCTCAATTTTTGAATTGATCTTACCTCCATTTACCCTATTGTTTAGAAAATCAAGATCGTTTTTAGTGAGAACTAGTTCATCAGAGAGTTGCCATTCTTCTATCTGTATTGTTTCGCTCAATCTAGGTCTTTGCTATATCCTCTAACAATGAAACAAGTTCTTCTTCATCAAAGTCTTTGATGCCATTTTGTTGATCAATTATTGTGTTACCAATTATTTTTTCTAGATCTTGATACTTTGAGCTGTAAAATTCTTCAAGAAGCGGTATTATTTGATATTTCCATACATTTAGAAATTGATTTTCATCTTGTGCTATTTTGAGTAAATATGTATGTCCAATTTGTTTTTCTCTTCCCATTCTAATATCATCGATAATCTTTTTGTTGATTTTATTTAGTGCAAGAACGGAAAGTATTACTTTCTTAATATGATGTGAAGATGGTTTGTCTGCAAGTATTTCCCTTAGTCTACCTTCATCAAATGTCTCTGGCATGTTTAATGTTTTTAGAACAATTCCATAGTCTACCATCATGGGAACGAAAGCAAAACGTCTACGTAGTGCTGTATCAAATAGTGATATGCTTCGATCTGCCGTATTCATTGTTCCAATAATGAAGAGATTGTCTGGTACTGTGAGAAAGTCGTTTTCTGCATTATCATCAAACATCGAATATTGTAAGCGAATCTTCTCGTTTCTGTATTCTAAGGCGTAAATTAGTTCTCCAAAGATTTTAGACAGATTACCTCGGTTTATCTCGTCTATTATTAGCACCCGTTGTTTACCAGATTCCGTTACCTTGTCGACTCCATTAAGAAGTCCACATCCAAAGAATCCCCCCTTTTCTACATTGTAGTATATAAAGGCGGTCTTTTCCTCGTTTAACGCCTCCATAAGCTGATTAGAGCCAGGAATTCCTTTACTAACATGATACATCTCTCCTACAACATCTCTGTACGGATTATCTTCTGATACAGTTCGCAGAATGAAAAAGTTCTTGAAATTTCCAAGATCTTCAAAGAGATTGACTCGTTGACCGTTTGAATGCATATGTGATTTAATTTTTTCAAAGGTTTGTCTATCTACTTTGTTTATGCCATATTGTTGTAGTGTTATTCCTATAAGCTCAGATCTAAACGGTTTAGTAATTGATTCGAAAGATTCTATTTTTGCAAAATATTCATCATTACCTTCTGTTGACTGTTTACATAATTCCTTGAATATTCCATCTTTTATCACATATGAAATATTTCCACTCTTTATGGTTGGTTTGATACCTTGTACAAAATCTTCATATGAATAGCTTGGATGAAATTGAACTAGCTCAACTTTGTGTTCCTCTTGAAGCTTGTTGAATAATTCATTCACATTTTCATCTGTCACTACACCATTTGTTAGAAGTAAAACTGCTACTTTTTTTGCAGTAAATGTTTTACTAGTACCTGGAGGTCCATAAAGAACAATCTGTTTATTTTGAATTAATTTTTGCTTTATGTTTTCTAATTCAGAATTATTCAATGATGATAGTGTCATTGCAAGGTCCTTTGGTACTTCTTTGACTGTTATACGCCACTCACTCTGATATGGAATTTCTCTTTCCTTTCCGTCATGCCACTCAACAGGATAAGTATGCTTGAATTTTAATTCGGGTCTAAACTGATATTCGCCTATAACTCTTCCAATTCCTACTATTTTTTTCATTCCTTTATTTGCAATTATTATATCTCCTGCCTTAATGCTTAGAAAATCTTTGAACTGCGGTGTAGTCTTCGGATGCTGGGTTGAATAGATATCTTTTATTTTCTTGTGTACTTGTTCAAAGTCAAGACCCTTGAGATCACCCAGCTCATTCCAGCCTATTCCAATTATGCCTAGCTTTTTCTGATTTTCCCAGTCTTCCGCCTGTTCCCCTGGTGCTATTTTCCAGTACCTTGCATCCTTGGTCTCTTCATAGTCCACCATAGGGTCTTCCACGTATACTTTGTTCTGTAGGTTTTCCTGTACGGGTTTGTTTTGAAAATATAAAGTAAGATTCCTTGTTGGGAAAGGAACTATTTTCCGTAGTGTTTCAAATTCCACATAGTTTTTCGATTGTTCACCAGGTGTATAGATCGATGGAATTCTGTATGATTCCTTGTCTGGAATTTGTTGATACTCTTCATCAGTTAGTATTCTGCTAATCTTACCAACTGCAATGATGTTTTTCTCAAAGTTTAGATAGCCAGCTAATGGGTAGTCATTATCTTCTAATTTTTCTGGAGACCAATTTACACTCCAGTATGCTTTGCCTTTTTCTGCAATTACCTTTTGAAATTCTTTTATTTTTTGATCATCATCGGTACTCCAACAAAGTGCTATTGGTGCGCTATCATAATCTTGAACAAAATGCCACCATACCGAATCCATTTTCCATAATGAGAAATTGTTTTGTCTAGCAAGTTCTAATATTTTTTCACGCACTTCAAGATATGCTACCCATTCAGGTTTTGAATTATATGCTGGATAAATTCCAGTTATTTCAAGTGCGCTTTTTACAACAGTATTCACTACTGGATATTTGTTAGGATAAACTACAAGTAATATCGGAGTATAGTATGCGGTTCCAAAGCTAGGAAGATATTCAGGACTAGTTTTGTCTCTTATTCGTTTAATTCTCTGGTCTAAAGGAACAGATTCATCTAACAAAAGTTTCAGAGTTTTTTTCAATTTATCCATATCTTTGGTAATTACAGAACCTAAACGATCCAATCCTCCCCAATGTTTATTATTTTTAAAATTTAGAAAAGATCTAAAATCTTCTGCAGTGAGTTTGTCTATGTTTTGTGGGCTGAACATTGTACCATATTTTGTAATTACTTCTTTTTCCCCTTCTGCCTTCAGTGGATTTTCTTTCCATTCTTTATTGAGCTTTAGAATCGCTTCCTGTAGATTCACAACTCAATAGTTCGTGTTTACAAATACAAAAAGGATCTGCTTCAATACTGTTAATTAATATCTTTAATGATAAAATTTACAATGAAACAGTGCACTATTGCGATAATTTGCGATTGTGATGACACGCTTACTCCAGATACAACTAGTTTTTTATTAGAATCCAATGGGATAAATCAAAAACTATTCTGGAATAATGTTTCAAAACTAGTCTTACAAGGATGGGATCCACCACTTGCATACATGACAGAAATTTTGGGATTGATTAAATCTGGCCAAATTGAACAAAATACAAATCAGAAACTAAAACAACTCGGTAGCAAAATTGTTCCATATAGCGGAGTTCCAGAGTTTATATCAGAACTCAAATCTTTGATAAAAGAAAACAGTGATTTTGTTAATGCGGGAGTAAATTTAGAATGTTATATTATATCATCAGGCATGGAAGACCTAATCGAAGGAACTGTACTAGCGAAATATTTCAATGATATCTTTGCAGGAAGATTTGCCGAAGATACATCTAGAATAACATCAATCAAATCAAGTGTTACTTTTACAGAGAAAACAAAATTTCTTTATGCAATAAACAAAGGAATACCTGGAGATGATCTACGAAAGAAACCATACCTTGTAAATAATGCAATTAAGAGAACAGAAAGACGCATTCCATTTGAATATATGACGTATCTAGGAGATGGGCCAAGTGACATTCCGTGTTTTTCCGCAGTAAGAGACTATGGAGGAAATTGCATAGGAATCATTGGAAATGATATAGCTTACAAGGGGTATGAATTGGCACGTGGTAAGCGCATCACAGTTGGTCCTTATTCTAGGGATTATAGAAAAGGAAGTGATTTGAGATTAATGCTCGAAACTATAATTAACAAAATTGGATATCAAATTGTAGCCAAGAGTAAAGAATGAGCGCCATAAATCTAAATCCTGAACAACAATCTGCAGTTACTTATTCAGGAAGCCCTCTTCTAGTAGCCGCAGGACCTGGAAGCGGAAAAACACGCGTAATTGTGGAGAGAATACAACATCTTGTAAAAAACGTTCTAAAATCATCTGAAATTCTCTGTCTTACATTTTCTGAAAAAGCTGCACAAGAAATGAAAGAAAGATTAGAAAAGATAATGGATGTCTCTGAGATGCAAATTAGTACTTTTCATTCTTTTTGTCATGATGTATTAGGTGATAATGTACTAGATTCTGGAATTGGAATTGGCTCTGGTGTAATTAATAGATCCAGTCTTCTTGTCTGGGCACTAAAGCACGTTGATGAATTTGGTTTTGAACACATTGAGCTTGGCAACAACGCCGTAAATGTAATTGAAGCAATGATTGATGGAATAAGCACATTCAAAGATGAGCTAATCAGTACAGAAGAGCTAGCAGAGTATCTAGAAAAGAAATTGAAGAAAGAAAAACATCTTGTAAAAGATGTCATGCAGATAGATTATTTACAAAAGCTTTGTGATTTGCATAAAATATACGTAAAACATCAAGAGTACATGCGAAAAGCAGGGTTGATAGACTTTGATGACATGGTTACCTTAACAATCGATTTGTTTAGAAAAAAGCCAAATGTTTTGTCAAGATATCAAAGTCAATTCAAACATATTCTAGTAGATGAATTTCAAGACAATAATTTTGCACAGCTTGAGCTTGTAAGACTACTAGCTCCATCTGGAAACATTACAGTGGTAGGAGATGATGACCAAAGCATATACAGATTCCAAGGAGCATATATTGCCAATTTCCAGCATTTTAAAAAATTATACAATGACAAGGTCAAAGTGATTGTTTTAAAACAGAATTATCGCAGCCCAAAAAACATTGTAAATCTAGCCAGTCAGCTCCTTGCAGGGGTATCAAACAGGCAGAAAAAGGAGCTTTATTCGCTAAATGAGGATGGCGAGAAGGTAACTATTGCCCGTTGTAGCCACGATATGGCAGAAGTAGAGTATGTAGTATCCAAAATACGTCAACTGGTAGGTACTACAATTAACAGGCGCGACGGCTCTCAGACACCTTTGTCTTTCAAGGATTTTACAGTTTTATCGCGAAGAAGGGTAGATGGTAAAAAGTTTGCTCAAACTCTCAATGCATATGGAATTCCTGCAACTTTTGTTGGAGAAGCAAATATTTTCAATTCTGCAGCAGGAAGAGATCTTTTATCATATCTTGATGTTGCAAACAATCCAACAAAGGCAGCTCTTTCAATAGCTCGCATTTTAAAAAATTATGGAATCTCTGATCAAAATATTGCAAGAATCAATCATGAAGCAAAAAAAAGGAAAAATAAATCAGAAACAGATTCTGACTTTGTTTACGATGTATTGACGGGTCTTGATGTGCCAGACATTGATCAGTTAGATGAGCTGTTTGATATTTCAAAACAGTTTCAAGCCTTGACTGCACTTCAACATGAAAACACTGTTAGCGAATTAATTTTTAAAATAATGATGTCAATTACTGATTTATACAAAAGTGCAACTCAAACTGATTCACTAGGAGATAGAAAAAAGCAAACTATACTCAAAGAGCTATATCATCTTGCTTTAGATTTTGAATCGCAAAACAAGAATGGCACCTTATCAGAATTTATTGATCATCTTAGATTACTTGGCGAGTTTGATGTAGAGCTTGAAGAGAATGCAGAGATTACAAATGCAGTTCAAGTGTCTACAATTCACCAAAGTAAGGGAAAAGAGTTTCCTATTGTCTTTGTTGTTGATGTTGCACACGGAAAACTTCCGTTACGATATCAGGCAAAAAAATTCTATGTGCCAAATGACCTAGCAAAAGGGCTTATGAGAGAGGAAGATGAGAAGGCATTATCACTGCAGGAAGAAAGAAGGCTTTTTTATGTAGCCATGACAAGGGCTCAAAACCTGCTTTTTATCACATTTCCTATAAAGTACGCACAAAATGTACGTAATAGCAAGCCCTCTGTTTTTCTTGAAGAGATTGACTTTGAGAACAACCCCCTTGTAAATCTGGCTGATTTTAAGGGAACTACACAAGAAACGCTTTTGCAGGAACAGAACAAGATAGACATTATACGACAAGACCTTCAGGCAAAAACTACTAAATTCATAAATCAGATGCAGCTTGAAAGTGCAATTGCAAGAATTGTTGATCTTGCTAAAGTGGAACATTTTGAAAAGACAGGCAGTCTTGATGGATTTGACACTACAGATCTTTTCAAAGTTGAAAGCAACAATGAAGTAGAATCGTTACTTGTTAACGAAAAAATTCCACTAATCAACAAGGAATCTTTGAAGCTTTCCGCATCAAAGTTTGAAACATATTTGAAGTGTCCACTACAGTTCAAGTTTGCATACGTTCTTGAGGTACCAACTCCAGAAAGGACGTACTTTAATTTAGGAACTGCAGTTCATACAGTAGCTGAGCAACTGACAAAGCTTGAAAAAGAAGGTACAAAACCAACAGAAAAGATTGCATTTGAAATTTTAGAAAAGAGCTGGAGCTCTAATGCGTATCTTTCAAAGAAAAAAGAACAAGAAGACAAGGAGAAAGCAAGGAAGATGATTCGCACATATCTGAAATGGATAAAGGAAAATCCTAACAAACCTATTGATGTTGAAAAGAGGTTTCAGATCAAGATTGGTGGAGTCAAAGTTACCGGCAGCATAGATAGAGTTGAGATCACACCAAGTGGTGAATATCAGGTAATTGATTTCAAAACTGGTAGAATTTCTGAAACCTCAAACTCGATAAAAGAAGACACTCAAATGAACCTGTATGCTTTGGGAGTTCAAGAGACATATGGGAAATTGCCTGAAAAGACCTCGCTTTTTTACCTCAAAGAAAACAAAGTTTTGGACAATCCCATTAAAACGGATAATCTCAACAAGATAAAAGATACTCTTGAAAAGGTGGCAGAATCCATACTGATCGAGGATTTTGAAGCCAGGCCAGTAAAAGGTGCTTGTTTTAATTGTGATTTTAGGAACATCTGCGACTTTGTGGAATCAGATTAGGATTTTACAACGAAGTTTCAAAGTCATTGTTCTGGACATGCTAGTTCCAAAAATCACACTTGTGAAAGAAGCGGTAAAGTATGACCTTTAAGCGGGTCATATTTATTGTTGATATTAGATAAATTACATCATAGATGATAAAATGGCTGAATCGTTAATCGAAGAGTTACCAAAAATTATTGCACGGGGAAAGAAGGAAGCTCAGAGAATACTTGATGGAATTTCAACAAGTAATAGAATCACTCTGCAAACCAACGAGCTTGTTTTGCCTACAAAGGCAAAAGGAGGATTGTCTTCATTTATGGGTCAGTCTGTTAAGGAAATTGAAGAAAAAGAATGGATTAACAGAATGATTTATGGTGATAATTTGCTTGCAATGCAGGCTTTGCTAGTTGGCGACCCCTTGACAGGAATGCCCTCGATGAGGGGAAAAATTGATCTTATTTACATTGATCCTCCCTTCGATAGTAAGGCTGACTACAGAACTAAAATACATCTACCAAAAATCGACATAGAACAGAAACCAACAGTTATTGAACAATTTGCTTATTCCGACACATGGAAGAATGGCACCTCATCTTACTTGGAAATGATGATTCCACGACTAATACTAATGAGAGAATTACTAAGCGAACAGGGAAGTATCTACGTACACACAGATTGGCATGTTGGGCATTATGTGAAAATTATAGTGGATGATATTTTCGGAAAAGAAAATTTTAGAAATGAGATTGTTTGGAAATATACAAAATTTGAAATGCGTGCGATGAAAAAATTCACAATCAATTCTGACAGACTCTTGTGGTACTCTAAATCCTCAAAATATGTCTACAATCCGCAAACCGAAAAACTTGACAAACCCAAAAAATTACTTAAAAAAGGATGGGATAAAAAATTAGGCAGTATTCAAAATATCAAAAATGAAGAAGGAAAAGTACAGTATATTTTTATGGAAGATCAAAAAGTAGATGACGTCTGGAATATTTCATACATCGGGGCGCCGTCACGAGAAAGAACTGGTTTTGCAACTCAAAAACCAGAAACACTACTTAAGAGGATAATTGAGGCAGCTTCAAATCCAGGTTCTCTAGTTGCAGACTTCTTTGCAGGTTCTGGTACAACAGGAGCAGTTGCTGAGAAATTAAAAGAAAAAAGGAGATGGATTATGGCGGATTTGGGAAAGCCTGCATGTATGATAATGAGAAAAAGACTGGTTGACCAGGAAGCGGATACATTCTTGTACCAATCCATTGGTGATTACCAGAAAGAACAATTCGAACAATCTTCGTTCAAGACATTTGGTGACTTGGCTCAAGTAGTCGTAAATCTTTACGGAGCACTACCATTTCCCGCTCAAGAGACTGTACCAACCAATCTAGGATATGTAAAACAGTCAAAAACTCTGGTTTTCGTAGATTCACCAACAAAAATGACTGGATATAATACTTTGAGAAAAGCACAGGAGTTAAGGGCTTCATTTATGGGCGGATGGAATAAGGTCGTTGTTCTGGGCTGGAATTTTGTTACAGACATAGGAACAATAATTGAAAGCTTGAAAGATGACAAATTGGAAGTTCTGGTAATCCCGCCTGACTTGCTAGATCGACTGAAGACAAAAGCAAGCTACGAGCAACTTATCAAGTCAGGAAAGGTAAGATTTTCTTCACTTCAATATCTAACAATAAAGCCAATTAAAAAGAAAGAACATGACAAAGAGCAAGATGTGCTAGAAATGGAGCTTGATAATTATGTCCTGCTTTCTCCAGATGCGCTGCCGTTGGATGAAGAAAACAAAGAGAAACTAGAGAAAATAATTGCAAAGGACCCATTGAGTCTGGTTGAATACTGGAGCGTCGATCCAAACTATGACGGTGAAACTTTTAGAAGCAAGTGGCAAGAATACAGGGAAAATAATGAAGACCTGAGAATAAAAAGAAGAGCAAAAATAGTTGTACCGAAAATAAAAGGAAAAGTAAAAGTTTGTATCAAAGCGGTAGATGTTTTCGGGTTTGAGAGCGCAACTGTTCAAGAGGTTAAGTAAGTAATGGTAAATACAAAATCTCTTGGGACCGGAGCTACGCCACTAAAGCTAGCCGAAATTATAACGAAAATGGCAAATAAAGAATGGGAAGATGGAAGTTTCATGGAAAAGGTCTCTAAGACTACTCAGGATCTGTTACGATTTTGGGATCCTAAAGGCGTCTTTGGAGATTTGAGAAAGGTCAATTTTCATGAAGGTCAATGGCAAGCAATCATCAATTCCGTATATGTTCATAAAATCCTAAAGGTCAAAGATGTTCACGATATGTACATGTCTATTCATCCAGAATTATTGCAAGAAATGGATCTGCTTGACCTGAAGAAGGACAAGTATTCACATCCTAAATATTGCATAAAGATGGCAACCGGTACCGGAAAGACGTGGGTGTTGCATGCTTTACTAATTTTGCAATATCTAAACGCGAAGCATGAAGAAAATCATAATGGAAGATTTTCAAAAAACTTTCTCCTGGTTGCGCCGGGCATAATTGTTTATGAAAGGCTTCTTGATGCTTATCTAGGCAAAAGAAGGGAAGATGGAACAAGGGACTTCAATACATCTGACTTCAAGAAATTTGAAGAGTTATTTTTACCTTCAGCATATAAAGAAGAAATTCTAGGTTTTGTCAAGAGTTGCGTTGCACAGAAGGAAGAAATTGGAATGAAGGTGACGGGGGAAGGTCTAATTGCAATAACCAACTGGCATTTGCTTGCAGGTGAAGAAGATATTGACGATGACGAAACACCCTTGGATTCCCCCGAGAAGACGATTAAAAGGATACTGCCTATAACTCCTGGTACAAATGTTGGCCATTCATTGGATGAATTGGATCGCAACTATCTGAGAGGAAAAGAATTAGACTATCTTGCAGGGCTGCAGGATTTGGTTGTTTTTAATGATGAAGCACACCATCTTGGAGAGTGGAAAAAGTCTGATGAGGTTTTAGATAAAAAATGGCAAGAATCATTAGATACTATTTCGGAGAAGAAAAAAGAAAAATTCATACAAGTTGATTTTTCTGCAACACCTTATACCGTGACAGGAAGCGGGCAGAAAAGAGCATTGCATTACTTTCCTCACATTATTGTTGATTTTCAACTGGTAGAAGCGATAAAACAGGGATTAGTTAAAACTGTGGCGATAGATAAAAGGAAAGAGATAGCAGCAATTCCCTTAGAGTTCAAGGCAGAAAGGGAAGGGGGTGATGTAAAGGATCTTTCTGATGGACAAAAAGTCATGCTTAGAGCCGGGATAACTAAATTGAAGATTCTAGAAGAAGGTTTTACAAAACTTGACAAATCAAAACATCCAAAAATGTTGATAGTATGTGAGGATACTTATGTTGTCCCACATGTAACGCGGTTTCTAAGAAAAGAGGGATATTCTGAAGATGAAATCACAGAAATACATTCAAACAGAAGGGGAGAAATCGGAGAAAAAGAGTGGGATTCTGTAAGGCAAAAATTATTCGATATAGACAAGCATGAAAAGCCACGTATCATAATTTCGGTCTTGATGCTGCGAGAAGGGTTTGATGTTAACAACATTTGTGTAATAGTACCGCTTCGATCTAGTTCTTCTTACATTTTACTCGAACAGACGATAGGAAGAGGTTTACGATTAATGTGGCGTGAACCAGAGTATGAAGATAGTAAAAGAGAAAATAGAGAAAAACTGCTGATTAAAAAAGAAGAGCCGAATAACTACATGGATATTTTGAGTATAATTGAACATCCCGCTTTTGTAGAATTTTATGATAGAGTATTGGAAGGGGCCATTGGGAAAGTAAAGGAGCTTCCTCAAAGGGATAGAATAGTTGGAGACATCATAAATGTCCCTCTCAAAGAAAATTATAAGGACTATGACATGTTCTGGCCGATCATACTTCATGATAAAGAAGAAGAGCTTGTGCCTACAGAACTTTCGGTTAAAGATCTAGAACAATTCCCGATACCACTTGAGCAATTAAAACCGTTGGTAAATCAAAGAGGTGACATATTCAAGAGCGAGGAACTAACAGTCAAGACCAAGTTTGGAGAATATTCTGTAACAGCTGACATCTTCACCGCCAAGAGCTACAACACGTTCATACAAAAAATAGTTAATGCTGTCTCAGAAATCCCAGTCAAGGTTAGCAATAGGAAAATCAAGTCATTCCCTATCATGCAAATAAATACTGCCATAATAGCCAAGTTAACTGACGAATATATCAGACACAAATTGTTTGGAGAAGACTTTGATCCACTAGAAGGTAATAACTGGAGAATACTGCTTTTAACAGAATCAAGAATAATACAACACATAATCAAAAATGTTGCAAAATCCATATACGATTTGCAGAATAATTTGAAGATAAATGAAGCCACAATTATAAAGAAATATTTCTCTGAACTGGCAGAAATAAAAATCAGAGAGACGTACGCAATTGATGTTGCAAAAACTATCTATCCAAGGGTAGCTTTCCCATCTAACAAAGGTGGGTTTGAGAAGAATTTTATAAAATTTATCGATTCAGATTCGAAAGTTAATTCATTCATTAAGATAAACGAACATTACCATGATTTTTCAAATGTGATTTACGTAAGAGACGACGGCCTACTGGCTCATTATTATCCAGATTTTATGGTAAGAATTGGAAATAAAATATATCTCGTCGAAACAAAAGCAGAGAGGGATCTCAACAACCAGAATGTGAAATCCAAAAGATTGGCTACAATCGACTGGACGGATAAAATAAACGAACTTAAATCAGACGATAGAATGGGCTGCACTTGGAGTTATGTTTTGCTTGGAGAAAATACTTTTTACAGTATGAGTGAAAAAGGAGCTGATACTGAGGAGCTACTGGAATATGCAAAACTTACTAAAGCAAAGATCAAAGGTACTCTAGGAGACCTTTTAGGAATCAAGGAATACTAAAATATTTTTAACATCTTAATTTTTAGTTTGTTTGTTTCGGTATAGTCCAAGAGCTTTTTGTAGAAATATAGTGATTAAACATTTTCAAACATTTGCATTGATATCTATTCACTTTGACTTTCCCATATGACCATGATTTCACTGGATTGTTGGTTTGATTTTTACCACAAAAAGGGCATTTCGGTATATCTGATTTTTTTAGTCTATTCATTTTCTTTCTTCATACTCCAAAACGTCACTAATTAAATTATCTAAGGAGATTTTGCTTATACTGTATATGTTTCACAAATCAGGTTCTAAGAAACGACTTTACAGTTATACATGCTTTGGATTTCATCTATTAACTTTGCAATCTTGTAATAATTTTTGATGCCTGCATACCATCCCATTCCTACGATGGAATTCATCGCATGACGCTTGGTTTGTTCATAAATGCACATTTCATGCATTTGTCTATAATACTTATCAAGGTCGTGGATTACCTTTTCGTTTAAATGCAGTTTTTTTGCAGCTGTTCGCAAATTCTCATACTCTGATTCGTTAAAGGTATACTTTGAAGTGCCAATGAGTTCTCTTGCATGGTCAATTATGCAATCTGGTTCCAAGTGGCTATGAAAATGATGATAATGAACGCCCACTGGTGCGCCTTGCCCACATGAACTACATTTGATAGTTACCATATCTTGAACCCCGCTTTTTGGTGTAATATAGAACAGAGTGCAGATTCGCAATTCCCCAATGATGCCATGAAATTTTAGTGATTTGAGACTATTTAATATTACTTAATATGAGTTTAAGTTACACTTAATATATTAATTATGCGTCTATTGATGAATTTTTTTCCCACATATGTTTTTCATAAACTATGAATGACATTGATTGTATTTTTTGAAATGGTTGTAAAACTGTAAAAGTTTTGGGAGACAATTTTGTGGATCTAACTACGAATAACCTTCACAAAATCTTCATAAAACACCCCCACATAACAGGTCGAAACTACAACAACACATTAACCAAGTCCACCGATGATACAACAGTAATTAAAGTCATAGTTTTTGCGGTAAAACGGAATTTTTTGCCAGAATTTTTTTGATTTTTTACTGCGTGTTTTTATCAACCATGCAGGTGCATGGGTCAAAGTATATGGTAAAAACCTTCACAATGTCTTCACAAACAGCCTTCACACCTTCACACTTTTTTATTTTCCAGAACGTAAACGTGAAATGTGAAGTGTGAAGTGAAACCCTATAGTTATCCCACCTCGCTTCACATTTTCACGTTTGATCGGTTGAAAAATTTCCAAAAAACGTTTCCACTATAACCGACACAGACTTAGAGCACACGTTATCACATGTCATGGAAGAATAAATTAAGATTGAAGGTGATGTGTGTGTAGTAGTAATGATTACTATAACTAACATGGTATTGTGTGAAACAAATGTCGGACAAAAAAGGTTGGCAGAAAAAGTGCTTTTTCAAAATTTTATACCCAGTTTTTGTTTAAAATAATAGGTCTAAATTCACACAATGCTGGCAGAACAACGGGCTGGGTATTGGAAGTCGTCCCCTCGATCCGTATTCGTTCTGATTAGGCAGAGATTCTTCCTTTGCCACACTAGAAAATGGGTAATTTGGTTCAATCCAAAATCAAATCCTCTATTTTATATCGTGGAGCAAAACTCGCACCAAGATAGCAATAGTGGAAAAGTAGGTATGGGTCAGTGGTACTTGGAAGGAAGTCTTGTCCACTTTCCATGTGTAGCGTGTGAAAAAGGTGAACATTGGAGATGCATTGAAGAAAATTTACGACTTGATGGGTTCATTACGGGGAGCAAAGCCCACTGCAATTGTCTTAAGAACGATCACTTCGGAAACCACCTTAAAGTTGAGGATTTTTTATGGTCCATTTTCGAAGGACTCTAGAAACCACTAATGAACGCGAGGAAAGTTCATGTGTTGTCTGCAAAAGAGCTCTGAAATTGCATTCTGTTGATGAACTCATTCAGTGCATGCTATCATTGAAAAAGTGATATTATGAGCAGGATGAATTCTAGAGAAAGAAAAAAGTGGTATGCTTTTCTGGTAGATAGAGATGGAGAAAAGTGTAATATTTGTGGTATTCGAGGTACTAAAAAAACTCTAGTCATAGATCATATCAACAATAACAATTCTGATGATCGACCGGAAAACCATCAGCTTCTTTGTAGACGATGTAATTTTCTAAAAAATAGAAGGGGATCAGTCGACAATGTGTGTGTGAGTGTGTGTGAGGAGAGACCGCTACCACCAGAGATGGAAAAAAACCTACGTACTGAACCAAGATTCAGACAATGGCTGTATGAAATAGTTCTCAAAGAAGGTAGAATCAGCTATCAAGAGTCTTTGTATTGGGGTGCTGAGGAAATAGGCGCATCAACGGAAACTGTAAGACGTTATTTACGAAAGATGACATCAAGAGGAGGATTGTATGTCGTGTTAAACGATGGTAACGGTAATCCTTACTTGCAGTTCAAAGATTCCTTATAAATTTTGTCAGAAGGTTGGACCTTCTGATAGAAATTTTTGTCCTAGAAGTAGGATCTTGTTCTGAAGATCTCCCATTTGTTTCTGTAGTGAAATAATTTCAGGATTGGTTACTTTTCGTACTTGAACATGAGTGAAGGTTATGTGTGGCTCAAGTTTTAGAAAAAGGTTTTTCCTTTCCTCTTCAGGTGTATTTTGATATTCACTCAGATAAAATCTATGACCTATGAAAGACTCTGCAAAATCCCTATCTATCACATGACCTGCATAGGTTCTAAAAAACGATCTAAAACTATGTATCGTAATTTGACTCAAGCCGTTATCAAGGATCTTGTAAAGCCCAAGGTCCCGAAGAATTTTTCTTACTGCCTTGCTGTATGTCTGGTAGATCTGTCTGGGGCTGGCTTTTCCAAAAAGAGATTTTTGGGATTCAGAACTGGTTTTGATTAACTGTTCAACCATGTCTGCACACTCTTTTGTTAAAAATACGGTTCTACCCTCATTAGTTTTGGTCTCTTTTGGTCTTAGTTCTACCTTGACAGGATAAGAATTAAATTCAAAATCAGAACGCCGTAAAGTTATTGCTTCCATAACCCTCATTCCCGTGCTTGCAAGCATTACTGTTAATGCCTTAAAGTGAAAGCTTGGCATTTTTGAAATAATCTTAGACACTGTTTGAGGATCAAGAGCATATTTTTGAACCCTCATCCTTCTTCCAATTTTTACATGATCTCTAATGTCTTCGTGGTGTATCTTGATTCCGTATGACCTAAAGAAATTCTTCAGGATAGAAAGATAGACTCGCTTTGTAGAGTTTGACATGTGATTGCCACGGTAGTTGATATGAGCATCCATGTACCGCTTGTACTGCAAAAACAGATCTAAAATTTCTGCAAGAGGTTTTTGCCTTAGACTCCCTACCACTTCAAGGAGGTTTTTGTTGTATTTTGAGACACAGAACCTATTGAAAAAATATAGTACCTGTTTGTACTGCTCCCTTGTTCCCCTAGATTGACTGTAACTGTAGGCATCATCTAAGAAATCTGTAATGGATTTATCTTTGAAGATCTCGCGAACCTGTCTTAAGGATTCTAATTCTAGCATATCTACTATAAAATGGTGAAAATTCCATTCAATAAAATCCATACAGAAGAGGTAATTTGTAACTACGAAATGAGTTATTAGCAGGTTGAGCGAGAGAGTATTTTATCGTTGAATCTATCCGAAGTAAACAAGATTTTTCGTAAATCCATAATCAAGGGTTACTTTGAACCTCGTCTTCTGAACCTTGATTTTA
>Ga0247727_10008038_pt1 | contig 19755 bp, 15 predicted proteins | sample WisWelCaveWW1625_FD_202498 | JGI IMG/M metagenome (GOLD analysis project Ga0247727, IMG submission 202498) | Biofilm microbial communities from Wishing Well Cave, Virginia, United States - WW16-25 | ecosystem: Environmental > Aquatic > Deep subsurface > Groundwater > Cave microbial mat | place... | reverse complement strand
CGATATCTGAACGATCACGCGCCTTTTGGGAATTTAAGTGTGGTGAATGTGCTGGTTCACTCATCCAATATTGGCGCCGCAAAAATCGCGGTGATGCTGGGCAATGAGAGAATGCACAAGGCGATGCTGGATTTCGGTTTTGGAGAGAAGGCATTTGGGGATCGGCCCGGCGAACGCTGGCCGGGTGAAATCCGCGGCATTGTTCATCCGCTGCAAAGCTGGTCACAAGTCTCCATCACACGTGTGGCGATGGGCCACGAAGTTGCCGTCACGCCGCTCCAGATTGCCAACGCCATGTGCGCCATTGCGAACGGTGGGAATCTGATGCGGCCCCTGATCATCAAGCGAGTGGTGCAGGAAAACGGCACAGTGGTGCGCGAATTTTTTCCACAAGTACGGCGGCGGGTGGTTGATCGCAAGGCAGCGCGAGAAGTGAACGAGGCGCTCAGGCAGGTGGTGGGCAAGGAGGGCACCGCTTCCAAGGCAGCTGTTCCCGGTTTCGAAGTGGCAGGCAAGACCGGTACCGCGCAAAAGGTGGTGAATGGCCAGTATGCGAGTGACCAGTTCGTGGCTTCTTTCGGTGGTTATTTTCCGGCGGATGATCCGGAACTTTGCATCTACGTGATGCTCGACCATCCGAAGGGCAGGGAGTACTCAGGCGGCAAGGTTGCTGCTCCGGTTTTTCATGACATCGCTGTCCGGGTTGCTTCGTATATGAACCTGAAACCGTCGGCCGAGCCGTCCATTGCCGCAGAGAACAGCCATGCTTTTGCCCGCGCAACCGACGGAGGGATCGCACAATGAAGCTCAGAACTCTTCTGGAAGGTCTGGCTGTTCTCGAAACCGTGGGCGGGGTGGATGTCGATGTGAGTGGTGTGCAGGGCGATTCGCGGCGCGTGCGTAAGGGAGACGTGTTCGTTGCATTGCGTGGGGAGAAAGTGGATGGGCACGAGTTCATCGGCGAAGCCGTGGGGGCGGGTGTTTCCGCAGTGGTGTGCGAGGAGATCGTGGGAACATTTCCATCCCTGACGCAGGTGCGCGTGGCTGATTCTCGAGCTGCGCTGGCCCGGCTGGCGAGCCGATTTCATAGCAATCCTTCGGAGGGGATCAAGGTCATTGGGATCACAGGAACCAATGGCAAGACCACCACCAGCTATCTCATTGCATCCATCCTTGAGGCAGCGGGTCTTCCAACGGGGGTCATTGGAACCATTGCGTATCGCATTGGCAATCGCGAACTGCCTGCTCCGAACACAACGCCTCCAGCCGATGAGCTTCAGGGGCTGCTGGCCCAGATGGTTCATGCCGGCATGCAAGCCCTGGTAATGGAGGTCAGCTCTCATGCGCTCGCACAACATCGGGTGGATGAGGTGATGTGGGATGGCGCCGTGTTCACCAATCTGAGCCAGGATCATCTGGACTATCACAAGACCATGGAGTCTTATTTTGACGCAAAAAAACTTCTTTTTAGGCAGCTCGGTTGCGGTTCCAAGAAAGCCATGGCCATTCTAAACCTGGATGATCCAAGGTCGGAGGAGCTCCACCGGGTCCTGCAGGACGGGGTGGGCGTCGTTTCCTTCGGTTGCCATCCATCCGCCGATATTCGGGCTGAGGCGGTGGAGCAATCCGTCGATGGGTGTCGCTTTATTTTGGCAGCGGGTGGGGTGCAAACAGCCATTTCGACCCCGCTCTGTGGCGCTCATAATGTTTCCAATTGTCTGGCTGCGGCAGCGACAGCCATGGCCTTGGGAATCGACCGATCCATCATTCAAAAGGGAATCGAATTGGTAAGGAATGTGCCCGGCAGGCTTGAACGTGTGGAATGGCCGATGGGGGTGGGGACATTTGTTGTTTTTGTGGATTACGCGCACACAGACGATGCCTTGCGCAATGTATTGAACACATTGCGTCCTCTCACAAAGGGTCGATTGATCACCGTATTCGGTTGCGGAGGAAACCGTGACACGATCAAGCGGCCCCTGATGGGACGCGTGGCCGGTGAACTTTCAGATTTCAGTATTGTCACCACGGATAATCCAAGAAACGAAGAACCCGCTGGAATCGTGGAACAGATTGTCACCGGTTTTGGGGCGCGGAATAATTTTTCCGTTGTCCTTGATCGACGGGAGGCCATTCGCGCCGCGCTGGCCATGGCTCAGGATGGCGACACGGTTCTTCTGGCCGGCAAGGGACACGAAAGATACCAGGAAGCACGCGGAACGCGCACGCCATTTGATGATCGAAAAGTAGCCGGTGAGTTACTGGAAAGTCTGCTGGTCGGGACAAAACCTGGAGGCGAGGCATGGAGAAACTGACGCTCACCGAAATCTCCCGGCTTTGCAATGGACGACTGGAAGATCGCATTTTGTCCAGGGGCAATTTTTCATCGGAGATGTTGGTACGCGGCGTGAGCATCGACAGTCGGGAGATCGGGGAGGGAGACCTGTTTGTCGCATTACAAGGCGAACGTTTCAATGGGCACGATTTTTTGCGTGAAGCCGCTCAAAAGGGCGCGGTTGCAGCCATGGTCGAAGCCGGCGAGATGATGAAACGCGAAAGTCCGGTACCGGTGGTGTTCGTGGACGATTCAGTGGCCGGGCTTCAAAACATGGCGCGCGCATACAGATCCACATTGCGAACACGCACGGTGGCAGTGGCCGGGTCCAATGGCAAAACCGGCACCAAGGAAATGGTTGCCGCAGTGCTGGGCACTCGATTTTCCGTGCTCAAAAACAAGGGGAACCTGAATAATCACATTGGAGTCCCTTTGAGTCTCATGCGGCTCGGTTCATCCCATCAGATTGGCGTTTTCGAAGTGGGAACGAATCATCCGGGCGAACTCATACAGTTGCTCAACATGGTCCAGCCTCTTGCCGGGATCATCACAACCATTGGTGAGGAGCATCTGGAGTATTTTCACGATTTGGAGGGTGTTGCGAAGGAGGAAGGAACACTGGCTGAGGCGCTTCCGGAGGACGGATTGCTGGCGCTGAATGCAGATAATGAATGGAGTCCTGCGATTGCCCGTCGTTGTAGAGCGCGCAAGGTCTATTTTGGATTTGCCGAGTCCGCTCAATACCGGGGCACGGCCGTTTGTGTCAGCACCCTGGGGACGCATTTCCGACTGGTCACGCCGCTTGGCACGCAGGAAATCGCCTTGAGGCTGATCGGTCGCTACCAGGTTGCCAATGCGCTGGCGGCTGCGGCGGTGGGTGAATTTTTTGGCCTGGACCTGGAACAGATCCGGCAGGGACTGGAATCGGTGATGCCGGAAAAAATGCGAATGGAACGGAGCATGACAAGCAACGGGGTTCTGATTTTGAATGATGCCTACAACGCCAACCCGGGCTCCATGCTGGCGGCCCTTGAGGTTGTGGAGGATTTAACAGTGGAGGGAAGGCGTTTTGCAGTGCTGGGAGAAATGCGTGAGTTGGGGAAGACCTCCGGGGCCGCGCATCATTCCGTGGGAGCACGGGCTGCCGAAAGTGGAATTGATGTGCTTGTGGTGGTGGGGAGTGGCGCTCAGGTAATTGTCGATGGCGCGCGCGCGGCGAAGCGGCAACCCTCGCAAATTGCCTTTTTCCAGGACCCGGAGGGGGCGCGGAATTTTTTAAGAGGAGAGACGCATCGTGGCGATCTTGTGCTGATCAAGGCATCCCGCGGCGTGGCTTTGGAACGCATCCTGGAGGGCTGGAACTGAAGGAGAACGAAACGATGCTCTTTTACCTTCACCAGCTGAGTGATCTGTGGTCCCCCCTGAGGGTATTCCGATATATCTCCTTCAGGGCATTGATGGCAGCCTTGATGGCTCTCATTCTATCGATGGTCATTGGGCCGTGGGTGATCCGCAAGCTGACGGAGCTGAAGCTGGGTCAACCGATACGCTCCGCAGAGGAAGTTCACCGTTTGCATGAACTTCACGGACGGAAAAAGGGAACTCCGACCATGGGCGGGGCGTTGATCATCGTTGCAGTGGTGGTCAGCTCACTGTTCTGGGCACAACCGGATGTCATATTCGTGGCGCTTTCCATCGGCACTGTGCTGTATCTTGGAGTGCTGGGATTTGTGGATGATTATCTGAAGGTATCCCGGCAAAAGTCCGGGGGACTGAGCGCACGATCAAAAATTGGCTGGCAGGTTGTTCTGGCAGCGGGAGTAGGTCTGGTGCTGTTGCTGCATCCTGATACTCAGGAAATCGCCGGTCAGTTGACGGTTCCTTTTTACAAGCACCCCGTTGTCACCGACCTTGGGCTGGCGACTTTCGTCCTGATGGGTCTGGTGATCGTTGGAACCTCCAATGCTGTGAACCTGACCGATGGTCTGGATGGGCTGGCGATTGGCTGCACGATTCCTGTGGCGATGGTGTATGGCTTGATCGCCTATCTGGTTTCTAACGCAAAGTTTTCTATTTACCTGCAGCTCACCCATATTCCGAATGCCGGTGAGTTGACGGTGGTCTGCGCAGCACTGTTGGGCGCTTCGATGGGATTTCTTTGGTACAACTGCCACCCGGCCCGCGTTTTTATGGGCGACACAGGTTCTCTTGCTGTGGGCGGGATGTTGGGGGTGGTCGCGATTTGCCTGAAACAGGAACTCCTGCTGGTGCTGGTCGGAGGCGTATTTGTCATGGAGGCGCTCTCGGTGATTCTGCAGGTGGGATCCTTCAAGTTGAGGGGAAAGCGGATTTTCGCAATGGCCCCCATTCACCACCATTTTGAGCTCAAGGGATGGAGTGAAACAACGGTCGTAGTGCGTTTTTGGATTCTCTCCATTCTCTTTGCCCTCATCGGTCTCAGCTCCCTCAAGCTCCGATAAACGTGACACGAAAGATGAAAAATGGATCTGAAAGGAAAACAGATATTGGTGGTCGGGTTTGGCATCAGCGGCCAGGCTGCGGCCAGGTTGTTGGCCCTCAAAGGGGCCAAAGTGTTGGTAATTGATGAATCCCAGAATGAATCTATGAAACGACGCGCACGACGTAAAAAAAGTTCCGGCATTCAAATTCAATTTGGAATAAAAACAGCGCCAGCGTCAAGATTTGACGCGGCGATTCTCAGTCCGGGCATCCATCCACACCGGGGATTGGGGCAAAGCGTGGTTGATCTGGATATTCCAATTTATGGAGAACTCGAGCTTGGTTCCTGGTTTTGTCAGTGCCCGATCATTGCGATCACCGGAACCAACGGCAAGACCACCACAACCGAACTGGTGGAGAAGGCGATTCGCGCCAATCGGAAACGCACGGTTGCCGCAGGTAATATTGGTCTTCCGCTTTCCGAAGCCGTCCTGCAGAGCGACCGTCTCGACTATCTGGCGGTCGAAGTCAGCTCCTTTCAACTGGAGACCGTTGAGAGGTTCCGCCCGCTTGTCAGTGTGATGATGAACATCAGTCCTGATCATCTGGATCGTTACACGTCCTTTGAAGAATATGCCGGAACGAAAGCTGCGTTATGGAAAAATCAATGTGGAGATGATGTCGTTGTTGTGAATGTGGATACCGAGCGATACCTGGCCACTCTGGGTCATACGCCTCCGGTTCGTACAGTGAGATACAGTACTTCCAATAAGCCGGCCGATTTATGGTTCGATGGCCGATATATTCGCGGCTCCATGCTTGCAAGAAAGGATCTGAGAATGCGCCTCGATGAGACCCGGTTGCGCGGAGCGCACAACGCGGAGAATGTGATGGCGGCCCTTGCCGTGGTGCATTCTCTGGATCTGGATTTGAGCAAAGCCTGGAAGGTCATCTGTGATTATCAGCCTCAAGCCCATCGCCTGGAAACCGTGGGGATCTTTAATGGCATTGAATTCGTGAACGACTCCAAGGCAACGAACCTCGATGCCATGGGAAAGGCCATTCATTCATTTGCGCGCCCCGTGATTCTCATTGCCGGCGGGAAGGACAAGGGCTTTGATTTCAGCGCCACCACGTCGCTGGTGCGGGAAAAAGTCAAGGTATGCATTCTCATCGGAGAGATGCGCGAGCGCATTTTTCAGCGCTGGAAAGACGCTGTATCGTGTGTTTTTGCGGATTCTCTGGAAGAGGCGGTCGAAATGGCTGCGCGGCTCGGGAAGAAAGGCGATGTGGTCCTGCTTTCACCGGGCTGTTCCAGTTACGACATGTTTGAAAACTATGAAGAACGAGGCGAGGTGTTTCGCAGCGCCGTTCACAATATCTGTCAGGAACCAACCAACCTATAAAAACCTTGTCCGCCTGAGGCGGACTCCAACCCAGAAGGAGCCCATATGGAAACATCATCCGAAACCACATCCAATCCAGAACCCAATTCCAGTCCGCCGGAGCGAGGGCGCGCCTGGCGCATTGTCGCCATCGTGCTCACATTGCATGCCGCGCTTCTTGGAAGCGTTGTGTTGATCCAGGGATGCAACCAAAGCGAACCAATGCCGATGAGCGATGCATTTCGCACACAACCATTGGCACAGGATCGAGCAAAGCTGAAAGACGAATCACCAAATCAAACCACTCTGACAGCCATGTTTCCCGGGGGCGATGTTTTGACTCCCGAAGAAAACCTGCCGGCCACGGAGCCCGGCCAAAACAATTCGTTCCCCGCTACGACTTCGGATGGAACTTTGGCTTTCAGTACGGAGATTTCTGCGCCAGAGCTTCATGTTGCCACTCCCAGGACGGAGTCTGCAGCACAGCCGCAGGTTTCGGGAATTCCGGCGACCATCAAATACTCTGTGCGGAAAGGGGATACACTGTCGAAGATCGCAAAGAAGCACACTGTTTCCGCGAGGGAATTGGCCGAGGCAAACAGGATTTCGATGGATGGTTCACTGAAGGTTGGACAGAATCTTGTGGTCCCATCCACGAAAGATGCCGAAGCCGCAGTTAAAGAGGAAAACACGGCCGCACCCAATCAGTTGGGTCCCACGACACATATTGTAAAAGCAGGAGAGACACCTGCTTTGATCGCCAAACGATACGGAGTTTCCGCTTCGTTGCTGATGGAGGTCAATCAGATCACGGACCCAAAAAAAGTTCGGGTGAATCAAAAACTTGTCATTCCGGCGCACAGTACGGGCAATCAACCTCAGGCTTCCTCCAAGGAAGCAACCCCGCAGCCGGACATGGCTGAGCAGCCAACGGGTCAGGCATCCAAGGTGAGCAAGCCAACACATTTGGTAAGGGCGGGTGAGACGCCGGCTTCAATTGCCAGGAGGTATGGAGTGACGGTCCAGTCGCTGATGAAAGTAAATAATATCGTGGATCCCAAAAAGGTTCGCGTGAATCAGAAGCTGGTGATTCCTGTACAAAAGATGGCCGACACGTTGCCGATGACATCCGGTGAATGGAATCTGCGGCCTGTTGTAGTGGAAGAACCGGTTCGCCTGGGAACCGAGGTTGAGAGAACTTGAAAATGTGATGATGCATACCATATTGATTACGGCAGAAGTCTGAACTCAGGATGAATCGCTACGTTACACCCATCATGGTGTTGCTGGTATTGATGCTCACAGGGCTTGGTCTTGTGATGATCTCCAGCACCACAGCGCCGCTTGTGGATTATTCGGGTCAGCTCGAGCGGCAGTTTATCTGGCTGGGGGCCGGCATGGTGGCCTTTGGTATTGTGGGATGGGTGGACTATACAGCCTGGCGTCGATGGGCCTGGGCGCTTTTCATTGTGTCGGTGGTGCTGTTGGCTCTGGTGCTGGCCGGCAGACCCGTGAAGGGCGCCACACGCTGGTTGAGTTTCTTTAGCTTTAAAATTCAACCGTCGGAGTTTTTCAGACTGGCGCTGGTGCTGTTGCTGGCCCACGGTCTGGCCAAACATCAGGCTAAAATTCGTGAATGGAAGTGGGGGTTTTTCTGGCCCATCAGTATCATTCTCCTGCCGCTGATCCTGTTGAGATTGGAACCTGATCTCGGAACCATGGTCCTGATCGTTGCAACGACCTTTGCGGTCATGTTTGTGGCTGGCTCTCGCACGTGGCCTGTGATTGGGGCAGGAACCCTTTGCACCCTGGCCTTTGGAGTGATGGTCTGGATGCTTCCCGAGCGAAGGGCCCGAATTCTCGCCTTTCTTCATCCGGAAGAGAACAAGGAAGGAAAATTTTTTCAAATCTGGCAGGGTATGCTTGCCTTCGGATCCGGTGGCACACAGGGACTGGGACTTGGCAACAGTCGGCAAAAAATGTTCTACCTGCCCGAATCCACCACCGATTCGATCTTCCCCATTATTGGAGAGGAGTTGGGCCTTTACGTGACGCTGGCAGTGGTGATTGCTTACGTTATAATTCTGATCTGTGGCCTGTGGATTTCGATGCATTCCAAGGATACATTCGGTATGCTGCTTGGATTCGGTTTGGTGTTTGGAATCTGTTTGCAGGCGATGATTAATATCGGGACGGTGACCGGTTCCATTCCACCAAAGGGAATGCCACTGCCATTTGTCAGTTACGGCGGTTCAAATTTGGTGATCAGTTACATCGCGATCGGCTTTTTGGTCAGTATCCACCGGCAGAGCCTGCGGGCCAGACGTCATTCCGGAGGCATGGCGATCAATGACGAAACACCGAGAATTTAGAAACGCGCCCCTATTCCATGAACGTCTCGATTGTTTGTGGGGGGACAGGAGGACACTTGTTTCCCGGCATGGCGGTCGGAGAGGAGCTGCTTGCAAGAAACCACCAGGTGCTGCTTGTGATTTCAAAAAAGGAAATCGATCAAAAAGCGGTTCAAGGTTCGCAAGGGTTTTTGATTCAAACCCTGCCTGCTGTTGGATGGCGCGGGTGGAGGCCTGATCACATGTTGCGCTTTGCCGCAATGATGTGCCAGGCCATGGTTCATGCAAGGCGAATTTTCCGGGATTTTCAGCCGGATGCCGTGGTCGGGATGGGAGGATTCAGTTCGGTTGCGCCACTGCTCATTGCCCGGATGCGCAGAATCCCCTCCTGCATCCATGAGTCCAACGCCATTGCCGGGAAGGCGAATCGACTTGCAGCAAGATTTGTCTCGGCGGTGGCGGTCGGGTTTGAAACGACCCGGGATCAGTTTTCCAGTCATAGGACGATTTGGACAGGAACACCTGTGCGGTCGGTTTTGAGGGTAAATAAGGATTGTTATCAGGCCAGAAAAGAATTGGCCCTTTCAGAGCATGTTTCCACAGTGTTGGTGATGGGAGGCAGTCAGGGAGCCAGGGGATTAAACCGACTGGTAATGGATGCGCTTTCACATTTTGGGGCGATGGATATCCAGTGGCTGCACCTGACCGGTGTGGAGGATGAGTCAAGCGTTCGTGAAGTCTATGCCCGCCTTGGGAAAACTGCAAAGGTGTATGGCTTTTACCGTGAAATGGCACGGCTTTATGCCGCAGCTGACATGGTCATCGCGCGATCAGGAGCTGCTTCGTTGGCGGAAATCGCGCGGTGGTCTTTACCAGGTATTTTGATTCCCTTCCCCCTTGCGACAGATCATCACCAGTGGGCCAATGCGAGTCTGTTTGCTGAGAAGGGATCGGCTGTAGTACAGGAGGAGTCTGAATGCAGCGCTGAACACCTGGCCGGTGAGATCAAGGATATTCTGATGAACCAGGAGCGCCGAAAGAAAATGGCCGAGGCCGCAAAAGCAGAGTATGTGGAGGATTCCCATAAGAAACTCGCGGATCTCGTGGAAGAATTGGCAATGTAGATGGTTGAACTCGCACAAGATGATTTGCAGCGACTGCTGGCAAGCGGCCCGCGCCAGGTTCATTTGGTGGGTGTGGCTGGCAGTGGAATGAGCGGGCTGGCGCTTTTGCTGGCCCAGCGTGGACATCATGTGACAGGTTCTGACCTGGGTGATGAGCCGGACACCGAAGATTTTCATCGGTTGGGCATCCGGCGCCTTAAGGGTCATGCACCGGAGCACCTTGGAAACCCCGATTTTGTTTCCTATTCTTCCGCGATTCCAAACAACAATCCTGAATTGCTGGAAGCGCAACGGCAGGGCATTCCGGTGGTCCGTCGCGCGCGCGCCCTGGCAGCGCTGGTGCCCCCCCAGCGTCCGGTCATCATTTCCGGCACCCATGGCAAAACAACGACATCCTCCATGGTTACCCATATTTTGCGCACGGCTGGCAGGGGGCCGTCTTTTTTCATCGGTTCACCCTGTGCTGATCTGGGTGGCAGCGCTGAGGTTGGCAATGGAATGGATTTTGTGATTGAGGCTGATGAGAGCGATGGGACGATGAACGAATTCAAACCTCATGATCTGGTCATTCTCAATATAGAGCCGGAACACCTTGATTTTTATAAAAACCTGCAGGCCATCGAACGGGTCTTCGAGGCGCTTGCTGCGTCAGCGACAGGATGCATTATCTATTGTATCGACGACCCTGCTGCCGGTCGGGTTGGCAGGAAGTTCAAGCGTGGGGTGGGTTATGGCATTGACGAGAGGGTGTCCCCGGCGGCGGTCTGGAGCGCTTCAAAAATTCAAACCCACAAAACAACAACCCGGTTTGAGGCATGGCATGGCAAAGATCGCCTGGGGACAGTGACACTGTTGATTCCTGGCCGTCATAATGTGTCCAACGCGCTTGCGGCGCTGGCAGTGACATTTGGATTGGGGGTTGAATTTGATGTCGCCGCACTGGCGCTTGGGAAATTCCATGGCGTGCGGCGCCGCTTCGAGCAGCTTTTTGAGAGCGAGGAATTTTTGTTGGTGGATGATTACGCACACCATCCGAGTGAAGTGCGCGCCACCATTCAGGCTGCCAGACAGAAGGGCCGCAAGCGATTATTGGCGATTTTTCAGCCGCATCGCTATACCAGAACCAGGGCGTTCCATCGTGACTTCGGTCAGGCGCTGGACGAAGCAGATCGGGTGTTGATTACGGATGTGTATGCCGCGAGCGAGCCGCGGATGGAAGGCGTGGATGGAAAATTGATCGCCGATGCCCTGCTCTCTTCTCCAAAACGGGATGCGAAAACCGTAACGTACGAGCCCGACCTGTGGTGCTTGAAAGAAGCCGTGGGCTGTGAGCTTCGGAAGGGAGATCTCGCGCTCGTCATGGGAGCTGGAAATATCACCCAGATCAGTCGGGCATTGGCCTTCGAACTATGTCTTTATGATGATATTCGAAAACTGGTGGGGCCTGACACGGTTTTACGACGGTACGAGCCCATGGCCAGGCACACCACCATGCGCACCGGTGGTTCTGCGAAACTCTGGGTGGAGCCTGCCAACGAAATGGATCTGGTCGCCGTGCTGCGTTATTGCCATGAGCGTCGAAAAACCACGCGTGGTCAATCGGATCAGGAACGGTTATTGGGAGTCACCTTTGTTGGTCGGGGATCCAACCTGCTGGTGCGTGATGCCGGGATTTCGGGTGTGACAATCCATCTTGGCACGGAACATTTTACAAGGGTGACGATTGAGGGAGAACGTCTCGTCGTCGGAGCAGGGACAAAGTTAAAACAGGTGGTCATGCAGGCCAGGCGCGCGAATCTCACCGGACTGGAGTTCCTCGAGGGAATCCCCGGCAGTGTCGGCGGAGCATTGCGTATGAATGCAGGAGCGATGGGTAATGAAATTTTTGATGTTGTGGAGTGTGTACGCATGATGGATTTACAGGGAAACATTCAGGAAAAACGTCCTGCTGATCTGAATGTGCGATATCGCTCCTGCATGGGATTGAGCGATCACATGGTTCTGTCGGCTGTTCTGAAAGCCCGCCCTGGTGATCCCGGAGAAATTGCATTGCGTCTGAAAGAGTTTGAGAAAAAGCGCTGGTCATCGCAACCCGCGGCTTCAAGTTCAGGCTGCGTCTTCAAAAATCCACCTGAAGTTCCTGCCGGTAAAGTGATTGATGAGCTCGGCCTTAAAGGTTTAAGCTTCGGTCATGCGCAGGTATCGGAAACGCACGGAAATTTCATTGTGAATGGAGGTGGCGCGACGACCAGCGAGGTGTTGACTTTGATTTCGATGGTCAGAGACAGGGTGTGGAAGGAACGGGGAATTGACCTCGAGATGGAAGTGATCGTGCTGGGGGATGAGAAGTGGTAAAACCATGAAAAAACCCGGGGAGCTTAAAATTGCGGTGTTAATGGGTGGATTTTCCTCCGAGCGCGAGGTTGCTTTAAGCGGCGGAAGAAGAGTTGCTGCGGCATTGCGCTCGTTGGGTTGTTGGGTGAATGAGGTCGATGTCAGTGACGAAAACTTTTTGCTACCGGCAGAAGCAGAAGTTGCCTTTCTTGTGTTTCATGGCAAATGGGGAGAGGACGGTGGTATTCAATCCATCCTGGAAAAAAAGGGAATTCCATTCACGGGTTCGGATTCCAAAGCCAGCCGAATCGCCTTTGACAAAGTCAGGTCGAAGGCGCTTTTCCGGAAAGCCGGTTTGGCCACAGCACGGGATGCAATACTTCAGAAAGGAAATTGGAAAAATGGGAACACCGAAGTGTCCCTCGATTATCCCTTGGTGGTTAAACCATCCCGGGAAGGATCCAGCATTGGAATTTTTATTGTTCGAAAGGAGGAACAACTCAAGACAGCAATCCTTCAGGCATTTGAGAAGGATGATGTGATTTTAATCGAAGAATTCATCGACGGGCCGGAATTGACGGTCGGCATATTAAATGAGCAGGCATTGCCAGTCATTGAGATTCGTCCAAAAACAGGATGGTATGATTATGCGAATAAATATACGGAGGGTGCAACCGATGAATTGGTTCCGGCGCCCATTGATCCTTCACTTGCTCAAAAAGTTCAGGAAGACGCGCTTAAGGCTCATCATATTCTGGGTTGCAGAGATATGTCGCGAGCGGATTTTCGAGTGGATGCCAGTGGAACTCCTTATATTTTGGAGGTTAACTCCATTCCCGGCATGACTGGTACAAGCCTGCTTCCCCGGGCAGCAGCGGCAGCAGGCATCACGTTCCCACATTTATGCCTCACTCTTGTCGAGCGAGCCCTTGAACGTGGAGGGAAAAAGAGATGATCCATCTGAAAAAACGGCCCCGGAATCATCTGCATCGTCATGATCTTAAAGGATTGGATATCCGGTTGCGCGCGCGCATGCGGCTCCAGCGTCGTACCAGGATGGCCCTGTGGGGATTGTTGATGATGACAGGAGCCGGTTTGCTCTGTTGGGGAACATGGACGGGTGTGAAGCTGGGGATGCGGCAGCTTTTTTCAGAAAACACGGTTTACCAGATTGCCGAAATTGTTGTGCAGAGCAGCGGAGAAGCCTTGAGGCCCGAACAGGTGTCACGTTATCTGCGAGTGCAGCCAGGGCAGAATCTGTTTGCGCTCGATCTGACTCAGTTGCGCCGTGAGCTGGAACTGCTGCCGGTTGTGGAAAGCGCCGAGGTGGCCCGGGAACTCCCTCGGCGACTTGTCATCCGGATCACCGAACGCGTCCCCATTGCCAACATTTCTGCCGGATCGGGAAGGATGCGCTACCAGATCGATCGTCACGGTGTGATCATGGATTTGCTCTCCGCTCGCAGGAATCCGGCTGCATTCCGTGAACGGCTGGCCGCCTTGCCGGAGATAACCGGCGCGAATGTTGCAGACTTGAAGATGGGACGAGCTGTTTCATCCGGGGAGATTTTTCATGCGCTGGAGTTGATCCAGAAAGTGGAGCAGGCGGATTTGGGATCGAATCTGGAAATCGAATCCATTGACATCTCGCGGCGGGGCATGCTGATCGTGAATGCCGCGGACGGGGTTTTGGTGAAGATTGGTTTGTTTGAGATGGACAAACAGATGATGCGTTTGGCAGATATTCTGGAGGATGCACGCAGAAGATCCGAAAAGTTGGCCACTGTGGACCTGACATTAAACGCCATGGAACTGCCTGGGAAAACAGTAAGGCCGGTGCCGACAACATATGTTCAATGACCCAAATGGCACGAAGATAAGGATTTTTTCCTGTAGAGGCGCTTCTATGAAGCGCCGTTACGCCGGAATTCTGCGCTTCACAGAAGCGCAACTACATCATTACTCCTGAACCATGATATTCTCAAGAAGACCGCCGTTGATTGTTGGATTGGATATAGGCACGAGCGCCATCAAGATTGTAGTTGGGGAAAGACGGCCGGATGGCGGCCTGAGTTTGATTGGTAGTCACGCGGTTGAATCGAGAGGAGTGCGCAAGGGGGAGGTTGTGAACCATGAAGAGGCAAGCGCCTGTATTTTGCAGGCGATTCAGGAATCTGAAGAGGCGCTGAACATGGAAATCGGAGAAGTTGAACTGGCATTGACAGGCGGCCATGTTGAATCCGCCAACCATCGTGGAACGGTTGCGATTCACAGCGAAACTCGCGAGATCACCGACGAGGACGTGGACGAGGCTGTTGATAACGCGCGCGCTTGCGTGCTTCTTGCGGACGGAAGGGGTATCCTGCATGTGATTCGTCAGCAATTTTATGTGGATGGCAAGGATGGGGTTGCCAATCCGGTGGGTCTGGTGGGAACACGAGTCGAAGCCGATGCCCACTGTGTTCATGGGATTACCACGCGCTTCCAGAATACGCTGAACTGTTTACATGCGCGTCAGGAGACGTCGGTTGAGGTCAACAACTGGATCTTCAGCGGGTTGGCCAGCGCGCTGGCTGTTTTAGGGCGTCACGAAAAGGATCTGGGCGCCATTGTTCTCGATATTGGCGCGGGCACCACCGAGTATGTGGTTTATGCCAAGGGTATGATCCGCCAGACAGGGGTGCTTGCAGTGGGGGGTGATCACCTGGCCAACGACCTTCTTTTGGGTCTGAAACTTCAAAGCCGGCGCCGCGCTGAAACCATGATTCGCGAATATGGCTCGGTGTGGCTGGATGATTCGATTCGCGGCAAGACGGTGACTGTGAAGACAAGTGATCTGCTGGCGGATAGAGAGCGGACGTTTTTTCAGGAACATATTCATGTGATTCTCAACTGTCGCATGGACGAAACGCTCCAGATCATTCGCGATCGTATTTTCGCGCATGGCCTGCATGATTTGATTGGAGGAGGCGTCTTTCTCACGGGAGGATGCGCAAGGATTCATGGACTGGTGGAGCTGGCCCGGTCTGTTTTTGAAATGCCGGCAAGCATTGCGGTTCCCAAGGGTTTTGATGGACAGGTGGAGTTCCTGGCCGAGCCCGGAATGGCAACCGTGGTGGGGTTGGTAAAATATGGTCACATCAAACGCTCGGAGCCTTCCCGCAAGACCAACATTCGAAATTATTTGAAGCGGTTTCTTGGAATTGGCGGGGACTAATCATGGACACAAAAAAAAAATCCGGCTCGAAAACTTCCGAACAACAGAACCAGACGGGACGACGCGCGCCCGCTGAAAAGAAGATTCGGATCAAGGTTGTGGGAGTGGGTGGGGCCGGCGTGAATGCGGTGGATCGACTTGCCCTGGATGATTTTAATGAAGTCAGTCTTCTGGTGATTAATACAGATGCCCAGGCGTTGGCATCCTCAGTAGTAACGGAAAAGTTGCAAATTGGGGAGAACCTGACTCATGGGCTGGGAACGGGTGGCGATCCGGAAATTGGAAAGTCCGCCGCGACGGAGGATATGGAGTCGTTACGGGATGCGCTCGAAGGGTACGATTTGATTTTTGTTGCCGCGGGCATGGGAGGAGGTACCGGAACAGGCGCCGGGCCGATTATTGCCAGGATTGCCCATGAGGAGGGAGCGCTTGTTCTTGCGCTGGTCACCATGCCTTTTACGCACGAGGGCAAGAGACGGATGAAAATTGCCCGAGAGGGTCTGGCCGAAATGCAGGAGTCTGCCAATGCGGTCCTTTGCATTCCGAACGATAAACTGCTGGCGTTGGCCGGTGAAAAGACGAGCGTGCTGGATGCCTTTCGTCCTACAGATGAGTTTCTCAGCAATGGAGTTCGACGGATCTGGCAGATGCTCCGGCGCACTGGTTTGATCAATATTGATTTTGCCGATCTTTGCTCCGTGGTACGACGTCGCAATGGTGAAACAGTATTTGGATTTGGAGAGGGCACAGGCGAGAAAAAACTGGAGAAGGCGCTGGAAGGCGCGCTCAACAGCCCCCTTCTGAACGACACTCACGTTCTGACAAGGGCTTGCAGTGTGCTTGTTGCCGTGACTCATGGGCCGGACTTCATGATGCCGGAGCTGAGACGGTTGATGGAAGAGTTGCATCAACGTATCGGGCCGGATGCAGCCTGCAAACAGGGAATTGTTGTGGACGAGAATTATTCCAACCGGCTTTCGATTGTGGTGATTGCCTCGACGGGCGAAGCCATTGCCGGGGAACAACCTTCCGCAGTGCACCCAGGAAAACAAAAGGGGGCCAATGGTTCGGGCAATGGCGCAAAATCCGAGGATAAGCATGCAGTTCCCGACCAGAGTTCATCGGATGAGTTGCTTGCCGAAGGAGCGTCGGGTCGAAAGAGTGGAAGGAGAAAAGGTGGAGCCTACGAGTTCATTGGCAGCAGCCCGAAACAGGAAACGTTGAAGCTGGATGAGGCGACACGCGGTCTTTTTGAGCGTGTGGAACGTACGGTGGTGAATGGAGAGGATCTGGATCGCCCAACCTTCATCCGGCGGGGCATTGTGCTTAAAAATGTGTAAAATATGGGTGATGACACGGGAGTCAGAATTTAGAATCCAGAATCCAGAATAAGATCTCTTCATGAAACGGCCATCCAATGATGATTTGTCCATTGAAATTTCCTTTCTACAGGGGTTGCGCTCCCGCATGCCGCATGATCCTGAACTACTGAAGCTGCTTGGGGATGACTATACCAGGGCGGGTCGTTGGAAGGAGGGATTGGAAATTGATTTGGAACTGGGTCACCTTCTACCGCGAGATTCCATGGTGCAATATAATCTGGCCTGCAGTCTTTCGCTCCTGGGACGTTTGAAAGAATCGGCCAAGGCGCTTGCCAGGGCCATTCAGTTTGGATATTCAGATTTGGATTACTTGCGCAGAGACCCGGATCTTGAGAATCTCCGGAAAAGCATGGAATTTTCACCGGTTGAGGCACTACTGAAAGCCACCGTCAAGCGTTGATCAGGAATCGCTCGTGATCTTGCGCCAGAGCATTTTGATTGGATCGTAATATTGATCCACGACACGTTCTTTCAGCGGAATGATGGCGTTATCCGTAATGTGAATGTCCTCAGGACACACCTCGGTGCAGCACTTGGTGATGTTACAGAGACCCACACCCGCCTCGTCCTTTAGCAGTCCGGTGCGATCCACGGAATCCATCGGGTGCATTTCCAGGCTCGCAATTCGCACCATGAAACGCGGCCCGTAAAACCGGTTTTTCATATCGTGATTGCGCAATACGTGGCAAACATCCTGGCAAAGAAAACACTCAATGCATTTTCTGAATTCCTGCACACGATCCATATCCTCCTGATACATCACCCAATTAGCATCCTTCTTTGGGGTGAAAGGCGGAATTTTTTTGTTCACCTCGTAATTCCATGAGACATCACAAACCAGGTCTCGGACCAGCGGGAAAGCCTTCATGGGATGAACCGTGATGGGTTCGCCTTCGGGAAAATCATCCAGACGGGTTTTGCACATCAAGCGTGGTTTTCCATTCACCTCCGCGCTGCACGAGCCACACTTGGCCGCCTTGCAATTCCAGCGACAGGCAAGGTCACCCGCTTGAGTACGCTGAATCTGGTGGACTGCATCCAGCACCACCATGCCTTCCTCCACATCCACCTTGTATTCGACTTCCTTGCCGCCGTTTTTGTCGCCGCGCCAAATTTTGAAAGTACGAGTAGACATAAGCAAAGAATTCAGAATTCAGAATCCAGAATCCAGAATTTTCGAGGTGTAAGCCTCAGCCAGCTTGCTGACCTCTTCCAACTGAAAGAGGAGATTGTCTTCTTTGCCATAACCCAAATCTCTTGCCAGGATCAGGTGGTACCTGCACTCCTCAACTGAACCTTGTGCGATGTTCAGGAACCTTGCTTTGTCGGCCTTTCCCCGCTTCTTGAACCCTTCGGCGATATTGGCAGGAATGGAAACAGCTGCTCGCCGTAGCTGTGAGGTCAGACCAAATCGCTCCTCGTTTGGAAACTGCTCCGTGAAACGGTAGACAGTCAGAACAAATTGATGAGCCTTCTGCCAGACAACAAGATCTTCAAATGTCCGGGCCGCTGGCCGGGAGCTTCTGGCTTCTGGCTTCTGGCTTCTGGCTTCCTCCACAGCCCCCCTCACTTTCCCTCCTTCGCCTTTTTCTCATCCACCAGGCGTTGCAATTCCGACACATACACGACAGGACATGGTTCCACCTTCATCTGGCCACCGTCTTTCTTCACAACGATATTGTGCTCGCTCCAATAAGGATCATATTTTGGAAAATCGAGGCGACTGTGAGCGCCACGACTTTCTTTGCGCATGAGCGCTGCACGCGTCACCGCCTCGGCGCAGGTCAGCATATTTTGCAGATCTTTACAGAGATGCCAGCCCGGATTGTACATGCGATGACCTTCCAGAACGCCGACATTTTTAGCGCGACGTTTCAGTTCCTCCAATTTCCGGATGGCGATTGTCAGATCCTTTTCCTCGCGAAAAATACCGACCAGACTCTGCATGGTGGTTTGCAGATCGAGATGAAGTTTATAAGGGTCTTCCGTCCCGTCGGGGCGGGACACGAAATATCCGGTCATTTCGCGCGCAGCTTCCTCAGTTTGTGCTCCATTGATTTTTGGTGGGGCTGCCTTTTTGGAATGCTCTGCTGCGCCAGCGCCGGCCCGCCTGCCAAAGACAACCAGGTCGGAGAGCGAGTTGCCTCCCAGCCGGTTCGCTCCATTCACGCCACCCGTGCATTCGCCGGCTGCATACAGTCCAGGAACACGACTGGCGCCTGTGAAGGCGTCCACTTTGATTCCGCCCATGATGTAGTGACAGGTTGGGCCGACCTCCATGGGTTCCTGTGTAATATCCACATCCGCCAGTTCCCTGAACTGATGGTACATGCTGGGGAGCTTCTTTTTCACGTATTCGGCGTCCCGGTGCGAAATATCCAGAAAACAACCGCCATGAGGCGTGCCCCGTCCCTCCTTGACTTCCGTATAGATCGCGCGTGCCACGACATCCCGCGTTGAGAGTTCCATGCGTTTCGGATCATATTTTTCCATGAAACGTTCACCCTTTGAATTGGTCAGGAGCCCGCCTTCGCCACGCACGGCTTCGGTGACCAGGAGGCCCATCACGCCCGGAGGCCAGACCATTCCGGTCGGATGGAACTGCAGAAACTCCATATCCACCAATTCCGCGCCAGCTTCGTAACCGAGCGCATGACCATCGCCGGTGTATTCCCATGAGTTTGATGTGATTTTATAGGATTTACCAATGCCGCCTGTGGCCAGCACGATGGCTTTGGCTTTGAACACGACAAAGCGTCCGGTTTCCCGCCAGTATCCAAACGCGCCGCACACACGGTCACCATCTTTCAGCAAACACGTAACGGTGCACTCCATGAACACATCGATGCCCTGATGGACCCCCTTGTCCTGAAGCGTTCGTATGAGTTCCAGCCCTGTTCGGTCGCCAACATGGGCGAGTCTTTTGTAGGTATGGCCACCAAAGGCGCGTTGAAGGATTTTGCCGTCGGTGGTACGATCAAACACCGCGCCCCATCGTTCCAACTCATGGACACGTTCCGGCGCTTCTCTGGCATGTAACTCGGCCATCCGCCAATTGTTCAGATATTTTCCGCCAAACATTGTATCTTGGAAATGGGTTTCCCATGAGTCCTGGGCATCAACATTCGCCAGCGCCGCTGCAATTCCACCCTCTGCCATCACCGTGT
>Ga0247727_10008037_pt1 | contig 19757 bp, 16 predicted proteins | sample WisWelCaveWW1625_FD_202498 | JGI IMG/M metagenome (GOLD analysis project Ga0247727, IMG submission 202498) | Biofilm microbial communities from Wishing Well Cave, Virginia, United States - WW16-25 | ecosystem: Environmental > Aquatic > Deep subsurface > Groundwater > Cave microbial mat | place... | reverse complement strand
AGTACCTCAAGGGCATCCAGGACGCGGAGGGCTGCTTCGGGCCGCGCACGAGCGGGCACTTCACCTACAACCACTCCATCGCCGCGCTGGCCATGGCGGAGGCCTACGGGCTGACGCAGTCGCCGCTGTTCAAGGCCTCGGCCCAGAACGGGATCAACTTCGTGGCCCAGTGCCGCAACCCCTACCTCGCCTGGCGCTACGGGGTGAAGCCCCAGGACAACGACACCTCGGTCACCGGATGGATGATCATGGCGCTCAAGTCCGCCGTGGGCGCCGGCCTCGAGGTGGACCCGGACTGCTTCGAGGGAGCGAAGGCCTGGCTCGAGAAGGTGACGGAGCCCGAGTACGGCCGGGCGGGCTACACCGCGCGCGGCAACGGCCCGGCCCGTCCGCAGGAGCTCATGGACAAGTTCCCGCCCGACAAGTCGGAGTCGCTCACCGCGGTGGCCGTCCTCACCCGCATCTTCTGCGGCGCCACCAAGGAGGACGACAACGTGAAGAAGGGCGCCGACCTCCTCCTCAAGAGCCTCCCCGTGTGGGACGAGGCGGCGGGGACCATCGACTTCTACTACTGGTACTACGGGACGCTGGCCATGTTCCAGGTGGGCGGCGACCACTGGAAGAAGTGGAACGAGTCCATGAAGAAGGCCATCATCGACAGCCAGCGCCAGGACAAGAGCGACGACCGCCATGGCTCCTGGGACCCCGTGGACCCCTGGTACAACGACGGCGGCCGCGTCTACTCCACCGCGGTCAACGTCATGTGCCTCGAGGTCTACTACCGCTACGCCCGCGTGTTCGGGACGAAATAGGGCGTACCGAACCCGACCCGGAATACCCGCGCTGACCGCACTCCCGGTCCGCAGACGGGCGGACTCCACTCTGTTCCGTGTGGGTACGGGCCTGTGAACAGGAGACCGAGACGGGGGGTCTGGATCGTGATCGGCAGGGAGGAGGGCAGGAGATTGCGGACATCCTCCTCTGGGGTGCCGTTCACGGCTTCCGGCCCGAACCCGCACGGAACTGTGAAGAACCGACGGGCCTCTCAACGCGGGTATTTCGGGTCGGGTTCGGTATAACCGATCGGATGCCCGTCTCCCGCCGCATCGCGGAGCTCATGAAGGGCTCCTCCTGGATCCGGAGGATGTTCGAGGAGGGGGCGCGCCTCAGGTCGGTCCACGGCGCCGACCGGGTCTTCGACTTCTCGCTGGGGAACCCGGTCCTGGAGCCGCCGCCCGGGGTGATGGACGCCTTCCGGGCGGCGCTGGAGGACCCGGCCCCCGGGATGCACCGCTACATGCCCAACGCGGGCTACCCGGCGGTGCGCAGCGCCGTGGCGGCCTTCCTCTCGGAGGACCAGGGCGCCGCGTTCACCGAGGACCGCGTCCTCATGAGCGTGGGCGCCGGGGGCGGCCTCAACGTGGTCCTGAAGTCGCTGCTGGACCCCGGGGACGAGGTCCTCGTGGTCTCCCCCTGCTTCCCGGAGTACGCCTTCTACGTGGACAACCACGGGGGGAGGATGGTCCCGGTCCCGTCCGGGCCGGGCTTCCAGCCCGACCCCGCCGCGCTGGAGGCGGCCGTGACGCCGCGGACCGCCGCGCTGATCCTCAACTCCCCGAACAACCCCACGGGGGCCGTCTACGAGCAGGGGGCGCTGGACGCCCTGGGGGAGGCGCTCGCCCGGGCCTCGGCGCGCACGGGCCGCGTCGTCCACCTCGTCTCCGACGAGCCCTACCGCAGGATCCTCTTCGACGGGAGGCGGCCCGCGAGCGTCTTCCGCGCCTACGGGCCCTCCATCCTCGTCACCTCCCACTCCAAGGACCTGGCGCTGCCGGGGGAGAGGATCGGGGTCGTGGCGGTGGGCCCCGGGGTCCCGGAATCCGCGGCGCTGGCCGCCGCCTGCACCTTCGCCAACCGCGTGCTCGGCTTCGTCAACGCCCCCGCGCTGCAGCAGAGGGCGGTGGCGCGCCTGCAGGGGAGGTCCGTGGACCCGGCGATCTACGAGGCCAAGCGGGACCGCCTCTGCGGCGCGCTCGCCGGGATGGGCTACGACCTCGTGCGGCCCGGCGGGGCGTTCTACGCCTTCCCGCGGGCACCGGGCGGTGACGACCTGGCCTTCGTGCGGCGCCTCCTGGAGGAGCGGATCCTCGTGGTGCCCGGAACGGGGTTCGGGACCCCCGGCCACTTCCGGATCGCCTACTGCGTCTCCGACCGCGAGATCGAGGGCGCGCTCGAGGGGTTCCGGAAGGCGCTCGCCTGACTACGCCTTCAGCGCCGCGATCCTCTTCGCGAGGCGCGACTTGCGGCGCGCGGCCTCGTTGGGGTGGATGGCCCGGTGGCGCGCCGCCTTGTCGAGGCCGCGGCTCGCGAGGCGGAACTCGGAGCGCGCCTTCGCGCCGTCCCCGGCCTCGATGGCCTTCATCGTCCTCTTGAGCAGGGTCCGGATCTCCGACTTCGAGATGCGGTTGCGGAGCGTCCTCTTCTTCGCCTGGCGCGCCCTCTTCAGGGCCGACTTCGTGTGTGCCATGTCTTCCCGGTTCCCCTTCCCTCGGCCCTAGCGCCCCGCGGCGGGCGCGAGCCTCTGCAGCCTCTGCGCGACGTCAAGGTACGAGATGTCCACCTCGTAGATCCGGGCGAGGCACTCCCTCGCCCGGGCGGCGTCCCCCTGCCTTTCCTTCACGGTGGCGAGGTCGTAGAGGAGCGCCTTCTGCCGGTCCCCGCCGACCGACGTCCCCTCCTCCAGGGCCTTCTCGATCTGGTTCGCGGCCAGGTCGAACATCCCCTTGGCGAGGAAGCAGCGCCCCAGCGCCCCCAGCGACTCCGCCCGGCGCCGCGGGTCCCGGATGCTGTGCTGGTACTCCGCGACGGCCCCGTCCAGGTCCCCGGTCTTCTCGAGGTAGCCCGCGAGGGTGTGCCGGAGCGCGAGGTCCGTGGGGTGGGCGGAGACCCGGGCGCGGAACTCCGCCACCAGCGTGGCGAGGAGCCGCTTCTCCCCCTCGGCCAGCGCGGCGGCGGCCGCGGCGTCCCCGCCGGCGGCCCCTGCCCGGAGGTCCACCAGCCGGCGCTCCTCCCGCGCGATCCGCACGTCGCCGAGCTTCGTGCGCAGCGACGCGTCGTCCGGGGAGAGGGAGAAGGCCCGGGCGAAGGCCTCCTCCGACGCGTCGTAGCGCCGGACCGCCGCCTCGGCCGTCCCGAGCGCAGCCCAGGCCGCCGGGTCGCCCGGGGCCGCCTCGGCCTTCGCGCGGGCCTCCCGGGCCTGCTCCTCGAAGTCCTCGGCCCTGCGGACGACGCGCTGGGCCTTCTCGAGCTGGTGGGCGTGGTCCGCGTCCCGCAGCAGGTCCCGGGTGGTCTTCGCCCCGGCGAAGCCCGCGTCCCGGGCGTAGCCGTCGGCGGCGACGTCCTTCCGCAGGCGCTGGACCTCGGCGTTGCGGGGGGCGAGCGTCACCGCCTTCTCCATCACCTGGAGCGCCTCGTCGATCTTCCCGATCCCGTGGAGGACCCGGCCCAGGCGGATCAGCGCCTCGACGTGCTCCGGGTTCCCGAGCACGACCCCCTCGTAGGCGGCCGCGGCGGCCTCGGCGAGCCCCTCCTCCTCGGCGAGCGCCCCCAGGCGCATCCCCAGGGCCGGGTTGCGGGGGTCGGTCGCGAGCACCTTCTCCAGCGCCTCCATCTTCCGGCGGCGGTCCCGGGAGAAGGAGGAGAGGAGGACCCCCATGCGCGGGCCGAACCCGGAGAAGAACCGCGCCACCCCCGAGGGGTAGGCGTTCTCGAACTTCTTGAGCTCCGCCTCCCGGGCCCCGCGCCGCGCCCCCCGGTCCCCGGGGTCCATGGCCAGGGCCTGGAGGTAGTACTCGATGGCGCCGTCGTAGTTCCGGCGTCCGGCCTCCATCTGGGCGCGTTCGATGAGCTTGTCGGTGTTCAAACGGGGGACTCCCGCTGGGGAAACCCGCGAAGGTACCGGTGCCCGGGGGGGCTGGCAACAGATTCCGCGGGGGGAGCCTGCGCCGGGTTCCTCGGACCTTCCCCCGGCGGCCAGGAGGCGTCCGTGCGGCGGGAGCCCGCGGGAATGGTCCCCGGATGTTCGCCGGCTTCCGATTGACTGTCCGCGAATCCGAGTGTAAGGTCCGCGTCCCGCAGCCGTCGGCGCTCCCGCATGGAGGTCGTCGTCGGCGAAGGGGGGAAGGAGCCCCCATGGCGAACCCCGAAGAGATGCGAACCCCGGATTCCGGATCCCAGCGCGGGGGAACCGGGAGGTCCGGACGCCGCCCCGGACCCGCGGTCCTCTCCTACGCGGCCGCCGTCCTCGCCGCGACCTGCGCCTCGGCCCTCTACGGAGAGCAGGGTCCGGAGGGATACGTCCTCTTCGGCGGGAAGGTCCCCTTCGAGTTCGTCCTCTTCGTGCTGACCCTGCTCGGCGTGGCGCTCTTCCACCACCACACCCTGCCCGTGGCGGCGGGGGGGCTCGCCGCCGTGGCGGCCTACAAGATCTTCCTGGTGCCGGGCTTCGACCTCCCCGGGCATCTCCACCACGAGTGGAGCATCGTGGTGAACCTGCTGGGTCTCCTCGTGGGGTTCGCGCTGCTCGCGAAGTACTTCGAGGAGTCGGGAGTCCCGAGGTGGATCCCGAGGATCCTCCCCGATTCCGGGCCCTGGGCCGGCTTCGTCCTGCTGTGCTACGTCTGGGTCCTGTCCTCGTTCCTCGACAACCTCGCCGGGGCGATGATCGGCGGGGTCGTCGCGCGCTCGGTCTTCCGGGGGAGGGTCACCGTGGGCTTCCTCGCGGCCATCGTCGCGGCGAGCAACGCGGGCGGGGCCTGGAGCGTGCTGGGGGACACGACGACGACGATGATGTGGATCGACGGAGTCCCTGCGCTCCAGGTCTTCCACGGGATCGTGGCGAGCGCCATCGCGCTGCTCTGCTTCGGGCTCTTCGCCGGGGCCCAGCAGCAGAGGCACTCCCCCGTCGTCGTCGAGGACCGTTCCGAGGCCGTCCGGATCGACGGGACGCGCCTGGGGATCGTGGCCCTCATCCTCGCGGGCGCCATCGCGGCCAACCTCCTCCTCGAGTTCCCCGCGGCCGGAGTCTGGGCGGCGATACTCTTGGCTGCCTTCGTCCGGAGGCCGGCATGGCACGAGGTCCCCGGCGCCGCGAAGGGGGCCTGCTTCCTGCTCTCCCTCGTGCTGTGCGCCTCGATGATGCCCGTGAAGGCGCTCCCGGCGGCCTCCTGGCAGACCGCGCTGGGCCTGGGGTTCGTGTCCGCGGTCTTCGACAACATCCCGCTGACGAAGCTCGCCCTGCAGCAGGGAGGCTACGACTGGGGCGTGCTCGCCTACGCGGTGGGGTTCGGGGGCTCCATGATCTGGTTCGGCTCCTCGGCGGGGGTGGCCATCTCCAAGGACTACCCGGAGGCCCGGGATCTTCGCCGGTGGCTCCGGGAGGGGTGGTTCGTGGCCGTCGCCTATGTCGTCGGGTTCCTGGTCCAGATCGCGCTGATCCCGTGGGAGGCGGCCGAGCACCACCGGATCGCCGGGCGCTGACCATTCTCCATGAGGAGCGGTAACGCCTGCAACCGAGGAGGAGGTGGGATCCCCCGGGCCGCGGGCGGCGGCAGAATCTTGTCCGGTCCGGCGAGGCTACCTACGATGGTCTTCCCAGGGGGGAGAGGATCCCCCGGACCCAGGAGCCCCCGATGCCCGAGCCGCTCGAGATCGTCTACTACCCGGACGGCCGCCTGCGGAAGGCGACGAAGCCCGTGGCGGCGGTGGACGACGCCGTCCGCGCCATGGCCGAACGCATGATCGTCACCATGCACCGGGCCGGGGGGATCGGCATCGCGGCGCCCCAGGTCGGCTGGGACCGGCGCGTCTGCATCGTGAGCGGGACCGGGGACCCGGGCGACGAGCTCGTGCTCGTGAACCCCCGCATCGTCCGGGAGGACGGCACCTCGATCTACGAGGAGGGCTGCCTCTCCTTCCCCGGGGTCGCGGCGGTCATCGTGCGCGCGGCCGAGGCCACGGTGGAGTACCTCGACTTCGAGGGGAAGCCCCGCACCCTCGCGGCCTCCAACCTCCTCGGGCGCTGCATCCTCCACGAGGTGGACCACCTGGAAGGGGTGATCTTCACCTCGCTCTTCACCCCCGCGGACCGGATCCGGACGAAGAAGGCGCTGCGCGCCCTCGAGGAGAGGTTCGCCTCCCGGTCCGCCGCGGCCGGCGCCGCGCGGTAGGAGAGGCCTCCCGCCCCCGATGCGGCGGATCGAGGGCCTCGAGAACCTCTCCCCCGGCACCTTCCGGCGCCCCGTGGCGGCGCTGGGGGTCTTCGACGGCGTGCACCTGGGCCACCGGGCCGTCCTGGACGCGGCCGCGGCGCTCGCCGGGGAGGCCGGCGGGGAGCCCGTGGCGGTGACCTTCGACATCCACCCCCGCGTGGTGGTGGAGGGCGCGGGCCCCGATCTCCTCACCTCGCTCCCGCACCGCCTCCTCCTCCTCGGGCGGGCCGGGGCCGCGGCGGCGGTGGTCCTGCGGTTCGACCCGGTGCTCCGCGAGCGCTCCGCCGAGTCCTTCCTCGAGGACGTCCTCGTCGGCCGCATGGGGATCTCCGGGCTCGTGCTCGGCCCCGACTCCCACTTCGGGAAGGACCGGCGGGGGAACCCGGACCTCGCGGAGCGGGTCCTGCGCCCCCGGGGCGTCCCCGTGCGGTCCGTGGGGCGCGTCGCCGTGGCCGCGGGGCCGGTCTCCAGCACCGCCATCCGCGAGGCGCTGCGGGCGGGGGACCTCGACCGGGCGGCGGCGATGCTGGGGCGCCCGGTGTCGGTCCTCGGCACGGTCGTCCGGGGGGACGGGCGGGGACGGTCCCTCGGCGCCCCCACCGCCAACCTCGACCTCGCCCTGGAGCTGCGGCCTCCGCGGGGGGTGTACGTGGGGCGGACGGAGACTCCCGACGGGACCGCGCGCTGGTGCCTCGTGAACGTGGGGGGGAGGCCGACCTTCCACCCGGAGGGGGCCGCGGAGGACACCGTGGAGGCCTGGATCCCGGGCTTCGAGGGGGACCTCTACGGCCGGGCCCTGGAGGTCTCGTTCCTGGAGCGCCTCAGGGACGAGCGGCGGTTCTCCGGCCCCGCGGACCTCCGGGAGCAGATAGGCCGGGACCACGCCTCGATGGTAGAGTGGATACGCCTTCGAACGGGGTAGACGGAACCGGCAGGAGCGACAGCGATGCCCGCGGACTTCAAGTTCTCGAAGGACATCGACGCCCGCATCTACGGCCTGGCCCGTGCCTACTACCAGGACGCGAAGAAGGGGAACAAGGAGCGCGTCCCCGAGCTGCGCACCATGGTGAGCGGGGTCGGGGACGACGGGGTCCAGCACAGCCTCATGATCAAGATCCTGCCGAATCCCATCAACCCGAGGCTGGCCAACGGCTGGAAGGTGGTCGCCGAGGACAAGGTCTGGGAGATCCCCCCGGACGAGCTCGAGAAGTCGCGGCTGCTCTGAGGTCGGCCGCCGCTACTTCGGGGGGTCGACGGGCGGGGGGGGCGCGGCCCCGCCGTCCTTCTTCTCCCCGTTCTCCGGTGGCCGCGGGGGCGGAGGCGCGCTGGCGCCCTCGGCGGGCTTCTCCGCGGCCTTCGCCAGCATGTCCGAGAGCCAGCGCAGGAGCCCCTCGGCCGATTCCGCGGGCTCGAGCGCTCCGGCGGGGACCGACCCGATCACGCTCTCGTCGGCCCGGAGCGCGAAGAGCACCGGCGCCTCCTTCGCCCCGACACGGACCTCCGGGGGGCCCTTGAGGGTCGTCACGACCTCGGTGGCGGTCGCGGCGAGCCGGACGCAGGAGAACGCGGCGAGCATGCCACGGGGGGTCTCACCCGCCAGCGCCTTCTCCAGGGCCTCGCCGGCGGGGGAGACGGGGACCCCGGCGCAGAGGACGAGGACCGGGAGGTCCGAGGCCTCCTTCGCCTCCGCGAGGGAGGCGGCCCATCTCGTCTCCCCCTCCGGCGTCGCCACGGGGGCCTTCGTCCCCGTCGCGTCGAGCATCCTGGCGAGCCACTCCTTCAGGGCGCCCTCGGCCTCCTCGGGCTTCAGCGTCCCCCCGGCGAGCCTGCCGGCGAGGCCGCCGTCCTTCCTGATCGCGAGGAGGACGGGGGCGTCCTTCGCCAGGACCGTCACCGGGACGGCGCGGGTCAGGACGACGGGGGATTCGGTCTTGACCCCGCGGCTGACGACGGCGAAGGCCGCCAACCGGCGGTGCACGGCATCGGCCTCCAGCACGGACACGACCTCGGCGGGAGAGGGGGTCAGGCCCTCCCCGACCGCAATGCAGAGCACGAGGACCGGCCGCCCCGACTTCCGGGCCTCCTCGATGGCCTTGAAGGTGGGAGGGTTGGCGGGAGGGGGATCCCCGGGCTTCGCCTCCGCGATCTTCACCCCCGCGCCCTCGAGCATCCCGTCGAGCCACTTCGCAAGGCGCGCGGCGGCCTCCTCGGGCTTCTCCCCGGGGGAGAGAATCGGTGTCTTCCCCGCGAGCGCATCGTCCGCCCGGAGCGCCAGCAGGAGGGGGGCGTCCTTCCCCTCCACGCGCGCTACCTCCTCGACAGTGGGCACGACGACCGGGATCTCCGCGACGGTCGCGATCCTCGTGCACGCGAACTTCGAGAGCCGCTCCTTCGCCCCTTCCCCCGGCAGGAGGACGTCCAGGGCCGACTGATCGGCGGATTCCCCCGCGGCGGCGAAGAGGGCGAGCACGGGCCTCCCGTCCGCCGCGGCGGCCGCCTCGGCCCGGGTGAGGTCCTCGTACCAGGTCACCAGGGGCGCGGCCGGGTCCCCGGAAGGGGTCGGAGGCGGCTCCTTCCCACCGGGCGGATCCGCCGGCGCCCCCGCCCCCCCGCCGTTCACCTTCGCCGGGGCCGCGGCGAGCGCGTCCCGCTCCGCCCTGGGGAGCCGCGCCTCCGGGGGGACGGTGAAAGGGATGATGCAGGTGACGAATTGCGTCCGGGAGAGCAGGGGGTTGCCCAGGAACCCCGAGTCCCAGGCGAAGGAGCAGAGGACGTCCCGCTCCGGATTCTCCACGCGCAGGACCCGGATGCCGTTCACGTTCACGTACAGCGGGTGATCCAGGTCGAAGACCTCGTCGTTGAGGAGGAGGGCCCCGGCATCCAGGTTCCGGCACTCCAGCTCCAGGAGGTTGCGCGCCGGGTCCCGGTGGATGCTCACCGTCACCAGGAGTTCCGGGCCGCTGTCCACCGTCCGGCCCACGGCGAACCAGTAGCCCCACTTCTGGGGCTTGCTGACGGACCGCGTGGTCCAGGTGTAATCCTGCCTCTGGTCCGAGATCTTCCGCGGCGGGAGCGCCGCGATCCACTCCTGGAGGGTCTTCGGGGCGTCCGGGGGGAACACCTTCAGCTCGGGGCAGTTCCTCCTCAGCCCCTCCAGGGTCTGCGCGACGGCCGGGGGGGGCGAGGCGGGGACGACCGCCGCGCAGGGGAAGAGCGCGAGGTTCGCGGCCAGCGGGGAGAGCGTCCGGGAGGACCGGAAGATCGCCCCGTTGAAGAACACCGCGGAGTCCGCGGCCAATTCGTCCACGAAGCGGTTTCCCTTGCCGAGGCCGTCGAGCACGACCCGGTCCCGGTCGGCCCGGTAGGTATCGAAGAGGAAGGGGAGGGCGTGGAGCATCCGGCGGGCGTCGTTCTGGAGGCGGTCCTCGAAGACCGCCACGACGAGGTGTGTGGCGAGGAGATCGCCGTAGGCAGCCAGGAAGGTCCTCTTGGGGTCGGCGTCCTTGTCCAGGACCGTGAGGATGACGGGGTAGGTGGCCGGGGGCTTCGCCTTGTACCCGTTGGGGATGTTGACGGCGAGGGTCACCGGCTTCTCCTGGTAGGTCGTCTCCACCCGGGAGAACCCCACCTTCTCGTTCCTCGTCGTGAGGGTCTCGAAGAGCCGGGCCTTCCACCAGTCCATCTTCCGCATGCAGGAGGTCTTCCCCCCCAGCGCCGCGTTCCAGGCGACGACCGCGGACTGGAGCTTCCCGGATGCGACCCCCCTGGCACCCTTGGTTTCCACCGCCTGGGACGAGTCCTTCGCAAAGGCGGGTTCCTTGTCGAAGAACTCCTTCAGGTTCGCCTCGATCTCCTTGGCAATCTTCGGGGGCGCATCGGCCGGCGGGGGAGCCCTCCCGGGCACCGGGGGGGCCTCGTCCGCGGCGGCGGGGGGCGGGAGGGGCGGCCTGTCCTGGGCGAGGACCCCGGCCGGGGCGGGGGCCGCCGCTGCCGCGAGGAGGACCGCGAAGGCGAGGCGAACGGCCGTCCGCATCCGATCGGTCCCTCCGGCGTTCCCGTCGATCCTAGCACCGGCGTCCGCCGCCGGGGACTTGGTGGGCAGACCCAGACTTGAACTGGGGACCCCGGCATTTTCAGTGCCGTGCTCTACCGGCTGAGCTATCTGCCCGGGTGCGGCGGGCGGCCATCCTAGCGGGGCCCCGGGGCCCTCCGGAGGATTCCGGAATGGGGGCCCCCCGCGGGCGTAGGATGCCCCGTCCCATGCGGATTCTCGTCACCGGAGGCGCGGGCTTCATCGGGAGCCACCTCGCGGATTTCCTGGCGCGGCGGGGGGACGCGGTGACGGTCCTGGACGACCTGAGCACGGGCCGCGAGGAGAACCTGCGGGCCCTCTCACGGACGCCCGGGTTCCGGTTCCTCAAGGGGGACGTGCGCGAGCCCGGGGCCGTGGCCGGGGCCGTCGAGGGCTGCGGGGCGGTGTTCCACCTCGCGGCCGCCGTGGGGGTCCGCCTCATCGTGGAGCAGCCGGTCCGCTCCATCGAGACCAACATCCACGGGACGGAGATGGTCCTCCGGGCGGCCGCCGAGCGCGACCTCCCCATCCTCGTCGCCTCCTCCTCGGAGGTCTACGGGAAGGGCGTCCGCTGCCCCTTCCGGGAGGAGGACGACCTCGTCCTGGGCCCCACCACGGTCATGCGCTGGTCCTACGCCGCCGGGAAGGCCGTGGACGAGTTCCTCGCGCTGGCCCACCACCGGGAGCACGGGACCCGCGTGGTCGTCACGCGGTTCTTCAACACCGTCGGCCCGCGCCAGGTGGGGCGCTACGGCATGGTCATCCCCCGGTTCATCGAGCAGGCGCTCCGGGGGGGGCCGATCACCGTCTACGGGGACGGCACCCAGACCCGCTGCTTCGGCCACGTGGGCGAGGTGGTGAAGGCCTCGGTCGCGCTCCTGGAGGCCCCGGCCGCCTGGGGGAGGGTCTTCAACGTGGGGAGCCCCCACGAGGTCTCCGTCGGGGAGGTGGCGGAGAAGGTGCGGGCGCTGGTGGACCCCTCCTGCGCCGTGAGGAGGGTCCCCTTCGAGGAGGCCTACGGACCGGGCTTCGAGGACCTCGACCGCCGCGTCCCCTCGGTGGACCGCCTGCGGGAGACCCTCGGCTTCGCCCCGGAGCGCACGCTGGACGACTTCCTGCCCGAGATCGTGGAGGACGTGAGGGGGCGGGTGTAGGGACTCACTCGACCGAGAACTTGTACTTCTTCCCGCAGAGGTCGAGGACGTCCCCGGCGCGGAGCACGCGGGAGTCCACGTCCTGGCCGTTCACCGCCACCTTGCCGAACTTGCCGCCCACGCGCACGAGGCGGAACTGGCCCTCCTCCTTCAGGAAGATGGCCACCCTGGGGGCGACGAAGGCCCCCGAGGCCGGGATGGTGGCGTCGGAGGAGGAGCCCGCGAAGTGGTAGGGCTTGGCGAGCGGGATGGCGGTGCCGCCCCCGTCGGGGAGGAGGGAGGCCTTGTCCCCTCCGGCCTTTCCGGCCTTGCCGATGAGCTTCTCCAGCTCCTTGCGGTCCAGCCGGAAGGTCGCGTCCTCGCCCCCCGCCTTGCGCGCCGCCTCCTGGACGACGGCGCCGGCGTCGGTCACGGTCTCGAAGAGCAGCGTGTACTTCCCGATGACGAAGGCGTCCCCGCTCTGGAGGACGTGGGTGACGATCTTCTCGCCGTTCACGAAGGTCCCGTTGCCGCTCTGCAGGTCCTCGAGGACGAACTCCCCCTCGGCGGCGGAGATGGTGGCGTGGGTGCGGGAGACCGCCACGTTGTCGATGGCGATGTCGCACTCGGCGTCCCGGCCGACGGTGACCTTGTCCTTCTCGAACGGGTACTTCCGAACGACGTTTCCTGCGAGGCTGAGCGTGATCCGGAACATCGGGCGCGTTCCCCCCCTGCCTGCGCGGCCCGGGCCTCCCGGCCCGGCCGGTCGGCCCGAAGTATGGCATCGGGCGGAAGGGAGCGGCAAGCGGATTCCCCTCATGCATCCCGTGCGGGGTGCCCCGGGAGGCGCGGCGGGGGGGCACCGCGTACAATTCCTTGGCCCCCGGCCCGGGGCCCCCGTAAGTTGCCCGGTTTGCCCGTCCCCGGGCGGGCCCCGGGCGCGGGGACGCCCCCGCCCGTCCCCCGACGGGGCCCCGCTCCGCGCGGAGCGGCCGGAACAGGAGAGGCCAAGACTGGAGAGGATGATCCACCGGGCCTCGGACGACCGCAAGGAGCAGGTCCGACGGGCGACCGACGTCGTCGCCCTGGTTCAGCGCTACCTTCCGCTGCGGCGGAGCGGCCGGTCCTTCTCCGCCTGCTGCCCCTTCCACCAGGAGCGGACCCCCTCCTTCCACGTCTGGCCCGAGTCCCAGCGCTGGAAGTGCTTCTCCTGCAACCGGAGCGGCGACGCCTTCGGCTTCGTCATGGAGAGGGAGGGGGTCGAGTTCCCCGAGGCCCTCCGCATGCTGGCCCGCGAGGCGGGCATCGCGCTCCTGCCCTCCGACCCCGCCGCCGCCGGGACGGCCCGGGCCAAGGACGCCGCCTACGCCGCCGCGGATTGGGCCTGCCTCTGGTTCCAGGGGAACCTCAAGGGCTCCCCCGGCGCCGACTACCTCCGCGGGCGCGGCCTCACCGGGGAGACGGCGCTGCTGTGGCGGCTCGGCTGGGCCCCGGACTCCTGGGACGGGCTGCTGCGGGCGGCGCGCCGGGACGGCGTGTCCGAGGAATCGCTCGACGCGGCGGGCCTGGTCCTCCGGCGCAAGGACGGGACCGGCCGCTACGACGCCTTCCGCAACCGGGTCCTCTTCCCCATCGCCGACCCTCGGGGCCGCGTCGTGGGCTTCGGGGCCCGGACGCTGGGGGACGAGGAGCCGAAGTACCTCAACACTCCCGAGACCGTGCTCTTCCAGAAGGGTCGCCTGCTCTTCGGCCTCGACCGGGCCCGCGACGAGGCCTCCCGCACCCGGACCCTCGCGGTCATGGAGGGCTACACGGACGCGATCATGGCCCACCAGCACGGGATCCGGCACGCCGTGGCGGGGCTGGGGACCGCCTTCACCCCCGACCACGCGGCCCTCATGGGGCGCTTCGCCGACCGCGTCGTGCTCGTCTACGACGCCGACGCGGCCGGGAGGCGCGCCGCGGACCGGGCGCTCGGCGTCCTGCTGGAGGCCGACATCGACGTGCGGGTCGCCGTCCTCACCGGGGGCAAGGACCCCTGCGACCTCCTGGTCGCCCACGGCCCGGCACCGCTGCTGCGGGCCCTGGAGGAGGCGCGGGAGGTCTTCGAGCACATCCTCGCGGAGACCGCCGCGCGCCACGACCTCGCCTCCGTGACGGGCCGCGCCGCGGCCGCCGACGAGATGCTCCGCGCCGCGGCCCGCGTCCCCAACGGGGTCAAGCGCGACCTCATGGTTGGCCGCGTGGGGGGGATGTTCGGGTTCTCCGAGGCGGAGATCCGCCGCCGCGCCCGGGCGCTCTCCTCCCCGGAGCCCCGCCCGGCGCCCCGCCAGGCAAGGGACCGCGTGGCCGAGGGCCCGGCGGCCAGGGCGCCCGGGCCGAGGGAGGCCCCGGCCGCCGGGAGCCGCCGCGAGAGGCTCCTCCTGGAGGCGGCGCTTCTCGGGCCCGGCCTCGCCGGGCGGCTCGCCCGCGAGGCCCCCCCCGAGACCTTCGCCTCTCCCTCCCTCGCCCGGATCGCCCGGGCCGTCATCGAGACCGCCCGCGAGGGCGGGACGGGGGACCCGGCGGCCTGCGCCGCGTCGCTGGGTGACGACGTCCTCGCCGACGAGGTCGCCGCCCTGGCCGCCGCGGCGGCCGGGAAGCCCTCCGACGGCCTCCTGCGCCACTTCGAGGACTGCGTCGGCTCCCAGGCCTCCGACCGGGGCCTCGAGGAGGCGCGGCGGGGCTTCGCCGAGGCGCGGGCCCGCGGGGCGAAGGAGGACGAGATCCGCTGGTCCTACGAGATCCAGAGGCTCACGGAGCGGCGCCAGGCTTCCCGCAGGAACGCCGTCCCGAGGCCCGAGAAGAGGTGACCCCCGTGCCCACGAAGAGGAAGCCCGACCCCCGCCGGACCTCCCGCGCCGGCCGCCCGGCGCCGGACCCCCGGGAGGGCCCCGCGCGGACCCCCCTCCCGCGGCCCGCCGAGGGACCCCGCGACCGGGGCCGCCGGGCCGGCGCCGCCCGCGGGCTGCTCCCCGCCGACGCCGCGGCGCGGCTGGACCTCGCCGCCGAGAAGGCGGGGGGACCCGACCTCCGTGCGCTCCTGGAGCAGGGCCAGCGCCGCGGCTGGATCACCTACGACGAGCTGAACCGGGCCCTCCCGGACGACTCCGCCGACAAGGTCGAGGCGCTCATGGCGTCGCTGGAGGAGCTGGGCATCGACGTCGTCGAGGAGGGGGTCGAGCGCGGGGAGGCGTCCACGGAGCTGGAGGCCGAGGGCGCCGAAGGCGACGCGGAGCCCGAGGCCGACGCCGAGGGGGACGACGAGGGCGAGGGGGAATCCGGGACCGAGATGGAGGCGCCCGAGGTCCTCCCCGAGACCGACGAGCCCCGGGAGGCCCCGGAGCCCGTCGAGGAGGAGGAGGAGTCGGACATCTTCAAGGAGTCCGGCCCCACCGAGAAGATCGACGACCCGGTCCGGATGTACCTCACGCAGATGGGGGAGATCCCGCTCCTGACGCGGGACGAGGAGATCCGCCTCGCCAAGCAGATCGAGCTCACCCGCAAGCGCTTCCGCAAGAAGGTCCTGGAGTCGGGCGTGTCGCTGGGGGCCGCCATCACGATCCTGGACGACGTCCGCCGGGGCGACCTGGCCTTCGACCGGACTCTCAAGATCAACACGAGCACCGACCCGAGCGCCGCCAAGCTCGAGCTGAGCAACCGCCTCCCGGAGAACCTCGACTCGCTGCGGAGGATGCTGGACCGGAACCGCGGGGACTTCACGGGCCTCCGCGGGGCCCGGGACCGGCCGCGCTCCTACCGCTCGATCCTGAAGCGGATCCGGGACCGCCGGCGCCGCGGCGTCGTGCTGCTGGAGGAGCTGCACATCCAGATCAAGAAGTTCCGGGACCTGGTGAAGAAGATGAAGGACGGGCACCAGGAGATGCAGGCGCTGGAGCGCCGCCTGGAGGACCTCCGCGGGAACCGCACCGCCGACGCCGGCCGGGAGCGCGCCGAGGTGGAGGCCCGCCTGGAGGCGCGGGTGATGGAGTCCGCCGAGCAGCCCGACCGCCTCGGCTGGCGCATCCGCCAGGTGGAGGACCGCTACGCGCAGTACGAGGAGGCCAAGCGCAAGCTCTCCTCGGGGAACCTCCGCCTCGTGGTCTCCATCGCCAAGAAGTACCGCAACCGCGGGCTCACCTTCCTGGACCTCATCCAGGAGGGCAACACCGGCCTCATGAAGGCGGTGGAGAAGTACGAGTACCGGCGCGGCTACAAGTTCTCCACCTACGCGACCTGGTGGATCCGCCAGGCCATCACGCGGTCCATCGCCGACCAGGCCCGCACCATCCGCATCCCCGTGCACATGATCGAGACCATGTCCAAGCTCCGCAACGTCACCAAGGACCTGGTCCAGAAGAAGGGCCGCGAGCCCACCATCGAGGAGATCGCCACCTCCAGCGGCATCTCGGTGGAGGAGACCAAGCGGGTGTTCAAGATCGCCAAGCACCCCATCTCGCTCGACCGGCCCATCGGGGACTCGGACGACTCCTACTTCGGGGACTTCATCGAGGACGAGACGGCGGAGTCGCCGGTCTCGGCCGCGAGCCACGAGATGCTCAAGGACAAGATCGAGAAGGTGCTCCAGACCCTCACCTTCCGGGAGCGGGAGATCATCAAGCTCCGCTACGGGATCGGGGACGGCTACACCTACACGCTGGAGGAGGTGGGCCGGATCTTCAAGGTGACCCGGGAGCGCGTCCGCCAGATCGAGGCCAAGGCGGTGCGCAAGCTCCAGCACCCGGTGAGGGCCCGGAAACTCGAGGGGTTCCTCGAGTCGGGGAGCCGGTGAACCCCGGGGCCCGGTCGAAAGACCGGGCCCCGTTCGATTCGGGGGCCACGCGGAGGGGAAGGAGGCGGGAGCGGTGGGGGTGGTGAGGGACGCGGTCGAGAAGGTCATGCGCCTGCAGGCGCTGGACGATCGGATCCGGCGGTTCCGGGAGGAGCTGGCGGAGAAGCCGCGCCTGCTGGCCCACGACCGGAAGGTGGTCGAGGAGGCGCGGGCGCGGCTGGGGGAGGCCGAGAAGAAGGTGCTGGAGGCGCACAAGAGCGCCGACCGCAAGGAGCTGGACGTCCGGACGAGGGAGGACGCCATCAAGAAGCTCGAGGGCCAGCTCAACACCGCCACCTCGAACAGGGTCTACAGCGAGTTGCTCCTCAGCATCCGGGGTGCGCAGGCGGACATCGAGAAGCTGGAGGAGGCGATCCTCGGCCAGATGGACGACGCCGAGGCGCTGGAGGCCGCGGCCGAGCGGGCGCGGGTGGAGGTCCGCAACGCCGAGGAGGAGCTCGGCGAGGCCGAGCGCGCCGTGGCGGTCCAGGTGAGGGAGATCGAGGAGAGGCTCGGGAAGAAGGTCGCCATCCGGGACCTGCTGTCGACCGAGGTGGACCCGGAGGTGCTCGCCGTCTACGACCGGGTCCGGGAGGCGCGCAAGGGCGTCGGGGTCACCGCCGTCGAGGTGGACGCCGAGGGGACCCACTTCTGCCGGTCCTGCCAGATGACCGTGACGGTCCAGGACATCTCGGTCGCCACGGCGGGGAACCGGCTGGTCCAGTGCCGCTCCTGCAACCGGATCCTGTTCCTGGGGGACGAGCCGCCGCCGCCGGAGGAGTAGAGGCGAGGCTTGCCCCTCCCGTTCCAACCGCGGCCTACACCGCCATCCCGGCCATCCCCGGCGCGGATTTCTGGCCGTCGGCGCGGGAAATCAGCCCCTCGTCGTCCAGCACGGTGATCTCCCTCGAGGTGACCTTGATGAGGCCCTCGGCGGCCAGCCGCGTGAGGGAGCGGGCGACGGTCTCCGGGGCGACCCCGAGCAGCGCCGCCAGTTCGCGCCGGCGCAGGGGCAGGACCACCCGGTTGCTCCCCATGCGCGGGAGCCGGCCGTCCACGAGGAAGGCCGCCACGCGCTCGATGGCGGTGTTGGTCCCGAGCCCCCGCAACCGCTCGGCCTCCCTGTCCACGACGCAGGAGAGGTGGTCCGCGAGACCCAGCGCCACCAGCGAGTTCGAGGTGAGCAGCCCCTTGAAGGCCGCGAGCGTGCTGTAACACGCTGTCAACTCGGTAATTGCGATCGTGTCGAAGGAGAGTCGCCTCCCGAACACCGCGCCCAGCCCGACGATGTCCCCGGGCCCCATGAGATCCACGATCCGGGGGTGGGAGTGGGGTCCCGGCCCCACGAGCTTCACCAGCCCCTCCTGGATTGCGTAGACTCCGTCGGGGAGCTCCCCCTCGCGCCCCAGCACCGAGCCCTGGGGAAAGAGCCTGCGGCGCATGACGCACATCGCCTGGTCCGCGACGTCCTTCGGCAGGCGGGAGAGGAAACCCCTCCGCCTCTGGGCGCAGTCCGGGCAAGCCCTGGGGTGGCTCGTCATTCCCGGCTTGTCGCAAGTCATGTGCCTTCCCGGGCCTTGATCCGCGTCAAGGCCCGGCCTGCCTCGCCTCCTTCCCCGCTACAGGAGCCAGCGCGCCGCCACGCTGCCGGGGCGGATGGGGTCGGCGGCCCAGGAGGGGACGAGGACGACCCGCACCGCCCACACCGCGGCGAGCAGCGCGATCCCGGCGACGGCGGCGGGGATGCCGAAGCGGTCCGCGGCGCGGCGGAAGGTGGTGCGCCCGGTGGCGCCCTCGTGGACGGCGAGGGCCACGGCCGCGGCGGCGGCGAGCGCGAGCGGGATTGCCAGGGGGTGCCAGCGGAAGGAGCCCGCGGGGTCCCCGCGGAGGAGCGCGAGGAGCGCACGCGTCATCCCGCACCCCGGGCAGTCGGCCCCCAGGACGAACCGGAACCCGCACTCCCCGCCCCAGGGGACCATGGACGTGATCCCGACGACCGCGCCCGCGGCCGCGAGGATCCCGAGGGAGGACCACCGGTGCGGGGTCCCGGGAGGCGGGGGCTGGGGAGGCGGCTCGGGGGCGGCCACGGGCGCAGTGTATTCCACGGCGGCGAACACCCGGTTGTCCTCCGGTTCCTGTAGCCTCTCAGGACAAGGAGGCGCAGATTGGAGTTCGTCCTCGTCGTCCCCCGCGCCCGGCTCTTCGACGACCGCTACCCCCACGGCTTCGAGCCCTTCTCCGGGGCCGAGAGGGAGCGGGTCCTCGCCCGGATCCGCGAGCACGGCTTCTTCGTGGAGCGCCGCCACGCCGAGCGCGACCCGTCCCTCAAGCAGGTCATCCCCTACGCCCTCTTCGAGCGGGAGGGGGAGGTCTTCCTCATGCGGCGCCTGGGCAAGGGGGGCGAGGCCCGGCTCCACGGGAAGCTCTCCGTCGGGGTGGGGGGCCACATCAACCCCGTGGACGGGGCCGCGGACCCGCTGGAGGCGGGACTCCGGCGCGAGGTCGAGGAGGAGGTCGAGGTCGAGGGGGCCTGGGAGGCCACGCCGGCGGGAGTGCTCAACGACGACTCCACCGCGGTGGGGGCGGTCCATTTCGGGCTCGTCTACCGCGTGCGGGCCCCGGGCGTGGTGCGGGTCCGGGAGAAGGACGCGCTGGAGGGGTCCTTCACGCCGCGGGAGGAGGTCCTCCGCCTGCTGCGCGAGGAGCGCCCCCGCTTCGAGACCTGGAGCGCGCTGCTGCTCGAGGGGACGTTGATGAGTGGGGACGTTCCTGACGTTCAACCTCCCTGTGGATAACTCGGGAGGTCCCCCCCCTTCTCCACAAGGAAGCTGAAAGTCAGGAACGTCCCTACCTCGCGACGTAGTACCCGCCGTTCTCCTCGGCGAGGTTGCGGCAGAAGAGCACGTCGTGGTCGTCGCCCACGCCCACGACGTGGACCTTCACGCCCCGCCCCTTGTTCCACCGCCGGACGTGCTCCCGGATGATGTCCGGCTTGAGGTACTTCCCCGCGGTCGGGGCGCCGTCTGAGACGAGGAAGATGGTGTCCGCGGGGATGGAGCCCCGGAGCGGGCTCCTCGCGGTGCCGAGCGCGAAGGCGGCCTCGAGCGAATCGTAGATGTTGGTGGCGAAGTGGGTCTGGAGGCCCTCCACCCAGGCCAGCGCCTTCTTCCGCGCCTCGGGGCCCATGGGCACGAGGCCCTGCTCCCAGATCTCCGGCTTGATGGAGAAGAGGACGAGGCCGAATCGGGTCCCCTCCGGCAGGCCGCGGATCACCCGCCCCAGCTCGATCTTCGCCACGTCGATCTTCCGGAGCGCCTTCCCCCCCGCCCCGTCCGGCGCGCCCGGCTTCGCCTTCTTCGCCGGCTCCTCCATGGAGAGGGAGACGTCCACCACGAAGAGCACGCTGTCGGAAT
>Ga0247727_10008036_pt1 | contig 19757 bp, 19 predicted proteins | sample WisWelCaveWW1625_FD_202498 | JGI IMG/M metagenome (GOLD analysis project Ga0247727, IMG submission 202498) | Biofilm microbial communities from Wishing Well Cave, Virginia, United States - WW16-25 | ecosystem: Environmental > Aquatic > Deep subsurface > Groundwater > Cave microbial mat | place... | reverse complement strand
AGCCGTATTCAAAAATCCGGCGCCGAAAAATTACCCCGGCGCCGGTGAACCGCTGCCAAGCTCTCGAATGCGCTCGAACACGGCAGCGGTAATAACGCGATAGAACTCGCGGCGATTTTCTCCGGATTCAGCAATCAGTGATGATATGCGAACCGGCTCGCCGAATGAAATCGAAATTTTAGGCCTGCGAAAAATCGAGCCGCGGACCTTGTACAGCCCGGCGACGTGCACCGGCACTACGTCGACATTATTGTGGACGGCGATCATACCCACGCCTTCTTTGCCCGCGAGCAGCTCACCGTTGCGACTGCGGGTCCCTTCTGGAAACAAGAGTATCGCCTGCCCCTGCTTCAATAGCTCGCCGATGCGTTTTATCGTTGCGCGCCCTACATCACCCCGGTCAACCGGAATGCAGCGCGCGATGTTCATGATCAGATTCTTGAGCGGATTATCAAAAAGCTCTTTCTTCGCCATAAAATACGCCGGTCGGGGAATAACGCAGCCGACCGCCGGCGGATCGTACGCCGAAATGTGATTGGCCGCCAGCAAAACGCCGCCTCGCTTCGGCACGTTCTGCCGGCCGCTCACATGAAACCTAAAAATTGCGTGCAGATAGAGCCATACAAAAGATTTTGCCACCCGATAAATAATCACCTTCATGTTCTCAATCGCACCTGCTCGACGATGAATTCAACCTGTTCTTCAATGTTGAGCTTCGTCGTGTCCAAATCCACCGCATCGTCGGCGCGGCGGAGAGCGCCGGCAGCGCGGTGCGTGTCCTGCTCGTCGCGGCGTAGTATTTCTTCGCGCAGCGTCATGAAATCGCTGGTCACGCCGCGTTGCGTCAATTCTTGCTGGCGGCGCCGGGTCCGCACATCCAGAGAGGCGAGCATGAAAATCTTCAGATCTGCATGAGGCAACACCACCGTGCCGATGTCCCGGCCTTCCATGACGATTCCCCGCGCGTTATTTTCTTCGGCGATTTTTCGCTGCCGTTGCACCAGCAGCTCGCGCACGCGCGGCATGGCGGAAATCGGGCTGATGCTGTTGGTCACTTCGGGCGCGCGAATTTCGTGCGTGACATTCTCCCCATCAAGATAAACATGCTGTTGGCCGTCTTCGACCCGCAAATCCAAATTAGTCGAAACGGCAAGCCGCTCGATGGCTGCGCTATCGTTCAGCGCGATTCCCTTGCGCAACACTTTCAGCGTCAGCGCGCGATATAATGCGCCGGTATCAACATAAACATATCCAAGTCTTTTGGCAGCCAATCGGGCTGTCGTGCTCTTCCCTGCTCCAGCCGGTCCGTCAATAGTGATGATGAATTGTTTCTTTTTCAAGCAACGTCGCCCAATCGATCGTTTTTTCTGAACTGCTTTTTGCCTCAATAAATTCGTCAATGACTGTATTGCCTGTGCAGAAATGGATTGTTGGATTATTGGATTGATGGAGCATTGGAGCAGTAGTTCCATTGATCCATTGATCCAGCACTCCATCACTCCATATACGCGCTTACCGCAAATTTTTCTCCGGTACGCTCACCGCCTCTTTGAGCTGCTGAATTTCCTTCGGCGACAAATGCCGCCACTCTCCGATTCGCAATCTGCCCAACTGCAACGGCCCGATCGCTACGCGTTGCAAACCTTTCGTTCGATAGCCGAGAGCGTCAAACATTTTTCTTACCTGCCGATTGCGCCCTTGATGAATCGTCACTTCGCAAATGGCGCGATCATCGGCATATGGAAATTTAATCTCGCCGACGACGATATCGCCTTCCTCGATGCGCACGCCCTGGCGAAATTTTTTGGCATGCGGCTCTGCAATCGGCGCATCAAGCAACACGCGATAGAGGCGCGGCACTTTGAAGCGCGGGTGCGTGAGTCTAAAAGCAAGATCGCCGTCATTGGTCAACAAGAGCAGGCCTTCACTTTCACGATCAAGCCGCCCCACCGGATAGACGCGCACCGGCATTTTAACCAAATCCAAAACCGTGCGCCGATCTTTTTCATCCTTCGCCGATGTTACGTAACCCGCCGGCTTGTTGAGCGCAACGTAAGTCAGAATCGTCGCCGCTTGCAAATCCTCGCCGCGCACGCGCACCCGATCTTGAGTAGGATCGATCTGCACACCCAACTCGCGCACCCGCTGACCATTGACAACGACTTCACCATTGGCAATAATAACATCACAGGCGCGTCGCGATCCCAGTCCGCAGGACGCCAAATATTTATTGAGGCGGATTTTCTCCGCCGGCATCCGGTCGCTCTGCTTGATCGGCATTGCCTTCGGCAGCGCTTTCGGGATTCTTCGTTTGTTCATTTTCTTGTGCGAGATTTGAAGCCGCAGGTATTTCAATTTCGGCTTCTGTGTTGGGCGCGGCCTCGCCCGCGGATGGGGCAAGACTTTCTAACGCCTCCGGACTGTCAGTCTGGCTCAGGGCTTCGAGCAACTCCGGAGAATATTCACCTTTGCCGAACAACTCTTCAATCTCGCGCGGCTTCGGCAACTGCGAAAGATCGTTGAGGCCGAAGTATTGCAAAAATTCCGGCGTGGTGCTGTAAAGCAGCGGGCGACCGAGTCCTTCCGACCTGCCGGAGATGGTAATCAAACGCCGGTCGAGAAGATTTTTCAAAACGCCGTCGGGATCGACGCCGCGAATCTGCGCAACGTCGATTCGGCTGATCGGCTGTTTGAAAGCGACGATGGCCAGCGTCTCCAACGCTGCTTGCGAGAGACGATTCTTGTGCCGGCCAAGATAAAGCTGGCGAATGTACGTCGCATATTCCGGAAGCGTTGAAAGATGGTATCCACCGGCCACGCGCTGAATTGAAAACGAACGACCGCTGGCAGCATACTCATCGTTGAGTGTATTCACCGCAGCTTCGATGTCGAGGCCATTGGTTTCCTCCATCGCCTCCTTGATGCGGTCTTCGGATAATGGCGTGTCTGAAGCAAAAATGAGCGCTTCGATAATGCGTTTTGTTTTCTGTTCTTCCACTTTACTTTTGCCTTATTAACACAAAACCCCGATTCTAAATACTCGTGCGATGCTTCGAAATCGGGGTTTACGCTGCGCGTCGAATCCAAATTTCCCCAAAACTTCCGGTTTGCATGATATGCACCCGACCGCGTTTGATCAACTCCAAAAGCGCAATGAAGGTGACAATCATCATCATTTTGGTCGGCATCCTTTCAATCAACGCCATGAACAACAACTGATCTTTTATCTGCAATTCCTGTTCGATAAAATCAATTTGTTCTTCGGTCGTTACCGAAAGAGTTTCGACTGTGTGCTGCTTTTCGACAGTGGCACGCGCCAGAATTTGTTTAAAGACGCCCATGAGGTCGAACAGCGTCACATTCGTCGGCGGCTGCCAATAGCTGCCGCCGTCGGCTTCAAAGTCATGATCAAAGAACGCGCGCGGAAAAAGCAATCGTTGATGGTTTTCAAGATCGCTCATCTGCACCGCCACTTCTTTGAAGCGTTGGTATTCCAAAAGACGACGTACCAACTCGGCGCGCGGATCTTCTTCCTCCTCGCCCTCTTCAAGAGGCGGCTTGGGCAGCAGCATCTGCGCTTTGATGCGGATCAAGGTTGCAGCGACTAAAATAAAATCGCCGGCACCTTCGAGATCCAATTGAGTGATAATCTCCAAGTACTGGAGATATTGCTGGGTGATGTCGGCGATCGGGATGTCGTAAATTTCCACTTCGCTTTTCTTGATCAGAAAAAGCAGAAGGTCGAGCGGACCTTCAAAGGCTTCGAGCTTGACGCGATAGGGCATCGTTACACCTGTGTCAGAATAGTTTTATTGTGGAGAATCAGCAATAATATCAACACTTCTTAAACGAGACTATTCTCATATAAATATGCCATTCCACTTTTTGTGATTTCATAGTACTCCTCTCCAGATCCAAAGCATTCTTTATTCAAAAAATTATTTTTTATGAGTGCTTCCGCATTATAAGCAACTTTTGTAGCGGGTAGCGATAAGCTGTGCGCAATATTCATAACTTTTCGATGCCCTGCGTGCAAATTCCTATCGAAAGCTTCTGCGAGAAATTTGAGAATACTAACCTGCGTTTCGTTAAGTTTAGTCTCTGTTGTTTCCAAAGAAGCAGCTTTCGTATCTTTAGATTCAATCTCAATATCGGGCCAGAGTATACAAGCTTCGAAATCACCAACTGCGAGCCAATCTTTCTTATGAGTTATATCAATCCTACACCCTGCAATACTAAGCCTACTGACCAATTCTTGCCGCTTAACAGGGCTGTTGTTTAAATTAATTACTAGACGGCCAGCTATATCGCTGAAAGGTCTAACGTCACCTAGCTGAATCAAAATTGTTCTGTCGGGGTATCGACCCAATGCCATACCAGCTTCAAATAATACATTTGGCCTCGCTTGAGGGGATAATTTTTCATATCCTTCATTAAAGTCAGCATAGCGCGTACCAAGTCGAGCTAAATCGTCGCCCGTTAAAACAACCAAAACAGCTTGCGCTTCACATATTGCCTTATCCAAAACTTCGCCAATAACAGGTGAACTTTGGCCTGTGAGCGCAACAGCTTCTGACCATTCTATTGGCTTGAGATTTATTGAACGCAAAAAATCAAATATTGCTTTTCTTGCTAGTTCGTTACGTCCGTGAACAACAAAAACCTTAGTGGAATCCTTTATCACATTCGATGACTCTTCGTTTGGTTTTTCTTCTGACATGCGCTCAAATTCGAATCTTCCTTCAGGTTTAATTATCACAATATTGAAATTGTAAGGCTTGGTTCCTGACTCCTGTAACATTTCAACATAATCATTGCGCTCCAAAATACTCACTGCATCATTAATTTCAGGAGGTGTTAAACCCGTCAGATTCTGTAATTCTTCTCCAGTGACTTCTCGTGGCCGCCAATCATCATTAGGCATTGCTGCAAGAGTAGAAAGAATAGTTTCTGCATTTTGTCGAATCGATTTAACCATATTCTGTGTTGCAATTTCATTATCTTGAGTTCAACGGTGACTAACCTAATCAACTATTGCTCCCAACTTCATCGCCTGCCGCACTTCACCCATCGTCTGCTGCGCCGTCGCATGCGCGCGCTTTTCTCCATCGTGCAAAATATCTTTCACCTCGTCGAGATGGCTTTCATAATAAGTCCGCTTCTCGCGATGCGGCGCAAAGAAATCGGCAATCTTATTTGCGAGATTTGTTTTGCAATCCACACAACCAAGCACGCCGCTGCGGCAATCCCGATCGATCTGCGGCACCTCTGAGACATTGAAACGATTATGATAAGTGAACACATTGCAGATTTCCGGTCGGCCCGGATCGCCTTTGCGAATCTTTTGCGGGTCGGTCACCATCGTGCGAACTTTGTCGGCAATCGTCTTCGCATCGTCCGCAAGCAAGATCGTATTGCCGAGCGACTTGCTCATCTTGGCTTTGCCGTCGAGACCCGGCAAGCGCGCAAACTTGGTGAGCTTCGTTTCAGGCTCCGGAAAAACCGGCCCGTAAGTGCTGTTGAATTTCCGCGCGATCTCGCGGGTAATCTCCACATGCGGCGCTTGATCTTCGCCAACCGGCACAGCCTGTCCTTTATAAAGCAAGATGTCGGCAGATTGCAACACCGGATATCCCAGATGTCCATACACGAGCGTTTCCATGTTGAGATCACGCACCTGCTCTTTCAGCGTCGGGTTGCGCTCCAAACGCTCTTTGGTGATCAACATGGAAAAAATCAAATGCAACTCAGTGTGCTCTTTGATTTGGGATTGACGGAAGATAGGACTTTCAAGAGGGCGGATGCCCGCCGCCAGCCAATCAATCACCATGTCGATGGTGTTATCGTAAAGCATCGAGGTGTCGAGACTGGTGGTCAGCGAGTGATAATCAGCAATCAAATGAAAGTTCTCAAACTCTCCTTGAAGGGTCACCCAGTTTTCGAGTGCGCCGACATAATGCCCGATGTGCAAACGGCCGGTTGGCCGCATACCGCTCAAGATGCGTTTTTTGGTCATGTGTCCATTTAAAATCGCTGACCGGCCACTGCGAGAGACCGATCAGTTTTGTTATATCAATTCATAAACAAATACGGCTTCCACCGGTCGTCCACCATGCCGACGAAATGCTGGATGTAAAACAGATGATTCGGTTTCTGCGGACGCCGCATCAGGTGCAAGCCCGCTTCTTCAGGGGTGCGATTACCTTTTCGATTGTTGCATTGCACACAGGCGCAAACCAGATTCTCCCAACTCTCATCCCCGCCGCGATTCTTCGGCATGACGTGATCCACGGTCAACAGCCTCTGGCTCGAGCCACAGTACTGGCAGCGATGGTTGTCGCGCTTCAAGATGTTCTTCCGCGACAGCACCACGCGCTTGCGCGGCACGTTGATGAACGACATCAGCCGCACGATACTGGGATACGGCAGAGCGCGCGACACCGAATGAATGTACTCCGAATGGTGCTCGATGATTTCGACCTTGCCGAGATAGAGCAAGATCACCGCCTTTTTTGCGGCAATCACGCTCATCGGCTCATAATTCTGATTCAGAATCAGCACCTGTCGATTTAGCGATGCCATAGGCTTTTTAGTTTGAAGATGGCCGGCGGCGCAATCCTCTATAAAGTGACGAAAATTTACAAATAATCGGCGCAATTAGTCAAGTGGTTTCTCGGCCAGCAACCCAAAGTTTTTTCAAGCATTTTCGCCTTTTGGCCGTTTTCAAAACTATGCTCCGAAGCGAGATAAAGAAAACGGTTCTGCTTGCTCTAAAACGCTTTGGCCTCGTCAATCAACATGATTGGAATATCGTCCCGCACTTCGTATTTCAATTTGCAGGCATGACAAAGCAACTCGTTTTCCTTCTCTTTGTATTCAAGCTCACCCTTGCATTTTGGACAAGCAAGGATTTTCAGCAAGTCAGGATCAAGCATGTGAACACTCCTGCGATTCAATTCCGCATTACGAATTACGTTTTGATCTTTTCAAACGTTACGTCGAATAATCAGCACGGTGATGTCGTCGCTTTGCGGCGCTTCACCGATATGCGCCTGAACGGCGTTGATCACGATTTCCATCAACTCAATAGCCTTGCGCTTGCGATTCTTCAAAATGAGTTTTTCTAATTTCTTCTCGCTAAAAAGGCGGCCACGTTTGTTCAGCGCCTCCGTCACTCCGTCGGTAAAAGACACGAGCATTTCTCCGGGCGACAAGAGAACACGTCCACGAGAAAATTTTGCATCATCGATCATGCCGAGCACCAGCCCGCCCTCTCGCAAATCTTTTAAACTCCCATCTTGAAGCAAAACATAAGGTGGATTGTGGCCACAATTGATGTAATCGATATATTTTGTTCTTGGATTAATCACCCCGAAGAAAAAAGTGATAAACGAAGACATCGAGGTGCAATGAAAAATCAGGCGATTGAGCTTGTCCGCAACCGAAGTGAGAGATTTGTCTTCACGCAACTGCGTTTGAAAACCGGCGCGCAAGCTGGACATCAGCAACGCCGCCGGCACACCCTTGCCGCTCACATCGCCGATGGCGAAGGCAAGCCGTCCATCCGGCAGCGCGAGGAAATCATAATAGTCGCCACCGACTTTGAATGTCGGAATATTTTTCGCCGCAAATTCAAATCCGCGAAATTCCGGCATTTTATCGGGCAATAAACGCTGTTGAATTTCTCGTGCAACCGAAATTTCCCCTTCCAACCTCTTTTTTTCCAGAGCATCTTGATACAAGCGCGCGTTTTCCAGCGCAATCGCCGCATGGGTGGAAAGCGCATCCAAGAACACCGCGTCTTGCTGGTTAAATGCACCGTTCTTTTTATTTAAAATTTGAAAGACGCCGATGATGTCGCGCTCTTTATTGCGCAGCGGCATGCAGAGCATCGTCTTCGTTTGATAACCAGTGCGAAGATCGGTCGAACGATCGAAGCGCGGATCGTCATAAACATTTTCCAAGGAAACGATTTCGCCGGTGCTGGCCACGTGCCCGGCAATGCCTTGACTCATCGGCATGCGTATTTCCACCATCTGCTCGCCCTGCGCCACGCGCGACCAGATTTCATTGCGCTGGCGATCGACGAGATAAATCGTGCCGCGATCGGCGCGGGTGTTTTCCGCGGCGACTTGCAAGATCAGCTTGAGAAGAGGACCCAGCTCCAAAGTGGAATTAAGCAATTTGCTGGCTTCAACGAGCGAGCGCAAGAGGGCGACTTCGTCTTGCGAAGTTGATATGCGTGGTTCAATATCGTGGATTTGTGCGGCCGTATCGATGCTCATTAGAATGGAAAAATCGTTCGCTTTGCGGGGTGAGTACGTATCATTTTTTATAAGAAAACATCTACGGCGCAATGGCTGCTTGCTGCGCTCTTTCAAAAACTCCCATCTTGCTATACTTCTCAATGCGCAGGTCGATCAAATCCTGATGCGGAATTTTTTCCATCTCTTCGATGGCGCGCAGGATGTAAGACTTCACGATCTTCGCAGCCGCTTCCGGATCTTGATGCGCGCCGCCCAGCGGCTCTTCGATAATCGCATCGATGACGCCGAGCTGCAACAAATCCGGCGCGGTGAGCTTCATCGCCTCCGCCGCTTCTTCAGCCTTGGCGCTATCGTGCCACAAGATCGCGGCGCAGCCTTCCGGAGAGATCACCGAGTACCAGGTGTTCTCCATCATGTAAACGCGGTCGCCGACGCCGATACCGAGCGCGCCGCCGCTTGCGCCTTCGCCGATAATGACGACGATGATCGGCGCCGGCAGATGCGACATCTCGAAAAGGTTGCGCGCAATCGCCTCGGCCTGCCCCCTCTCTTCTGCGCCAATGCCCGGATAGGCGCCCGGCGTATCGACAAGACAGACGACGGGGCGCTTGAACTTTGCGGCGAGCCTCATCGCGCGCAGCGCCTTGCGATAGCCTTCAGGATGCGGCATGCCGAAATTGCGATAGAGCTTTTGTTTCGTATCGCGGCCTTTTTGATGGCCGACGAGAATGATTTTTTTCTCATTAATCTTGCCAAGGCCGCAGACGATGGCGGGATCGTCGCCAAAAGCGCGATCGCCGTGTATCTCGACAAAGTTGGTCATGAGGCGTTCGACATAATCCAGCGTGTATGGGCGCTGCGGGTGGCGGGCAAGCTGCACGCGCTGCCAGGGCGTGAGCTTGCTATAAATCTCCTCGCGCAAGCGCCGCGCCTTCTCTTCGAGCTTTTCGATTTCGTCCGTCAGCTCGACGTTCTCGGTCAGCGCATACTCGCGCATCTCCTTTATTTTCTTTTCCAATTCAGCGACAGGCTTCTCGAATTCGAGCACAAAACCGGTCATATGAAATCCCTCTCCTCAGCTTCCAAAAATCCAATCTGCTCAAGCAGCGCCGAATCGAACATGCGCCGATCAGATGCGCAGCAACGTCCGAAAAAGAATTTCAAAATCGAGCAACGGTGAATAATGCGTGACATAATAAAGATACAGCTTCTCCTTCTCCTCGCGGGTCATTTCCGAGCGGGTCTTGAGTTGAACGAGACCCGTCAATCCCGGTGGCAGCGCTGTTGCAAGACTGGATTCGGTTTCTTTTTCATCAAAACTCAACTCGCTACCGACTAAGCTCACTGCGCCCGACAAGACTTGCAGCAGCCACGGCAGCCGGTCTAATCTTGTTGATGATAGGCCATGCGGTTCCACTTGCCAGAAGGAAACCGCTCTGGCATGAGCGCCCGTCGCATGAACCCAAGCCTTGCGCCGCACCAACTTTCGCCCGGGCAATAGCCACCTTGACAAAAACGGCAGCGCGAGCAAGATAAGCAAAAAAAGTGCAAGTGCAAAATCCAGCGAGCGTTTTGTGAGACGAAAAATCCGGCGCTGCAGGCGATATTCGATGTCAACAAGCGGCACGCCCTGAAGTTGGTCGATCGCTGCTTTGCCGATGATGAGGTCAAGATCGTCCGAGGCGAGCTTGAAACTCACGCGCCGGTCGCGCGATTTGACGATAATGCCCAACACGCGGTCGAAAGGCAGACGATGCGTGGAAAAAATGACTTCTTGAATCCGCCGTCGTCTGATCACTTCATCGAGATGGTCGATCGAGTCGAACACCGGAAGGCCGTGGTATTTTCTGCCAACATCCGTTTCTTGCAAACTCACCAGGCCGATTAAATCGTACGCGCCATCCACTCGACCTGCAAGCTTGGAGAGAATTGATTCGCCCTCGGCAAAATCACCGACGATGATGGTGCGCGGACCAAGCAGGCTTTTGCCCGCCGCGCCTTTTAACGGACCGACATCGAGCCACTGCAGAATCTTGACGACAAGCCGCCATGCTGAAAGCGACAAGATCGTCGCCGCGCCGGCACCCAGGACGACGATGCGTGAAAAAGCGTATTGGTTGAAAAAAAAAGTGAAGCTGACGTTCGCAAAAAATCCGGTCAGCCCGGCGATGAATGCTTGATACGGCGAAAAGCGGCGCTTTCCAAAACATCCAAAGATCGCCAGGCAACTCATCCAAACGAGTGAATAAATGAAATCAACGAAAATAAAATACCGCACATCGTGAAGATCGCCGAAGCGCGCGTAAATACCAAAGGCCAGCGAAGCCTGAATCAAGAGAAGATCGATCACCGGTATGGCAAGAAAGGACGCCGCCTTTCTGATCGCGGAGAGCGCGCCGCGAAACCAAATCGCCGCAACCAACAATCCGTAAAACGCCGCCGAGAACCTGGCGCGAAAATGCTTGCGCGCGAACAGATGCATGGCTTGATAAAAAATGCGCAAGTTGTCGAGATGGCTGCGCTTCGAGCTTTCCCCCTTGAAATGGATGATCTGCGTCTGCGGCAGATAATAAATTTTCCATCCCACGGCGCGCAGCCGGAAGCACCAGTCAAGGTCTTCGCCGTACAGAAAAAACGTCTCGTCCAAAAATCCGATCTGGTCGAGCGCTTCACGACGAACAGCCATGAAGCTGCCGGAAATAGCTTCGACCTCCGTCAAGGCGTTTTCATCGAGATAGGTCAGATTATATTTTCCAAAAACTTTGCTCTTCGGAAATAATCGGCTCAGTCCTGACAGTCGGGTGAACGCCACCCACGGCGTCGGAAAGCTTCGCCGGCAGGCCAACTGCAAAGTGCCGTCGGGATTTAGAATCTTGCAGCCGGCCATTCCCGCGTCGCGTCCTTCGGCGCTGCAAAAAAAATCGCGGATGGTGGTAAAAGTATTTTCCTGAACAACCGTGTCGGGATTCAGCAAAACGATGAAACGCCCGCGCGCCGTGCGCAATGCTTGATTGTTCGCGACCGCGAATCCGAGATTCTCGACATTCTCAATGACGCGCACTTCGGAAAACTCTGCCCGCACCGTCTCCACACTGCCGTCTTCCGAGGCGTTGTCGACGACGATGATCTCGGTCGTCAATCCGGAAACGGCGCGCCGAACGGAAAGCAAGGCCTGGCGCAAAAAATCTTTGACATTATAATTGACGATGATGATAGAAAATTCGCACATCGCATCAGCCGCTGCTTTTACGATCAAAGAGTCGCTCAAAGAAATCATTGAACCGCAAACGCCAAGCCATCAAGGCTGCTTCGTTCATCACCTTGCGCGACATTTTCGAGTTGCCAACTTCACGATCGACAAAAATAATCGGCAGTTCAACAATGCGATAGCCCATGCGCCAGGCAAAAAAATTTAACTCAATTTGAAAAGAGTATCCGTCGGATTTTATTTTATCGAGCTTGATGCTTTCCAGCACGCTGGCGCGAAAACATTTGTAGCCGCTGGTGCAATCCCTGAGCGGCAGGCCGGTAATTGTGCGAGTGTACCAATTTGCGAACAGGCTCAGCAGCAACCTGGAGAGCGGCCAGTTGATGACGTTTACGCCATTCGTGTATCGCGATCCAACGACCAAATCATGATCCTTCATCTTTTCCAAAAAACGCGGCAGGTCGTCCGGATTGTGGGAGAGATCGGCGTCCATCTCGAAGACATAATCAAACTTGCGATCGAGAGCAAAGCGAAAACCGGATACGTAGGCTGTGCCCAGCCCTCTCTTGCCTGGCCGCTGGATGAGATGGAGACCTGATTCGTGCGTCTGGCGATTTTTAACGAGTGCCGCCGTGCCATCCGGCGAATTGTCATCCACGACGAGAATTTCAAGCCCGGCAATGTTGAGCTGAAAAATTCTGTCGATCAGCTTCTCAATATTGCCGGCTTCATTGAAGGTCGGGATCACCACCAGCGTGCGCTTGTGCTCGGTTCCTGGCAGCGCGGTTTCTCCTTGTTCTGCGTTTCGTTTCTTTAAAATGTAATCTGTGCTTTTTCAGCAAACGTTCTTAATCCGCGAATCAACGCCAATGACCGCTAATGTTTTTCATTCGCGGGAATTCGCGCGCAATAGCGGTTGATTTTCGAGCGCGAGAAACTCGGCTTTGAATCTTTCCAATCCTTCGATGACGTTTGACATCCGAACGCCTAATTCTCTTTCAGCCTTTGTTAGGATGAATCCCGATCTCAAAGGTCGCGGCGCCGGTTGTTTGAACTCCGCGGTCTTCACCGGGCTGATCAATGATTTGTCCATGCCAAATGTGTCAGCGATGCGCTGCGCAAAAGAAAATCGATCGACGATTTCACTGCCGGACAAATGATAGATGCCGGCCTTTCCTGATTCCGCAAGCCTTCGCAACGCCGCGGCCAACTCCGACGCCAGCGTCGGATTGCCGAATTGATCATCAACCACGCGAATCGTTTTCCCCTGGCGCAACTGATCGATTGCCCACGTCACGAAGTTCGTGCGGATGCCATAGCCCGCGCCATAGAGCACCATCGTTCGCGCGATGGCAAAATTTACTTTTGATGAAATGAGCGCATTCTCTCCGGCAAGTTTTGACCGCGCGTAATAACCGATGGGATCGGGCGTGTCATCTTCTTTGTAGGGGCCGGACTTACCGTCGAAAACATAATCGGTGCTCACGTGCACGATACGAGCGTCGACCTTTTGCGCCGCATACACGAGATTCTCGACGCCGGTTACGTTAGCGCGCCAACAAGTGTCGCGGTCGGTCTCGCTGCCATCGACATTTGTGTAGGCCGCAGCATTGATGATGTAGTTCGGGACAAACTCTCTCACACAGTCGCGCAAGCCGGCGCGGTCGGAGAGATCTCCAACTCTGTAAAGAAAACCATCGAAAGGAAGCTTCGACGCGTTATCACGCGCCAGCGCCAGTACATCGTACTCGGGAAGAAACGTCTTCACCAACGCCTGGCCGAGAAGTCCATTCGCGCCGGTGATCAAAACTTTCTTGCGCAATAGTCGCATCGTCATGTTGTCAGCTCACAGATGGGGTTCGATGAATTGATGAAAACGTTCGGTCGTCAACGATCCCATGAAGGTGCAATTCAGTCCGGCGATACGATTTGCAAAATGAGCGGCGCTGGCGGGATCTTTCGTTTTGAGATAATCGGCGATAAACGCCGCGCCAAAAGCGTCCCCGCAGCCGATGATGTCGACCACCTGAGAAATTTTCTGCGGCGGGCAATGCAGCGAACGCATCGCATTCCCATCGCGATATACGAGCAACGAGCCGCGCGACGCCAGCGTAATGTGACAGATGCGCAAGCCTTCGTCGACCACGCGGCGCGCGAAGGATTCCATCTCCGGCAAGCTCAGCTCGTCGCGCCCGGCCAGCGTTGCCGCTTCGCGCTCATTCACTTGCAACACATCGACTGATTCGATCCATTGGCGCCAGGTGGGGACTTCGCGATAATATCTCTTGCCGTTCGCGTTGATGCCGAGCGCCAGGGAATGCAAATCAAGATAAATGAGCGCGTGTGTTTGTTGCCGCAAGGCGCGCAGCGCTACAAGCTCGATATCTCGTCCGGTGATCAGATTGATCAACACCACGTCGCAGTCAATCAGCGGCGCGATGTCATCAACACCGACCGGCGGCATCGGTTTGCTGGTGATCTCGTCGCGAGTTTCGGGGCCACGATATATCAAACGAACCTGCGTATTAGCCATGGGCAACCGCTTGACAAAGCTCAACTCAAAATTAGAAAACCTGCCAAGCGTCGCGTAGACGTTCCCGTAAAAGTCCTCTCCCAAATTACAGACCGGGCACACACGATTTTCTTTTCCCAAAAGATGCGCCAGATAGGCCGACGTATGATACAAACCTCCGACGCTTTCCACCGGCGGGCCGGACAACGGAATGATCGTATCGCGAATAAAAGTGCCGACGATGCCGATCGTCGAGAATTCGCTTCTCTGTACGGTTGAAGCGGCATTCAAATGTGCGTCCACCAAAAGTATCTCCACAAAACGTAAAACGCAATCCGTAATGCGTCAGCACAACTTATTAAGTTTTACGAAATACGAATTACTTTACAAGCATGAAGTCATTTTCTGCCTTCACAAAACAGGCGACGATCGTTGCGCCGCGTGCGCCGCCCGATGCCATTCGACTTCCGGCGGCGAGCGATAAGATCGTCGCGAAAAAACTTCTGGCCATGCGCAACGGCCACAAGAGTGGCGACGACTGAGCCAGCGAAGCGTGCCGTCGTTCGCTCATCAAAGTGTTGAAAAAAGCATCCAGAGGAAGTTGTTGTGAGCGAAGCAATTTCAAGCCAGTTTTAGCGGCCATTTCTTGCAAGGTTCTCAGAGTGAAATGTTGAACATGGCGCGGCGTATCCAATGCCACCCAATGCTCTGCATAAACCTTTGCATCGATTCCCTCAACATTGGGCACGGCGATTATGAGGACGCCTTCATCGCTCAGCATTGATTTCAATTTTTGCAGCGCCTCTTTCGGTTGATAGAGATGCTCCAGCACATGCCACAGCGTGATGACTTCGAATTTTTCATGAAGCTGATCAAGCACTTCGATACCGCCGGTGATGCCCCTGACTTGCAATCGCTCTCGTGCAAATTGCGCAGCAGATGGATCGCGCTCAATGCCTCTCACGTCCCAACCAGCCTGCCGCATTTCATGCAAAAACTCACCGGTGCCGCATCCCACGTCGAGGAGAGAACCGCGCCGATGAATTTTCAAAACCAGCTTTCTTTTCCACTTCAAATTATAGCGCCGCGCTGCTGCATAAACTCGCGATAGTAAACTCTGTTGCCCGGCAGCGCTGCTGAAAGGCAAATATTCTGCTTGATCATAAAACGCTGATGAGGCAATTTCTGTCGGGCGAGGGTTGAGAAAGATCAAGCTGCAAGTTCGGCAGCGTTCCAAATTCCAAACGTTCGAAATCTTGGTGTCGCCTATTCCGTTGACTTGCAAGTATGGTTCGGCTTCGTCCCCTCCACACAAGGAGCAGGGAGTCGTTTCGAAAGTTAATGATTCAAGTCGATTTTTAATCAAAGGGCTTTACAAAAAATCTTTGACCATCCAAAACGGCTATACGGTGGCGGGCACAAACAGGCTCGGCTTACTTCTTTTTGATATTTTCTTTACGCGCGAGCTGATCCGCGCAAAAACAACGGGCTTGCCTTCACTGCCGTGCTTGTCCAGCAAGTCCAAGTTATATAGCCGCATCTCAGGGTCATCGTCGGGCAAAATAACCAATTCAAATTTATCCGGCAAAGCACTGAAAACCTGCGGGTTGTTGAGCAGATAATTCATAATCTCGCCTGTCAAGCGAATATTTCGCTCGACAACTTTGCTAGGAACTTTTATTTTTTTCTTAACCATTGTTCGTACCTCCTTCTATATCTACCCCAATTGTCCGCCAAATCGTGAATAGCAAAAGTCAACGCTTCATTGTAATCGCGAGTCGCCATCTCAATCTTTGTGCTCGGCTCGTAAGGATGAAGCCGATCGCAGTGAGCAAAGCCATGCGCCGTATCGTAGCGCACGATCGGAGTCCATTCATCACCAATATCGAAGTAGCATTCCAACTGCACCATGAACTTGATAACCTGGCCATGTCCCAATTCAAACCTTGCTCGCAAGATACTATCCTTGCTCAAGAATCGTTGAAACTCCACAAAACGCATATCAAGTCTTATTTCCCATCAGGAGAACATCCGAACTCAAGATAGCTCCGCCGACGCAAAAGAAAATAATCCATCACAATACTTCGATGATAAAACGCCGACCACAACTCCAAATCACTAAGCTTACGCAAGCGCTGGACTTCGTAACGTTTTCGCAACGTCGAGGGCAACCACAGAACAAAATCGGCGAAAGCACGCAACACCGCCCACGCCCCTCGTCGATCCGACCACGCGATATAAGTAAACACTGCTATCATCTCGAAAATCAAGCGCAACGGAAAAACCAAAACGGTCGAAAGCCATGAATAATTTTTCAGCAGCATGATCAAGCTGTTCCGATGATTCAAATAGATTTTCTGCGGCGAGTGCTCGCGCAGCGTGCTGCCCGACTGATGCCGCACGACGGATGATGGAACCACTCGCACACGATAGCCGGCAAGATGCAATCGCCAGCAGAGGTCGATTTCCTCCATGTGGGCAAAAAAATCTTCGTCAAGCAGGCCGACAGTGTTTAACGCCGAGCGTCGCAGCATCATGCACGCGCCCGAGGCCCAGAAAACATCCATCGCCTCGTCGTATTGTCCGGCGTCCTTTTCGATGGCTTGAAAAATGCGGCCGCGGGAGAAAGGGTATCCGAAAACATCCAGCAGGCCGCCGCTCGCTCCGGCGTAATCAAACTGCCCGGGCTGCTGAAGGGAAAGCAGCTTCGGCTGGCAGGCGGCGACTCGCTCGTCATCGCGCAGACATGCGAGCAGCGGGCCGAGCCATCCGGACGTCACCTCGGCATCGTCGTTCAGCAGCACGATGAATTCACCGCGCGTTTTGCGAATTCCCAAATTGCATGCGCCGGCAAAACCGAGATTCTTCTGTGCGCGAAGAACGATGATTTCCGGATAGGCAGATTTCGCGGCTGCAACGCTGCCGTCGCTGCCGGCATTATCGACAATGACGATCTCTTGTGAAAATAATTCTGCGTTCCTTCCCGATGAGGCCGCACGCAGCGCACTCAAACATCGAAACAGGATTTCCTTGCCGCGAAGATGCGGAATGATGATCGACACAAGAGAGGCGTCGGCCATGCCACTACTTTGACCCCGATGACGCACCAGACGAATCTTCGCGACTAATCGTCGTATCGGGAAGCGCGAAAACTTGCAATTGCGTCAGCATCTGTTTGGCCTGCTCATCTTCAGGATGATTGGCGAGCCAGCGATTCAAGATCGCCTTGCTGCTGTCGAAATTCATTTGCCTCGCATAATAACCCGCGAGCCAGGTTGCCGCTCCTTGCATGTTTGGATCGTCGCGCGATAAAACGCGCACCAAGGATTCTGCCGCAGCAGGCGACAATCTTTCATAGTAGCTCGCAAACTGAAGCCGCTGACTCGGCGTAAAATTCCACCGGCTCAAAATCAGATCGAGCCGCTTCTTCATTTCTTGCGGACGATTCCCCAATTCATAAAGCTGGCCGATGGCCATGTTGATCCGCCAATCGTTCGTAGGAATAACATTCTCCGGCATGACTTCCGAGAGCCGGTCGAGAACATTGAGCATGTTGTCATCCTCGCCGCGCTGGCGATAAGTCTCGGCAAGCGTCAAAAATGCCGAGCGATAGTTTTGCAAAAGGCTGGTGACATTGTCATCATAATAAACTTTCGGATTATCCAAATTGCGATACTCGAATTTTTCCGACAACAGCGGCCACATCACTTCCGGATCGACCGATCGACGCGACGACAGCTTGGCCGGAAAAACTTTCAGCGCCAGGCCGTCCATTCGCATGTAGCTGTCCAGCCCGAGCTTGTTATCATTCGAAACCGTGACGGCGAAGTAAACGGGGCGCTTGAACTGGTTGGCGCCGAGAATGTGCACGACCATGATGTCTTGCACACGAATCCCCTGGCCGTAAAAAGTTGGCGCAAGATCGAAAACCATTTCAGAAGTCGCCGGCGCAATTGCCGTCGAATCGATACGCTGAATTTCTTTCACGGCGGCGTTCATCGCGGCAGGCGGAAGGGCAAGGCGTATTTCTTTCTTCTCAGGCCATGCAGTAACCTGCAATTGATCGATACGCTCGTCATTCCATTGAATCGGCACACGCGGTTCTTCGTCGCGCAATTGTTTGATGTACCAGTTCGTGTTCAAGAGCGAGAGGTTGACGACACGCACGTCGCGGCGAATATTGTAAACGTACTGCAAATACCAAAGCGGAAAAGTGTCGTTGTCGCCGTTGGTAAAAATGATGGCGTTCGGTTCGCATGATTCGAGAATGTTGTATGAATAATCATAGGCAACGTAATTGCCGTAACGATTATGCTCGTGATAGTTTGTTGCGTACATTTTCAACGGCACAAGAAGAAGAACGCACGTTCCCGCAAGCAAGAGGGCTTTCTGCGACTGCACATTTTCACGAACGGCCTGGGCAATCATCTCCAATAGCGCGAACGCGCCGATGCCCGTCCACAATGCAAATGCGAAGAAAGAGCCAGTATAGGCATAATCACGCTCACGCGGCTGCGGGTCTTCTTGATTGAGATAAAAAACAATGGCGAGGCCGGTGGCGATAAACAAGAGGAGATTGGCAAAAGCTCGTTTCGGATCTCGCTGAAAATGAATGAGCATGCCGATCAGGCCAAGCAGGAAAGGCAAACCCCACAAGCCGCGAAAGCTGATGATCTCGCTGATGTAACGGTCGCTCCCCATCGTCGTGCCCTTGCCGATAAACTGCCAGCCAAAATATCGCACATACATTTTTTTGATTTGATACTCGACGAACGGCCCGCGGCGTGGAAAGAGTCGCAGCTCGCCGTATTGCTCGCGATTCAGATAACTCACCAGGCGCTTGGGATTGTCGGGATTATTCTCGTTAATGGCCGGATGCAAACCGGAGCGGATGTAAATCGTTGTGTAGGTGGAATAACCGACGGCCACCAGCAAGCCGCTCATCAACACCAGCGCCGCGGTGCGTTGATGATTGCGGATGGTGTAGTAGGTAGCGAAGATTAAAGCGAGCAACGCGCCGGCAAGCGCCGTGAACCCGATGTTGTCGATTAGAAAAGCAACACCCTTGAAAATTCCCTGATAGACAGCTACGAAGGCGAGCAAGGCGCCGCCCGACCAAAGCAAAAACGAGTTGATGTCAAATTCATGCCGCCGAAAATAAACGATCAACACGACGATGGGAATAGCGAGGATATTCAGCAGGTGAACGCCGCTGGCCAAACCGATGACGTAGAAGATGATGAGAATGTAGCGGTCGGCGTGGCTGTCGCCGGCTTCGTCCATCCATTTCAAAATGAGCCAAACGACGACCGCGGTAAAGAACAAAGAGCCGGCGTAAACTTCGGCCTCGACCGCGTTGAACCACTGGCTGTCGCTGAAGGTGAAGATCAGCGCGCCGATGACGCCGCCAACGATGATGCAAGCTTGTTCGACAATAGTCTTCGCGTCTTTTTTCCAAATCAAAATCAAGCGCACGATGATCAAATAAGTCAGCATCGAGGCAATAGCGCTGAGAATCGGCGAGATGACGTTGACGCGCACCGCGATGTCGTCGTGAATCGGGAACATCGTGAAGACGCGACCGATGAGCAAATAGAGCGGAGAGCCTGGCGGATGCGGCACGCCCATGATGTACGAACACGCAATGAACTCGCCGCAATCCCAAAAGGACGTGGTGACGGCCATCGTGCTCAAGTAAGTGACCAAGGCAATCGCGAAAATCCCACTGGCTACCCAGGCATTCAGCTTACGATCAATCATTCGAATAGCT
>Ga0247727_10008035_pt1 | contig 19759 bp, 20 predicted proteins | sample WisWelCaveWW1625_FD_202498 | JGI IMG/M metagenome (GOLD analysis project Ga0247727, IMG submission 202498) | Biofilm microbial communities from Wishing Well Cave, Virginia, United States - WW16-25 | ecosystem: Environmental > Aquatic > Deep subsurface > Groundwater > Cave microbial mat | place... | reverse complement strand
AAGACATCCGGTTAATCCGGATTCAGTTTATGAGTGAGTATGCACATTAGGTAAAAGTAACGGTAGAAAATATAGTGCAACACGCTTTCAGTTACAATGGATATCTTTGCTGACTATCAAAATCATTTCATCTCTATTTTTTATTAAGAATTTTCTTTGAAAAGAAAGAACTATATTTGAACCGACTTTATCAGAAGACTTATTATGAAATATACGCGTGTTATTTTATTGCTTGTAATTTCACTAAATTGTTTTGGGCAATTTAATTCAGAATATCAAACAGGTTTCAACGTTCGAATAAATCCTCATTCAGTTATGACCTCATTTGCTCCGGCACCTCCTGCCAAAGTAAGTAGCATTTACATATATGAAGAGTGGACTAGAGCTGACGTATTTTTGATAGACAGTACAAAACTTGTTGATTTAAGCATTAAGATCGATTTAAAAACGAATGTAATCGATATCCAGTATAAAAATATTGTTAAAATATTGCCGTTTTCAAAGGTGCTTGCCTTGGTGTTGAAAACGGGAACTGGTGACAATGAGGAATACATCAATGGCAGTTTCTTGTTTGGCAGCCAGAGTGTTTATAAGGATCAACTCTTTCGGGTAGAATATAAAGGAAAGGTCAATTTGTTTTGTAAAATTCAGGCTACGATTATTGAATCTTCTAATGATTCTCAAAACCCCATGTTGAATTTACCGAAGGATGAGAATAGAGTGGAGTTAAAGAAAAAATATATTATTGTTCGTGGAGAAGATATTGTTGAGGTTGAAGGGAGCAAGTCAAAATTTAGAGATGACCTGACACATGTATTTGGTGCTGATGCAGAGCCCATTGTAAAGAAGACAAATCTCAAAGATGAAAATGACCTTATCGTATTAGTTAAAGGGTTAGCTAGTCTTAATTAATTCGAGACACTCCGCTGGGGCCGGTGAGATCATGAAAACTTCCCAGCATTTTGAATTTCACATCTTACGCCTTCAAAAAAAATAACTCTAAGTTCACGGTTTAGGTTTCAAAGTTGTTCAGCATAGTAACTTTGAATTTTGAACTTTGAATCCTCATCTTTAACGTTCATTAAGTCAATCCATGAACATTCTAATCATTGGCAGCGGAGGCCGCGAACATGCTTTCGCCTGGAAAATAAGGCAGAGCAAACACTGCACTAAATTGTTTGTAGCGCCCGGCAATGCAGGTACAAGTACTGTTGCCGAGAATGTTCCGATAGCCGTTGATGATTTCGCAGGATTAGGAAAACTGTGCATAGAAAATAAAATCGAACTGGTAGTGGTAGGCCCGGAAATTCCATTGGTGAAGGGTATCCGTGATTTTTTTGAACAAGACCCAGTGTTAAAGAATATTCCGATGGTGGGGCCTGGTAAGGTGGGCGCACAACTTGAAGGTAGTAAAGATTTTGCCAAGCAATTCATGCTTCGTAATAACGTACCTACAGCACAGGCAAGAACGTTTCAGGCAAATCAGGTTGAAGAAGCACTTCTTTATATCGATTCGTGTAAACCTCCAATGGTATTAAAAGCCGATGGATTGGCTGCCGGTAAAGGAGTGATCATTACGGAAAACCCAGAAGAAGCAAAAACAGCACTAAAGGAAATGCTGCTCGATAAAAAATTTGGAGAAGCGAGTACAAAAGTGCTAATCGAAGAATTCTTAAAAGGAATTGAGCTTTCTGTCTTTGTGCTAACGGATGGCGAAGATTATATAATTCTTCCAGAAGCTAAAGATTACAAGCGTATCGGTGAAGGTGACACCGGGCCAAACACCGGAGGCATGGGGGCGGTTTCTCCTGTAGTTTTTGCCGATCAGACATTCATGAAAAAGGTAGATGATTATGTAATCAAGACAACTATTACCGGTCTGAAGAAAGAAAAAATTCCCTATAAAGGGTTTATTTTTATCGGGCTCATGAATGTCGGGGGCGATCCATTTGTGATTGAGTACAATGCGCGTATGGGTGATCCTGAAACACAGGTTGTACTGCCCCGAATCAAAAGCGATCTGGTTGAACTGCTTTTGGCAGCAGGGAAAGGTGAATTAAAAAATACGGTTATTGAGACAGATAATCAGTACGCAGTTACAATTTCCATGGTGTCAGGCGGGTATCCTGGTGAGTATGAAAAAGGGAAAGAAATTAAGGGATTAGAAAAGTCTAAAGAGGCCTTATTCTTTCATGCGGGTACTAAAAACAAAGGAAATTCTGTTGTAACCGATGGTGGTCGTGTTATTGCCGCTACGGGTTTGGGGCCTGATTTGGCATCGGCCAAAAAACAGGCATACGATGGTGCTGCTCAACTCTGCTGGGAGGGATTATATTACAGAAAAGATATTGGATTAGATTTATTAACTTTAATTGAAAAACAAACGAATGGTAATTAAGATATCTAAAAAAGCATCACGTTCACAGATACAACTTGAACTAAAAAAACTGGCTAATAGAAAGTTTAAAACGGGATTTGATGCAAAAAGATATTGTGGAAAATTGATGAGGGGATTGGATGGATTAGCGTATCAAAAAGCAGTTCGTAATGGATAAATTGACTTTAAAAAAAATAACCTTCCGCATTACATACTTAACTACCAGTCTTCCTCTACTTGAAATCGTAAATCAAAAATCGTAAATCTGAAATTACAAGATGGGTTGTTCATGCGGAACGAAAAAAGACGGCAAAGTTGCCGGATGCGATAATAATGGTGCCTGCAGTACAGGCGGTTGCAATAAAATGAATGTATTCGACTGGCTCTCCAACATGGGTATGCCCGGGAACAGTTCATTTGAAATTGTAGAAGTGCGGTTTAAAAACGGTCGAAAAGACTTTTACAGAAATACTGAAAAGTTTGACCTTACCACCGGTGATGCCGTGGTAGTAGAAATACCGAATGGTCATCATGTTGGGTATGTGTCGATGCAGGGGGAGTTGGTACGGCTGCAGATGCAAAAGAAAAAAATTGCGAACGACCACGAGATCAAAAAAATCTACCGCCTCGCCCATCAAAAAGATTTAGAAAAACTGGAGGAAGTTAAAAAGCGGGAGCTTCCAACACTCTACCGGACCCGCGAAGTTATACGCGAATATAAATTGCAAATGAAATTATCGGATATTGAATACCAGGCCGATAACACAAAGGCTACCTTTTTTTATTCTGCCGATGACCGTGTCGATTTTCGAGAACTCATTAAAAGACTTGCAACCGAATTCAGAATCAAAGTAGAGATGCGGCAAATCAGTCTGCGCCAGGAAGCAGGTCGTCTGGGTGGTATAGGCGTTTGCGGGCGCGAATTATGCTGCTCTACCTGGCTTAGCGATTTTAAAAATGTAGCGACCAGTGCAGCCCGATATCAAAATCTTTCGCTTAACCCCAGCAAATTATCAGGCCAATGCGGCCGACTCAAATGTTGTCTCAATTATGAGTTAGAGACATACATGGAAGCGCTTCGGGATATCCCAAAGATTGAAACTCCCTTACTCACCGAGCAAGGAGAAGCCAGACTTCAGAAGACTGACATCTTCCGCAAAATTATGTGGTTTGGTTACAGCGAAGAAAATACCTGGTACCCCTTAAATGTGGACAGAGTGAATGAAATTCTTGAGATGAACCGTGCGGGAAAAAAGCCAGCCAACCTGAAGGAAGATGTGATCGCTGAAAAAATTCCTATTCAAAAACTCAATAGCGATCTGGCACAGATGGACCAGAAGTTCAGGGATAAATCTAAAAAGAGGAAAAAGAAACGCAAGGGCGGCCGCGATAACCGGAACCAAAATCCTAATCAAGGGCCTCAAAACCCCAACCAACCGAGAACTCCACGATGAGGATTAATGTAGTCTTCATAATCATCTTGCTGTTAAACAGTTGTGATGATTCGCGCGTGTACGAAAAAAATTATGATTTTACCGAACGTCATTGGCTGGTTAACGAAAAGCCATCGTTTGAGTTTACAGTCGCCAATGAACAACCCTATAACCTGTATTGCAACCTAAGAAACAGTGTAGACTATCCCTATTCCCGAATTTTCATTACCTACACACTGAAAGATCAGGCAGGCTCAGAACTTAAAAAAGAAATGATCACTACATTTCTATTTGACGAAAAGACAGGCATGCCTGTTGGAAGTAGCGACATCGGGGATATTTACGATCAACATATTTTATTGCTTAAGAATTTCAAATTTAATCAGGCGGGTACGTACACCCTACAGTTCGAACAGTTTATGCGCACCGATACGTTGCAAGGTGTGTTATCCGTTGGATTGCGCGTTGAGGCTGCAACAAAATAATTGTCTGAACCAGGATTTATAAGATTTTAAGATTATCAGGATTTCTGCGCCACAAAAATCCTACAAACCTGCCTGCCGGTAGGCAAGTCCTTTAATCTTAAGAATCCTGGTTCAGACAAATTTTATTTCTCATCCTTTCTCGAGAAGTCTACCAACACCGGAGTGCCGATACATAACGAGGCGTAGGTACCAATGATCACACCAATCAACAACGCGAAGGTAAAGCCCTTGATCGTTTCACCTCCAAAGAAGAACAGGATGATGATTACAAAAATCGTGGACATACCTGTAATCAATGTACGGCTAAGGGTATCATTAAGCGCGCGGTTAACTACCGATGGCGTATCCTCTGAACTTAACTTGTTTGCCAAGAATTCACGCACACGGTCAAACACCACCACGCTATCGTTGATCGAGTAACCAATTACAGTAAGAATGGCCGCCACAAACGCCTGATCAATCTCCAATGAAAAAGGTATCACATCTTCCAGCAACACAAAAATGGAAAGCACCATAAGCACCGTATGAAATAAGCTGATCACAGTACCCATCGCAAACTGCCACCTGCGGAAGCGGATCAGAATGTACAGGAACATTAACGCAACGGCTACAGTGAGTGACCAAATCGCGGAAATTTTAACATCATCTGCTATTGTGGGACTAACGATTACGAAGCCCCCCACCGTGGCTTTATTGTCGCTGAATTTTGCAAGGCCGATTTCCAGTAGTTGCTCCGCTTTAGTGGTAGCTTCTTCTGAATCATCCTCTACCAGGTAGCTTGTTGTAACTTTGTATTTGGTATCGGAGCCAAACGTTTTCACTTCTGTAGCTACTCCTTCAAAGGATTCCGTGAGGACTTTACGAACATCTTCTACATCCACCGGCTTTTCGAATTGCACCACGTAGGATCGACCGCCCCTAAAATCAACGCCATAGTTAAATCCTTTAATGGCTAAAGTAGCCATACCGGCTACTATAATGGATAGTGATACCGCATAATAAATTTTCCGGTTTCCAATGAAGTTCACGTTAATCGATTTGAATAAATTCTTAGACCAGCTTTGTGTAAATCTTATGTTTTTCTTTCTGCGGATGAAGTATTCGAACGTAAGACGGGTAACAAACACAGAGGTAAAGAATGAACACAGGATACCAATCACTAACGTAATGGCAAATCCGTAGATAAGGCCTGATGCGAATATTAACAACACAACACCTTTAATAAGGGTGGTAACGTTTGAATCAATGATGGCTGAGAACGCATTCTTATATCCATTACGGACCGATGTGCTTAAATCATTACCAGAATTTAAATCTTCTTTTACCCGTTCATTGATCAGTACGTTTGCATCTACCGCGATAGCGAGCGACAGCAAAATACCCGCAATACCTGGTAACGTTAATGCTGCGTTAAGGGAAGCAAGAACACCCAACAGGAAAATAAGGTTGAGTATCACGGCAAGGTCAGCCACCCAGCCAGCACTGCTATACACTACGAACATAAACAAGATGATGATAATAAATCCTGCTACTATGGAGATCAATCCATTCGTAATAGCCTCTTGCCCTAAGGTTGAACCTACGGATGTAAACTCAACAATTTTAGTGGGTGCAGGGAGAGAACCAGCCTTTAAAATATTGGCAAGATCCTTCACTTCATCAAGGGTAAAGTTTCCTGAGATTTGAGAATTACCATTCGGAATTTCTCCGTTTACTGAAGGCGCTGAGTAGACTGTATTATCTAACATGATCGCGATTCTTCCTTTCGGAGATTTATTGGCTGCTTCTGCAGTCATCTTTGCCCAAACGCGAGTTCCCGTAGCGTTCATGGTCATGCTTACTGCCGGTCGCGCATATTCATCTAAATCCTGATTTGCATTATTAATTACTTCTCCGGTAAGTTTAGCTACTCCATTTCTCCCTATATCAAGGAAATAAAGTTGAAGAGCCTCGCCTGTTTTATAATCATCATCCGGTTTATTACCCCAATACACGCCTACATTACGAGGAAGTAAGTTGCGTATCTCTGTTCGTTTAAAAATCGCATTGATTTCGGCTGTATCCTTCAGGTTATAACGGAATGTACTGGGCGGGCTGCTCAACGCAAATAGTGGCGACATATTTAATTTTTGCAATGAATCTAATCCGCTGGTTGAGCTGTCGGTTGCCGTTTGAAGTTGCTTTTCAAGTTCAGAAGCTGCACTGTCGGTTGGTGTTGAAAGTTGAGCTGCTAAATCATCTGTTAGAGAAGTTGAAGATGCTGTTGCGGCAGCTTTTTGCTCTTTCACTAATTGATCATTGATGGCCAGGAAAGACGAGTTTAATGTACTCGGCTCTACTGCATCCCAAAACTCAAGCCGGGCTACACCTGATAAAAGCTTACGTACCCGTTGCGGGTTTTCCGCTCCCGGAATTTCAACTTGAATTCTTCCGGTACCAAGCAAGCGTTGAATGTTAGGCTGTGATGTACCAAACTGATCTAAACGATTTCGAAGAATTGTATACGACCGATCGATGGCACTCTCCACTTCCTCATTTACTACATCTACAACCTGTTCATCGGTATCTTGCAGGCTGATACGGCCACGCGTGGCTGCATTCGCGAAAACAGATGAGAATTTTCTATTTGGATTATCCTGACGAAAGTTTTCAAAAAACAGTGTAGTGAAGTTTTTCTGGCTCGTTCGTTGCTCAACAATCGTTTTATTAATGGCTCTTAAAAAAGCAGAATCAATTGTGTTGCCTGCAAGCCCTTTAACAATATCTACCGGAGAAACCTCAAGCGTTACTTGCATACCACCTTGCAAATCGAGACCTAAGCTGATTTCGCTGTTCTTTACTTCTTTGTAGGTGTATTCCTTTAATCCCAATAAATTATAAACAGGCTTGTTCCAAACCGAATCGAGATACGCCTGTTTTTTATTAATGTCAACCGAACCCCTTCCATCAACTGAATAAGCGATAGCATCTTGCTGAACCCCACGTGAAATAAATGTGAATGAGAGGTAGTAGATACACAGTGTTGAGACGATGATCGTTAGAAAAACGATAAATCCTTTGTTTTGCATAAGTGATAAATTTTAAAAAAAGAGAATTGCAATTAAACCAAGAATAAAACTGGTAACCGGCAACCGGAGACCCGTAGCCAATTAAGGTGCGTTGGGAGAAATGATAAACCTGAATAAGGTTTGAAAGAATCGGCTTGCCGGAAAAGAAACATTTGTAATTGTCTCCTCTTCAGGTTCACGCTCAAAAAGTATTTCTAAAACAAAAGAAAGATCTTGGTTGATCTCAATGTGTGAAGTAGAAGAGATGGTACTTGATGGAATTGAAATATAGCTTTCATTCGCATCTTTATTCTTCTTTTGATCGTGCTGTTCAGTTTCCGCCTTTTCCTGACAATAAGTAGCGGCTTGAAAATAGAAAAGCTGGCTGAAAACAATAACAGCAGCCGTGGCAACACCGGCCAGAAGGGTTACTATCTTATATTTTAACAGGCTTTTCATAAAGGCCTACAAAAGTAGATCATTTCTCAAAAAATGAAAGTCAATTCTAATAAATATCCATTCAAGCAAAAGTAGGCAGTAGGCAGTCAGCAATATGCAGTTGTATTTTATTGCTTACTGCCCGACCGATTCATCCGGGCGGGCACTTTGCCTACTGCCTACTTTTTTGGCATTAATGGGCTCAATCCTAATAATTTGGCCTTAATGGCAAGTGTCAGCAGGTCAAGAGCCTTTTCAAAGTGGCTGTTGTTTTGAATAATAATGTCAGCGTGGTGCTTGAGGGGTCCTATCAAAGTTTCGTAGATGGGCATCACATGGTTTTGATACCGGTACAGTACATCGTCCAAATCATACCCTCGTTCTTCGTTGTCACGTCTGATTCTCCGACTCAGTTTTAGGTAATCTTTTGCTTCGATAAAAATTTTGAGGTCGAGCTCCTTTTCAATCTCCGGGAAATACTGAACGAAAAGCCCTTCAATAATAATGACGGGTGCAGGCTTAAACTCGAGCGTTTTTGGAGTTACGCTCGGATTATTGAATGTGTATTCCTTTTTTTTCAGAACCTCACCTCGTTTTAATACCTGAATGTCGTGATGAAACTGTTTGTTATCGATGGACCCCGGTAGATCAAAATTTTTAACACCTCGTTCATCTTCTTGTTGCGTTTCCCGTGGGTGGTAGTAATGATCCTGCGAGATGAGACATAATTCATTTTCATTAAACCGGCTTGCCAGGCTTTTAATAAAAAAAGTTTTACCTGAACCACTTCCTCCGGTAATGCCAATGGTATAAGGAGAACTCATGAATATTTTTCTTTTAAAAAATCAATAAGCTTCTTCATTGCTCTTGCACGATGGCTGATTTCGGTCTTTTCCATTAAACTCATTTCAGCAAAGGTTTTATTAAACCCGTCAGGTTGAAATACCGGGTCATACCCAAAACCGAATGTGCCCCTTCTTTCATGTAGAATGACTCCATTCACTATCCCTTCGAAAGTACAAATTCCATCGGCTTCCGCCAATGCAATCACCGTTCTAAATCTTGCTTTTCGGTTTCGAGTGCCTTCTAATTTTGACAGCAACAATTGGATATTGTCTTCACTGTTTTTTTGCTCTCCAGCATACCTGGCTGAGTAAACTCCGGGCTCACCCTTTAATGCCTCTACTTCAAGTCCGGTGTCGTCCGCAAAACATGAATCATGGTATTGATCAAAAACATACTTTGCTTTTTGTATTGAATTGCCTTCGATGGTATCCTGAGTCTCGGGTAATTCTTCAAAGCAGCCAATGTCTTCGAGTTTTTGAAGCAGAAAAAAGGACCCAAGCTGGGCCCTGATTTCTTCTATTTTATGCTCGTTATTGGTAGCGAAACAAAGCGATTTCATTACTCAATTACATCCAATAATTCAATTTCAAAAATAATATTGGAATTAGCGGGCACCCCGGTAAATGCGGTACCTCCATACGCCAGTCCTGAAGGAACATAAAAAGTGGCTTTACTCCCTTCGGGCAAGAGTTGCAACCCGATGAGTATGCCATGTGGATAATTTACTACTCTGCTACTGGACTCCGTGGACGGTTCGATGATTTTATCAATAAATACAGACTCATCAGTCAATAACTTTCCTTTGAAGTTAGTCTTTACAGGGTCATACAACGAAGGTGTTGGCCCTGTACCCATTTCTGTAACCACATAGCGTACTCCTCTTTCAAGTTCAATTACGTTTGCCACTTCTTCTTCTGTCAAATAAGTATCAATGGCAGCCATGTCAGCCGTTAATTTATCTTCCTGCTGTTGAGTAGGCACCACGTCTATTAAATGGATATCGAAAACCAAATTAGCATTGCCCGGTATGGTGCCCTGGCCACTAGTACCATACGCCCAACCAGAGGGAATATATAGTTTAGCATGCGTTCCTTGTGTAATTAATGCTAATCCAATTTTCCACCCTTGTATTATGTTGTCGGAGAGTTTAAATAAAAAGGAGGAATTGGAATCAAAAACTGTCCCGTTCGATAAAAGTCTTCCAGTATAATCAACTTTCAAATTATTTCCAGAATTAGGTGGTATCGTTCCTGTGCCTGGCTCAGTAATAACCAACCGGATACCGCTCGCATCTTTTACGATTATGTCCGTAGGGCTACCGGGATTTGCGGCTAAATAATCATCTATCGCTTGTACATCTTTAGCTAATTGCTCAGCAGGTGTTATTGATGGGTCATCACTTATGCATGATATGCCCAAAAAAACTAATCCTATTAAAATTTTACTCCTCATACCCATTTTTAAATTCAACAAATTATTTATACTTAATCTTCTTACGTTATTCACAATTCGATTCTCTAACCTTTTCATATTGATCTAGATGCGCATTGTTGACAAACACTTCCGTTGCAAAATCCCAAAGATTACACTCCACCATTTCACCTTCAGCATCCAGAAACTTCATGGTAATGAACTTCGCCTTCCCATCTTCACTCTCATCATTAAACTTTATGGTTCGAACACTTCCATTGTCGGTAGATTCAGAAATCTCACCTGAAGCCGAGATCTGACCCAGACCAATGTTTATTCTACCTTCTTTGATTTCTATGTCAAAAGGTGCTGATTCGCATGGCGTGAATACTACCCACTGACCATTTTGTTCGGTGACTTGTGTCCACTCATTTAAATCAACATCCGGGATATTCTGTGTATCCATTGTGCCGGTACTTTGCACAATAAGGGGTTCTTCTGTAAGATCTACTATTTCCATATCAAACACTAAAATCGAATTAGCTTTTATCACCTCACTTCTTTGCTGCGGTCCGTAGGCCAGCGTTGAAGGAATGTAAAAAGTCGCTTGCGCTCCCATATTCATAAGTTTTAACGCTTCATGCCATCCCTTTATTACACCCGTTTGGTCAACGGTAACATCATACGGTGAGTACGGCTCACGGGCTGCATTGTATACACCTTTCTCTTGCGCTACTTCCTTCACACTGCTGTCGAAGTATTTTCCATCGAACATATACCCTGAGTAATTCACTTTAGCTGTCTGTCCGGGCTTACAATTTTCGCCCTGGCCTGGTTTTGTAATCACATAGCGCAATCCCGATTCTGATTTTTCGGCCTGGATGTTTTTTTCTGCTAAGTATGCATCAATAATAGTGATGTCTTTTTCAAGTTGTTTGGCAGATTGGGCTTCCATAAGTTTCATTTGGTACGCTTCATACTGTTCCCTTTCCATAATATCGCGCACGAATAAGCGATAGGTTATGACAAGGGTAGTATCCATACCCGGCCTTGGAGGGCGCCCATTGAGCATCTTCGATAGTGGTACGGTGAACATTACACTATCACCTTTTGAGATCATACGAAGCACCTGTAACATTCCAGGTTCTTTGGCTATTCGTGCGCTGTCGCCAATCATTGCGGGTATTGGCATTCCGTCTTTGTAGGTATCGTTCCACACAGAGTCTTTCGAATCTTTCATCTGTAAATCAAGAACCAGTATTTGGCCAGGGGCACCGGCTTTTCCGTCTCCTTCTTTCAGCACACTAAACTTGAAACCATTCGGGGTTTCTTTTTCTGATTTATTACACGCCACACACAGCAGTAATACCATCAAGCCAAACAATACATTCGTAATTTTCATAGTTGATTTAATTAATAGTTATTCGTTTACGTTTAATTGATTTTTATACTCCGCAAGTATTTCCAAAAATTTGTTCAGGGTTTGCTCAAGCGACAGGTTCGATGTGCCGCCAGATGCATTCCGGTGCCCACCTCCTTCAAAATATTTACGGGCCATTTCGTTCACCGAAAAATCACCCAGTGAACGCAGCGATAACTTAATGTTATCTTTTCGTTCGTAGATCATTACTGAAAGGCGAATCCCCTTGATGGAAAGACCATAATTCACAAAGCCTTCTGTGTCGCCTGTTTGTGAACCAAACTTTTTAAGCTCATCTGCAGATAAGGTCATGTATGCAGTACGATACTCAGGCAATACTTTCAATTTTTCACCTAGAACAAAACCCATCAGGCGCAAGCGTTCAAGTGAATTAGTATCATAAATTAGTTTGGAGACTTTAGTTGGGTCTGCTCCCAGTCTTACTAACTCAGAGGCAATTAAAAATTCTTCCTGTCGTGTATTGGAATGCCGGAACCCCCCTGTGTCGGTCATCAATCCGGCATATAAACAATCCGCGATGTTGGCGTCAATTTTATTCCGATCTCCTAATTCCACAATCAGATTAAACACCAGCCCTGCTGTAGAGGCAGCATGTGCATCCCATTGAACAAACTCTGCAAAATTCTCAGGCTCCAGGTGATGGTCAATCAACACTTTTTTGGCTGTTGCCTTTCTAACCATTTCAGTTAAGTCCTCAATTCTGTTGAGTGCTGAAAAATCCAGGCAGAAAATTATTTCAGCTTTTGAAATGCTTTCTGAAATCCGCGCTTCCTTCTTTTTATCATAAACTACTACATCACCGTTTCCTGGCATCCAATGCAAAAACTCAGGATAATCGCTTGGTGTAATGACCTGTACTTCGTGATTTTTCTTCTTCAAATATCCAGATAGCCCCAACGATGAGCCCAAGGCATCCGCATCCGGCTTATGGTGCGTGACGATCAACACCTGACGCGGTTGATCCATAAAATTCTTAAAAACACCGATATTCTGCATGGACAGTTTTCTGAAGGGGCAAAAATAATCAGGATTTTCAGGATTTGAGGATTCTTGGATTCAATATCTGAATTTCATGGATTTAAGTGGATAAACACTATTTTTGCGGCCGATTCTAACTTTGAGAAATATTAAATCACAACAATAAATGGCTACGAACAGAACTTTTACTATGATCAAACCCGATGCGGTTGGCGCAGGCAATGCCGGGGCAATTACTAAAATGATTGAAGAGGCGGGCTTTCGCATCGTGGCGATGAAAAAAACACAGCTTACAAAAGAACGCGCAGGTCAGTTTTATGCAATCCATAAAGAGCGGCCTTTTTACAACGATCTTACCACGTACATGTCATCAGGTTTTATCGTACCGATGATCTTGGAGAAGGAAAATGCCATTGAAGATTTTCGCAAACTGATTGGCGCTACAGACCCCGCAAAAGCTGCACCCGGTACCATCAGAAATTTATTCGCTAAATCAATTGATGCGAACGCTATTCACGGATCGGACAGTGATGCAAATGCTGAGATCGAAGGCAACTTCTTTTTTGCAAAGACTGAACAATTCTAAGTTCCAGGTTTCAGGTTCAATGTTCAACGTTAAACATACCTTGAACATTGAACCTTAAACTGTTTTCACCATAACTTTTCGGGGTAGACGCCTTTACTAATCAGGTCTTTGATTTTACCCGATACGTCATCCTTATCTTCTTTGTAGGTTACGCCAAACCAAATATCCCCTCCTCCAATAACTTTAACTTTACCTGATCCCTCCTTGATCATTTGATTGCCGATAAGCGGAATAAAAAATTCGGCCTTTGGGTTTTTACTATTTACTTTTAAAAAATCATGAAAAAACTTTTCTATCAGGCTAAAAATGTTTGGATGAAAGCCCCAGAAATTCATTGACGTTGGTGTATCAGGACTTAGCTCAACATCTCCATCCTTCTCTTTAGAAATTATTTTTCCTTTCTCTTTTACAATAGTTATACGCTCTACCACTGATTTTAAATAACCATTTGAATCTTGCTCTCCGCAACCCCGTGATACACTTCCTTTTTCAGATAACACATTTTTTAATGTATACCCAACCATGGCATGGGCGTCACCCCCCTTACTCCCCCCTTCAGGGGGGACATGGGGGGTGATAAAAAAGTTCGCGATTGACTCAAAGGCAGCGCGGCCATAGAAATCATCGGCATTGATCACTGCAAAAGGTTCATTGATAGCATGACGTGCACACAATACAGCATGCGCAGTACCCCAGGGTTTTGTGCGCTCAGGGTTTTGGTATTCTTTCGGTACCATCGTATCTAACGATTGTACGACAAACTCTACTTCAATCTTACCCTTTAGTCTGGGCAAGAATATCTCTTTCACCGTTTCTTTTATTTCTTCGCGCACAATGAACACAACTTTTGTAAATCCAGCCCGGATAGAATCGTAGAGCGAATAATCCATGATGGTTTCACCGCTGGGGCCAAATCCATCAATTTGTTTAATGCCTCCATATCGGCTTCCCATTCCGGCAGCCAACACCAACAGGGTCAGATTTTTTTTGTTGCTCATTTATGCTTTGATTTATCGTCTTATTATCGAAATCAAAAGTAGAATCTATGAACCGAAACTCAAATCAATATACGTACTCGATTGTCATAATTGGTACATTGTTTTTCATTTATGGATTTTTTACTTGGCTCAATAGTGTGTTAATACCTTTTTTAAAACAAGCTTGTGAGCTTACCGATTTCCAGGCCTACTTCGTTACGTTTGCTTTTTATATTTCTTACTTCGTCATGGCTATTCCCTCTTCCCTGATCCTGAAAAATACAGGATTTGCGAAAGGCATGTCTATTGGTCTGGCCGCAATGGCGGCAGGTTGCCTTATCGTTATACCGGCAGCGATGATGAGATCCTATCCGCTTTTCCTTCTTGCCCTTTTTGCGCAAGGAACCGGCATGACTCTTCTGCAAACTGCTTCTAATCCGTATATAACGATTTTAGGTCCGATTGAAAGCGCTGCCAAGAGGATCAGTATTATGGGGATATGCAACAAGGTGGCGGGCATGATCGGGATTTTCATATTGGTGGAACTACTTTTTAGTGATACACAGATTTTATCACAAAAAATACAAACATTGAGTGGCAGCGACTTGGCCGCTGAATTGGATGGGCTGGCTTCAAGGGTCATAGCTCCTTATACTGTTATGGCGATTCTCTTAGCTGTATTCGCATTGATGATTCTCAAAGCCCATCTTCCGGAAATCAATCCCGAGGAAGAAGTAGCGACAACAGGTCAGGATCATCAGGAAAAAAAATCAGTATTCGATTTCCCTCATTTGATATTGGGGGTGGTCTGCATTTTTGTATACGTAGGAGTCGAAGTAATCGCAATTGATACGATAGGCCTGTATGGACAATATCTGGGTTTTGATCTGAATACAGCAAGTAAATTCGGAATTTACTGTTTGATAGCCCTAGTTGTTGGTTATCTGATTGGGATTGCCATCATGCCCAAATATTTGTCACAACGGAATGCCCTGATAACATGTGCTTCCCTCGGATTTGTGTTCACGGTGGTAGCCCTTGTCACTCATGGAACGACCTCGATCGCATTTATTGTGCTATTGAGTTTTGCCCATGCCCTCATGTGGCCCTGTATCTGGCCCTTAGCTATTGATAAATTAGGCAGATTTACAAAAACCGCATCAGCACTTCTCATCATGGGAATTGCGGGGGGTGCGCTGCTTCCCCTCGTATATGGCGCAGTGGCAGACATCAGTAATCGGCAAACAGCATACTTGATAATATTACCGCTTTACTTGTACATCCTGTTTTTTGCAGCAAGGGGCTACAAAGTCGGAAGAGGTTAGTAGCCAGTAACTTTAGAAAAATCCTCCGCTGATCCGCGTGAGGGATTTTTATTTTTCACAGTTTCAGAAAAAAATCAGTAATGTTCTGTCCAGATCGTCAAAGTCTATCCGTCATAGGGTAAATTATGTTCAACTTAACTTCTAACGTATGGAAAAGTACATGTTCATTTTTATCGGGGGCGATCCCAGTCATCTATCATCGGAAGCGCAGCAGGCACACATGCAAAAGTGGTTTGCCTGGGTAGAGAAACTCACGAATGAAAAGCGTTATGTGGCTGGTGAAGCGCTACTTCCGGGAGGTAAAACAATAAGGGGATCAAAAAAGGCTGTTACCGATGGGCCTTTTGCTGAAGGTAAGGAAGTGGTGGGAGGATTTTTTGTAGTAAATGCGAAAGATCTGAATGAGGCTACCGAAATGGCAAAAGAATGCCCCGACTACTACTTAGATGGAATAGTAGAGGTGCGTGAAGTGATGAAGTTCGACAACATGTAAGTGAAAAGGTTTCGAATAGCTACCTTTATGAATGTCTGAGCAAACCGTAAATCAACTGGTCGGCCATCTTTTTCGACATGAGTCGGGAAAGATGGCCGCAGTGTTAACGCGGATTGTTGGTTTACAAAATTTAGACCTGGCACAAGACCTGGTGCAGGACACGCTACTTAAAGCCATTAATACCTGGAAGATCAAAGGCATTCCTGAAAACCCATCTGCCTGGCTTTATACAGTAGCCAAAAGAAAAGCGCTCGATGCCATTCGCCAGAAAAAAAACCATCATGAGATTGAAAGCGACTTAGCCAAAGCATTTCAATCGGAGTGGACCATGGCTCCGGCTGTCCAGCATCTTTTCTTCGATCATGAAATAGAGGACAGCCAGTTGAGGATGATGTTCGCCTGTTGCCACCCTGCTATTCCGTATGAATCTCAAATTGCACTTACACTGAAAACATTATGCGGCTTAAGCATTTCGGAAATTGCACACAGTTTTTTAACTAATGACGAGACCATCACCAAACGCTTGTACCGTGCTCGAGAAAAAATAAGAGATGAAAAAATTGAGCTGGAGATACCTTCGGCCAATACACTGATCTCCCGGCTTGAGACTGTGTTACATTCACTCTACCTACTCTTCACCGAAGGCTATAATTCATCTCATCCCGATCAACTCATTCGTCATGATCTTTGCGAAGAGGCTATGCGACTTTGTCTGCTCCTCACTAAAAATCCTTTAACAGATCTGCCCAATACAAGAGCATTGATGGCATTAATGTGTTTTCAGGCTTCACGAGCTGATGCCCGACTAAATCCATCCGGAAATATCATCTTGCTAAAACATCAGGACAGAAAATTATGGAACCGACCCTTGATCGATAAGGGAAATGAATATCTGAACGCATCGGCCAATGGAGAAGCCTTTAGTGAATATCATTTGGAAGCTGCGATTGCGGCCTGTCACGCTCAAGCTCAATCCTTTGATACTACCGATTGGAAAAGAATATTGAGTTTATATGAAATTCTTTCTTCAGTCAAGACGGACCCGATTGTGGAAATGAACAAAGCTATTGTGCTGGGGTTGACGGAATCACCTCAACAAGGATTAGAAAAGTTAAAATCAATCAAAGGGCTTGAAAATAATTCGATTTACCATGCCGCACTGGGCGACTTTTACCAACAAACAAAGAATTTTAATGATGCTAAACTTCAGTATGAACAGGCAATCGGCTTAACGAAATCGAAATCAGAGATTGAACTCCTTCAACATAAAATCATCGCATTAGCTTAGTGATCTCTCGCACAATGATTTTCTCCCGTTCGTCCCATTCACCCTGAACTTTTACATATGGAATGTTTCTTCGTTCCAATTCACTTTTGAAAACCGCATACATTTCTTCCCTCTTTTTTTCCTCTCCCAAATCACGCAATCCATCCACTATCCAGGGTACATCAATATCAAACAGGAAATACAAATCATACTCCACCATCTTTTCCAGTTCGTACAATACCCGTGGCACAACTTTTAAGTAGTGACGCGAATAAATTTGCGTGGTGATCAAATCCGTATCACAAAAAAGAATCTTGTTGGCCTTGCGTGCTCTTTGAAATATCCGTTCCGTTTGAGCTCTTCCAATCATGATGATGTCTTCGCGATTAAAATCATTGGAGGTGATCAATTCGCGTGCAACTTCCGGTACAAATTCTGCCTTATACTTCTCAGCCATCCTTTTGGCCATGAATGATTTACCGGTGCATTCAGGGCCGTAGAAACAGATTAATTTGATATTGTTACCCATCATTTGTCGTGCTTATTGTCTGCACTATGATTCTTATGATTAAAGGATTATCATGATTTCGTTTGCCCGCGCTCATCAAGGCAATCATGCCAACCTGCCTGCCGGTAGGCAAGTCACAAAAATCATAGTTAAGACAAAGGGCTTAGCAATTTTTTATGACTTCCATTGACCTCTTACAAAAACGAATCCTACCAAACATCCAACTGCATCCGCAGCCATGTCTCCCCAATCAAACGAGCGGTTAGAAATAAGAAAATGTTGGATAAACTCCATCAAGATGCCATAACCAAAAATGGCAATAGTAATTCCCGTAAATACTTTAGATAAGGACAGTTGGAAGACAGGCCGATGAAATAAAGGCAGACACCAAAGAAATACCATTACTGAAAAAATTCCCACGTGTATCCATTTGTCTAATTGGATTAAGGCAAACCAGTTCTCTTCTGGCAATAAGCGTCCCGGAAGGCAGAATGCAATGGATGACAGGATCAACCACACAATTGCCGGCCAGAATGATTTAATGGTTATTTTCATGCTGAACGGATCGAAGGGATTTATTCAGGTTATACTCACGGATCCAGTTCCAAAGACCGAAAGCTGCAATAAAACAAAATGCCAGGTACTCAATCCCTACAAATTTTATCCCTTTCATAAAATACATGTAGGTGGCTATTACATCAATGACGATCCAGAGAATCCAGCACTCTACTTTTTTCTGGATCATTAAAAACGTTGCGACAATACTCATGACGGTCACAAAAGAATCGAGATAAGGAAAGGCGCTTGGTTTATTGAATACAGCAGGTAAAATTTCGTGAAGTCGGCTGGCAAAGCCTCCGAAAAGAAACGTACCGATGATCCCTGCACCCGCAAGAACCATCATTTGTTTTAACGGCATGTAACTTACCCGCAATTCAAATTTGCGATCCTCCTCTCCTGTTTTCGGATGTTTCCATCGCCACCAGCCAATCAGGTTAGTGACAAAAAAGAATACCTGCAAAAGCATATCAGGATAAAGCTGTACCTGGTAAAAGAGAAAAAAGAAAAGTGTCACATTAATAATACCGATGGGCCAACTCCAGACGTTTGCTTTTGCAGAAAGCCAAACCGCGATTGCACCCGCCACCGTACCGAAAAACTCGAGGTAACTCATGGGGTAGCCCCAGATTTCAAAAAAGATTTTATTGATGTCGAAGAAATTCATTCAGACGCAAGATACAAGTATCACGCTTTTAAGCTTAAATCTTGATACTTGCCCTCAAAGTTTTATACACACATTCTTCTCCTCCGTAAAAAACTTCAACGCTTCAAAACCTCCTTCACGTCCCACGCCACTTTGCTTCATGCCACCAAACGGAGTGCGCAAGTCGCGGAAGAGCCAGCAATTCACCCAAATGATCCCACTTTTTACATGAGCCGCCACGCGGTGAGCCCGTTTTAAATTCTCTGTCCAGATAGTGGCCGATAGGCCATATGCCGTACTGTTGGCATAACCAATTACTTCTCCTTCTGAATCAAACGGCATGATGGTTACTACCGGGCCGAAAATTTCTTCCTGGTTAGTGCGGCAATTTTCGTTTAGCCCAACGATAACGGTTGGTTCCACAAAATATCCGTTAGCACATCGGCCATTGATTTTTATTTGATTTCCCCCCGTAAGGATTTTCCCGCCTTCACTTTTCGCGAGATCAACGTAGGATAAAACTTTTTTCATGTGAGCCTCCGAATTGAGCGGACCCATTTTTGTTTTTTCTTCTAACGGATCTCCCACCACAAGTTCTTTTGTTCGTTTTACAAACTCATCCGTAAATTTTTGATAGAGTGATCGTTCAACAAATATCCTTGATCCGCACAAACAAATTTCTCCCTGGTTTGAAAAGGAGGAATGAATAGAAGTGCCTAGCGCATTTTCAAAATCGCAATCCGCAAAAATTATATTTGGATTTTTTCCGCCCAGTTCGAGTGAAATTTTTTTAAACATGGGCGCAGCGGTGGCCGCGATTTTCTTTCCGGTAGCTGTACCACCCGTAAATGAAATAGCCGCTACTTCGGGATGTTCAATAATGGCTTGTCCCGCTTTCGGGCCGTAACCGTGAACAATATTTAACACGCCAGCAGGAAGGCCCG
>Ga0247727_10008034_pt1 | contig 19760 bp, 16 predicted proteins | sample WisWelCaveWW1625_FD_202498 | JGI IMG/M metagenome (GOLD analysis project Ga0247727, IMG submission 202498) | Biofilm microbial communities from Wishing Well Cave, Virginia, United States - WW16-25 | ecosystem: Environmental > Aquatic > Deep subsurface > Groundwater > Cave microbial mat | place... | reverse complement strand
CTCGAAAGAGTTTGGCTGGTATTGCCGCAATACGGGCTACAACGCTTTCACCTTGGAAGGTAAGAAGACGGCGGCGTTTGAGATTTGCGAACAGTTGGGGTGGCGCGTCCCCGATTGGGTTGTCGTCTCCGTTGGCGATGGCAATATCATCTCCGGCATTCACAAGGGCTTCAAAGATTTACGGGCCTTGGGCTGGATTGACAGAGCGCCGAAGTTGCTGGGGGTGCAGGCCGAAGGGTCGGCGGCGTGCGCCAATGCCTGGCGAGCCAACACAGAGACGATCACACCTGCACCCGGCACGACGATTGCCGATGGGATTTCAGTGAGCCTGCCGCGTGACGGAGTCCGCGCCGTGCGGGCGGTGCGCGAGACAGGTGGGGCCTACATCACCGTGAGTGACGAGGAAATTTTGGCCGCGATGCCGGTGCTGGCCCGCAAAGCAGCGGTGTTCGCCGAACCCGCCGGCGCGGCGGCCTATGCCGGGCTGGTGAAAGCCGTTAACGATGGACTGGTGGGCGCGGATGAAACGATCGTGATGGTCAACACTGGCAACGGGCTGAAAGATGTGAAGAGCGCGATGAAAGCGGCGGGTAGTGCGACAGTGGTCGAGCCAGCGCTGGAAGCTGTAAAGAAAGTGATCTGATCGATCCACGAAGGACACGAAGAGTCACGAAGGAAAATCTTGGTGTTCCTTCGTGTGACTTCGTGGATGAAGTAAGGAGTAAAACCTATGCCAGCACAATTATTCGGCAAAGCGATCTGGGTCTGGCCGGAGACCGACGTATCAGCCGGTATTGAACTGGCGAAGTTCGTCGGCGCGCGCTACATTTTCTATCACGTCCTCACCTATCGCCCGCCCGACGCCGATTACGATGGGAAGGCCGCGCCGCGAGTCGCCAGACAAATTCGCGATGCCGGGTTGTGGCCGGTGGCCTGGTATGGGTTCTATCTCAACAACGATCAGGCCCCGCGCGCCGAGGCCAATTACGCTCGCCGCGCCCTCAAGGACGACGGCTATCTGGGCGTGGTCTTCGACGCCGAAGCCCGCTCGCTCGTCAAGCCCGAAGCCTCGGCCCGCGCCCTGCAAATGGCGCGGCATCTGCTGGATGACTTTGGACTCGACCCGAAGACCCTGTTCTTTTCTTCGTTCCCGAACATCTTGAGTCATCTCGACAAACGCTACGACGAACTGGTTCCCGCCTGTCGTGGCGGACTCATGCCGATGTGCTATGGCACCTTTCAGCGTCCGCCCGGTGTCGTCATCGGTGAGTGGGCCTACGGTCACCGCGACCGGGCCGCGCCGCGTTGGGGCTATGTCCCGGCAGTGTATCCCGTCCTCGGCGCTTATCGTGATTTCAACGGCAATGATCCGTTCACCCCGGCACAGTTCACTGCTTGGATCGAACAACTGCGCCGCAACCAGGCCACCTTCGTCAGCGTCTATCGGGTGACGAAGTTTGATCGGCGATTGTGGGACCAGTTCCGTGATTACGAACCGGCTCGCCCGGACGTGATCTATCGCTTCCCCGGCGAGGCCACCCCTCTGCCTCAACGTTGGGTGGTCGCCCGCCCGTCCCTCAACGTCCGCAGTGCGCCGCGCATACCTGCGCCCGGCCAGCCCGGCAACCGCATCGGTAGTTTGCCCTTCGGTGCACAAGTCTCGCTATTGCCCGACGCACCGACATCGGACAACGCGGGCCGGGTCTGGGTGCGAATCCAATTCAACGATCTGATCGGCTGGGTCGCCCAGTCGCAAGGCGGCGAACCCTATCTCTCCGATCGCTCGCCGAGCAATGAGCCGGGGCTAGGCTGACGAATCAAGAGTATCTGTAATGTCTGAGATCGTGATCGAGGTCGTGATTATTTTTGCCTTGCTGATTGCCAATAGCGTATTTGCGATGTCGGAGATGGCGATGGTGTCGGCGCGCAAGGCGCGGCTGGCGCAGTGGGCGAAGGCGGGCGACCAGCGGGCGGCGTCGGCGCTGGCTCTGGCCGAGTCGCCCGGCGATTTTTTGTCTACGGTGCAGGTCGGCATCACCCTCATCGGCATTCTGGCTGGCGCGTTCGGTGGGGCAACCCTGGCCGCAAAGCTGGCCGAAAGCATTGCCTTGATCCCGTGGCTGGCCGAGTACAGCCAGGCCCTCGGCTTTGGCCTCGTCGTCGTCGCCCTCACCTATTTTTCACTCATCGTCGGCGAACTGGTGCCGAAGCGGCTGGCGCTGAACGGCCCCGAACGGATCGCGATGGTGGTAGCGAGACCGATGCGGTTGCTCTCGAAGGCGGCCTCCCCGGTGGTGCGGCTGTTGAGCCTTTCCACTGAGGCCGTGCTGAAGTTGTTGCGAGTCCGGCCCTCGTCCGATCTGCCCGTCACCGAGGAAGAAATCAAGCTGTTGATTGATCAAGGCACGGAAGCCGGCGTGTTTCTGGAGGCCGAACAGGATATTGTCGAAAGCGTCTTTCGATTGAGCGATCGGCGGGTGGGGGCCTTGATGACGCCGCGCGTGGACATTGTCTGGCTCGACGCCGATGACTCGCCCGAGGAGATGCGGCGCAAAATTACCGACGGCGCGCACTCACGCTTTCCGGTGTGTCAGGGGAGTCTGGATAATGTGCTAGGCATTGCCCGGACGAAAGATTTGCTGGCCCGATTTTTGGATGGCCAGCCCGCCAACCTCAAAGCCGTGATGCGTCATCCATTGTTTGTGTTGGAGTCGCTGTCTGGGTTGCAACTGCTGGAGATGCTGAAAAAATCCCGCACCCATATTGCGCTGGTCGTGGACGAATACGGCGGCGTCCAGGGGCTGGTCACCATCAACGACATTTTGGAGTCCATCGTCGGCGACATGCCGACGCACGATCAACCCCGAGAACAACAGATCATCCAGCGCGAGGATGGCTCGTGGCTGGTGGACGGGAGGCTGTTGCTCGATGACTTTCAGGAATTTTTTGATGTGGCCGAACTGCCCGGTGAGGAGAAAGGCTACTATCAAACGCTGGGCGGCTTCGTAATGACACGTTTGGGACATATCCCCAGCCCCGGTGAGCACTTTGAATGGGACAGGTTTCGTTTTGAAGTGGTGGATATGGACGGCAAGCGTGTGGATAAATTGCTGGTGATCGAACGTGCCAGCAGGTAATGAGATCGATCCACGAATGAACACGAATATACACGAATAAATTAGTGTTCATTCGTGTGCCTTCGTGGATCATTTTTCGAGGGGGATAACACTTCATGCCAAGTAAACTCGGCCCGCACGCCATCGGCCCCACCAGCGGCGCACGGGCGCTAATTGACGCCGGATGCAATATCGTCAAGTTGCTGGACGACTTCGGGCTGGCCCCGGAGTTGGCGGCCAAACCCGGCCTGACCCTGATCGGTCGCAGCTTCAGCCCGTTCACTGCCGAGTCCCAACGCGGCGAAGCCGCCGACGCTGCCGCGCGCCGCTTCATTGAATCGCAGCAAGAGAGATATCGCCTCAACCCCGACATCAAAATTTGGGAAGGCCACAACGAGCCGGTGTGGAACACGCGCGAGGATATGGCGTGGTACGCGGACTTTGAGATCGCGCGCCTCAAAATGCTGGCCGACCTGGGCCTGCGCGGCGTCATCGGCAACTTTGCGACGGGCAACCCCGGCGACCTGAGCCTGTGGCAAGCCTTCATCCCGGCGGTGCAGGCGGCCAAACAGTTCGGCGGCATCCTCGGCCTGCACGAATACTCCTCGCCGTGGATCTGGTGGATGACGGGCAATTTTCAAATCAACCCCAATGAAAACGAAGGCGACGAGGGCTGGGTGACTCTGCGCTACCGCAAAGTGGTACGCCAATTTTTGCGGCCCGCCGGAGTAGACGACGTGCAAATCGCCATCACCGAATTTGGTCTTGATCGGGTGTCGCCCGTGCCGCCCGGCGCGCCGAGCGGGAACTGGCGCACGGACGCCGCCTGGTGGGGGCAGTGGGACGGCGTGCAAACCGAAAGTTTGCCTGGCGATCCCATTGACTATTGGCGCGGCCCCGAACGCGACGGCGAACGCTATTACGCCGAGCAATTGATCTGGTATGACCGCGAGATTCGTAAAGACCCCAATGTGCTGGGCGCGACCATCTTCACCGTCGGCGCGACCAACCCCGCCTTTGCCAATCACGACATCAACGGCACGCGCGTCCTCAACTTCCTCGCCGACTACATCCGCCGGGAAGCCGACGTGTCGGACCCCGCACCTGCACCCGTTCCCTCCCCAACGCCCACACCGCCGCCGACTCCACAGGCCGAACCAGTGCTCTACGGCAAAGCGATTTGGGCCTGGCCCGAGTCAGACGTCGCCCCGGCGATTGAGTTGGCGAAGTTCGTCGGCGCGCGCTACATCTTTTATCACGCCCTCACCTTCCGTCCGCCCGACGCCAACTACGATAGCGACGCCGCGCCGCGAGTCGCCAGGCAGATCCGCGATGCCGGGCTGTGGCCGCTGGCATGGTATGCCTTCTACCTCAACAACGCCTCGGCCCCGCGCAACGAAGCCATGTACGCCCGCCGCGCCATTCGCGAAGACGGCTACCTCGGCGCGATCTTCGACGCCGAAGCCAACTCGCTCACCAAACCCGAAGGCAAACCGCGCGCGGCGCAAATGGCGCAGTTCCTCATCAACGATTTCGGCCTCGACCCGAAGACGCTGTTCTTCTCCTCCTTCCCCAACATTTTGAGTCACCTCGACAAACGCTTCGACGAATTCATGCCGGCTACGGCGCGCGGCGGCCTCATGCCCATGTGCTACGGCACCTTCCTGCGTCCGCCCAGCACCGTCATCGCCGAGTGGGGCTACGGCCACCGCGACCGGGCCGCGCCGCGCTGGGGCTGGGTCCCGCCCGTCTATCCCGTCCTCGGCGCCTATCGCGATGAACAGGGCAACGATCAATTCACGCCCGCCCAGTTCACCCCCTGGCTCGAACAACTGCGGCGCAACAATGCCACCTTCGTCAGCATCTATCGGGCCACCAAATTTGATCGCCGATTGTGGGAACAGTTCCGGGATTACGAACCGACCCGGCCCGACAACATTTACCGCTTCCCCGGCGAGACGGTTCCGCCGCCTCAACTGCCTCAACGTTGGGTGATCGCCCGACCGTCCCTCAACGTCCGCAGTGCGCCGCGCGTGCCAGCCCCCGGCGAACCCAGCAACCGCATCGGCAATCTGCCCTTCGGCACGCAAGTTTCACTCTTGCCCGACCCGCCGGTGAACGACAACGCTGGTCGGGTGTGGGTGCGAATCCAATTCGGCGATCTGATCGGTTGGGTCGCTCAATCGCAAAACGGCGAACCCTTTCTCTCCAACACGCCGCCTCGCGACGAGCCGGGGCCGGGCGACGGCGATGGCGACGTGCCGCGCGAAACATTGTGGATCCAACCGGGCATTGGCATGGCTTTGCGCGACATGCCCTCGAGTCTCGACGACAACAGCGATTGGCTTGAAGGCACGGTCATCACGACTGGCACATTTCTCACCGCCATTGGCCCGACGGTGGCCAGAGAAGATCGCCTCTATCAACGAGTCCGCCTCACCGGCGGCGCGGAGGGCTGGGTCGCCACCGAGCGCATGGGCGAAGTCTATCTCGCCGACTCGCGGCAGGGCGATGAGCGTCAAGTCCTCGTCACCGAACTCACTGTCGGCCTGCGACTCTATTCGCGCCCCGAAGCGACGAACGACGCCTGGCTCACGCCAACAATCTTGTGGACAGGTTTGCCGGTGCGATTCTTGCGCCGCATCCAAGACCCTGACTCCGCCGGGCGATGTTGGGCTCGAGTCCAATGCCCCGACGGCCAGCGCGGCTGGGTGATTGATTGCTACGCCGACGGCCCCTCACGACTCACCACCACCCCGCCCACCACGGTGACGCCGACTCGGGACCTCGACTTGCTCGAACGCCCGGCGGATGGCGGCGGCGGGCAGGCCGCCCCTCAGCGCCCGGTTCGCACGACGGTGACACTCAACATCCGCACCGCGCCCGCGCGCCGCCCTGACACCCAATTCATGATCGCCAATGCCGGGACCCGGCTCATCGCATTGGGCGATCCCCTGCCGCCCGATGCTGAGAACATCCGCTGGCAACGCCTGCGTTGGAGTGACGGCACCGATAAGTGGGCGTCGGCATTCTTTCTCGCAGACATCCCGCCCGCGGTTGTGTCACGAGTTGCGGCAGGGACGCCGTTGTTCGTGTTGCGGCGCGTAGGAGTCAATGGCGGTTGGTTGCACGTTCGCAGTCTCGCGCACAAAGAGGGCTATGTACGGGCGATGGATACTCAAACAGTGGCGGCGACAACTGAGAGACCGCCGGTGAGCCAAGTCGCGCGAGCCGAGTCGCCCTTCATCTTTGCCATTCACGATCAGCACGAGTCCGAAAATGGCTTGAGCATGTATGTCCTGCCCGACGGGACGCGGCGCACGGGCTGGGTGGTCGTCACCGAGGAAGTGGGCAATCGCCCCGACCCGGGCCGACGCCACGACGAATACGCGCGCTGGGCCGACCGAGGCTTTGGCGTGATCGTGCGGCTCAATCACGGCTACGGTGCCACCGGCACCATCCCCGACCCGAACGATGCGGCCAAGACCGAGGGCTTTATTCAGGCCTGCGCGACATGGGTGCAAAATTCCGGCGATGGCTGTCACATTTGGATCATCGGCAACGAGGTCAACAATCCGCGCGAGTGGCCGCGCAATGCGATGATCACTCCGGCGGCATACGCCAACGTGTTCAATCGCGCCCGCGATGCCATCCGGCAGGGCGCACACCAAAACGACATTGTTTGCCCCGCGCCGATTGATCCCTACAACGCACAGTTCGGCGACTCGCGACTCTACTTCGCCGACATGCTGCGCAACATTCGCAATCTCGACGGCTTGATTCTTCATGCGTACACGCATACGCCGGAGACGACGGACATCACCCACACCCAAACGTTTGGCAATGCGCCCCTGTTGGGCCAGTATTTTAATTTTCAGGTCTTCCGCAATTTCCTCGATCTGATCCCATTACGCTGGCGGAACGCGCCGGTTTTCATGACCGAGACCGACATCTTGCCCCTGCGCGCGCCGGATGGCAGTGTGATCCCGCCCTGGTCGCGCAACGCCGAGCGCTGGGTTCCGGCGGCTTACGCCGAGATTCAACGTTGGAACGCCGTGCCGACCGCGCAACAGATTCGGTGCCTGGCCCTCTTCCGCTGGGAATTGGCGCAGGAAGATGGCCTCACCTACGGCTTCAGCAACAAGCCCGAGGTGCGCGCGGGCTACGTGGCGGCGGTAAAGAATGATTGGCGGTGGAGGGAGTAGGGCGTATTGCGTAGGCCGTAAATGGATTTGGAGTTGGGGATTGTTCGCGGAGAGGATGAAGGTGGGCCATCTAATCCGCCCATCACCTTTGGTTCTGAATTGTCCCTGATTCTGCCGGGATGCTTCCCAGCAGAATCAAAGGTGAAGTGAGAACCAAACTTGCTAGCGGATTAGACGGACTCACTCAATCCGCATCTTATCTGATGAGCAGCATTGCGCTTAGAATGCCTACCCTCAACCATCATCGCTGCGTGATTCGTTGCCTGCCCAAAGACTCGACTCACTATCGCTATTGGCTTGAGGTGAAGCTGGCTAGGCGTGGCCCGATGCTGGCCGTCATTCTCAAAAACCCTTCCACTGCCGATGCCAAGCGCAGTGACCCGGCGATGGGCAAGGTGGAAGCATGGGCGCGGCGGCAGGGCTTCGGCTCGGTCATCATCGTCAATTTGTTCGCTCACCGCTCGACGAAACCGGCAGCGCTCAATCGCTACAGTTACGCCGCCGCCGTCGGCCCGGAGAACGATGCCTTCATTCGCCGCGCCGTCCGTTCAGCCGATACAGTGGTTGCGGCCTGGGGCAACCCGAACGGGATCGAGCGGGAGGTGTATGATCGGCGTGCCGGGGAAGTGATGAGGTTGTTGAAGGGCCGGGAGATTCGCAGGGTTGGAGGCCCGACGAAGATGGGGCATCCTCGGCACGGGTTGAGGTGGAAAGCTAATTGTAGGTTATAAACTTTTTTGGGAGACCAGAATGAAATTCAGCGAACAACCGCGCACGTTTTTGTTACTCGAAGATTCATCTCCAACACTTGAAATGGTGAGGGCGATTCTGGAGAGCCCTCTTGGGTTGGCGCAGGAAGTTGTTTGCAAACTTTTCAACAATGATTTTGGCGCGCTTCGAGATGACATGGATGTCATCAAAGAATTTGTCGCAGGCGTGACGCAGGCAAAGTCCTTAAGTAGTTATTCAGTTGCCAATTATTATTCCTTGATGTTTTCTTTCCATCAATGGTTTCATAGTTCATACCGAGCCAGACAGGGAAAAGTTCTTGAGTCAGTTCTCAGGAGTGTTCTGCAATCTCAAACCAGTTTCAAGATAGCGCCTGAGAGCGTAAAAAAAGAAATGATCCCACTGCTTCAAGAAGTTTTTGGAACAAAGGATATCCCCAACAACGACATAGATGTTATGGGGGCGACACCTAACAAAAGGAAGTTGACCATCATTCAATTGCGTTCACGAGATGACACTGGCGGAACAACTGCCAAAGGTTCGCTCGTTGATATGCTTAAGGGTTTTCTTCGAACACAGAAAAAGCCGTCCGCCGATATTTTGTACCTGGTAGGTATTTGGGATAAGCGAGACTCCCAACAGCGCGAATCAACCATCAAAAAAATCTACTCGGCATTGAAGGAAAACACAAAACTGTCTGAAAAAGAATTTCAAAAAATTGATAAAGGCATTGCCCTTACGCCAAAGATTAACCTACAACTGGCTTATGGAATAGACAGCATTTTGGAAGCGATCTTTGATTGGGACAGTTCTCAAAAATCTCATAATGCAGAAGCAGTAAACGACATCATTAACAAAATTGAAAAATGGGATGATCTTTGGCTAGCCTATGCAATTGCAAGTATTGAAATAGAAATCCAGTCATTGCGAGGCACGTCAAACATTCGAGTACTTGCGGAAAAATGCAACGACCTGGATATTGATTTGGACTATCGTTCTTATCCGTTGCTGCAAAAATCTATCGAAACAGCAATTGAGAAGTTAATCCCTGCATGGACAGAACAAACCTTGCCAGTGCATTCCCCTGCTGAACAGGCGTTGTATATTCGCGACCTGCTATTCTTACGGGCAATTTACGAAACAAAGTGTTTATATTCTGCCGGCGCTTCTTCGAAAGGTAAAAGCGTTAGTGAGTCGGCAGCGTATTACCAAACGAGTTTTTTCAAAGCAACTTTACCTGCCGCAAGTAGCGGACCAGAACTTGTGAGTTTTCGTGAACTAATTCCTGAAATTACAGATACAACGTACTTGACACATGGGACTTTTTACTACCCTGCAAAATTTATCCCCCAAATCCCCAGGTTTTGTATCAAAGAATATACCTCCGAAGACGACTGGGTTATTGATCCTTTTGCAGGTTCTGGCACAGTGGGGTTGGAGGCTGTTCTGAATAAAAGAAACGCCGTTCTTCTGGACATTAATCCGCTCATTAATCACATTGTCCCATTAAAAATCCAATTTCGTGATGTTGATATAGATAAACAAGCTCTCGCCAAATTGCTGAACGAAATGCGCCAAAGCAAAACTCAATTTGTCCCAAATTGGTCAAATCTCGAATACTGGTATAACAAAGATGTGCTTTTGACTCTTTCCAAATATTGGGGCTGGATCAAGCAACAAGAGGACAACTCATACACAAAAATTATCCGGGCGGCTTTGCTAAAAGCAAGCAAACAGTTTTCTTATGCGGAACATAAAGCGCCCAAACTGTTTAAATCAAAGACAAAACTTGCAGAAATGGAAAGCTGGTTACAACAGGATTGGAAAGAATTATTGGATGAACTGATTTACGAAACAGCGTTTGATGTTTATATTCGCGTCAAACAATTAGCTCGAACTATAAGCCAACAGAGTCACAGGACAATTTTCTACGGAGGTGTTGACTCGTCAAACTTTGTCCTAAATTCAGGTCTCGCGGCAAAAGCAATTATTACCTCGCCGCCGTATCTACAGGCGCAAGAATACATTCGCACCTCAAAACTCGAACTTTACTGGCTTGGGCACACTGAGGAAGAAATTAAGAGAATTAGCAAAATGGAAATTCCATATCGTAAAGCCCAGACAGTGATAAACACACCGACTCTAGATTTGCTTCGCCAAACCCTGACGAGAGATGACTTACGTGCAATGCTCGATTCGTATTTTCACCATACCATTCGCGCGCTGGAAAACGCTGCTCAATCGTTAACCGCTAAAGGTTATCTTTGTATATTTGTCGGCAACCCTAAAGTAGATGGCTTTGAAGTTGAAACATGGCGAATCATATCGGAACATTTTAGGCAACTTGGTTTTGAGCCTCTCCATGTTTATGAAGATCAAATCAAGAATCGGCAGCTATTCCGCAACCGAAAGAATAAGAATCCTGAGGGAATGAAGTCTGAATTTCTTTTGGTGATGAAAAAACAATAATCTACTCCTTACTCTAACTCAGGACTCTTATGAAACTCCTCATCTCCGCCGACATGGAAGGCATCTCCGGTATTGTGGACTGGGAGCAGGTAACGCCCGGCCACGTCGAATATCAATCGCGCGGGCGGGTGCTGATGACGGACGACGTCAACGCCGCCATTCAGGGCGCGTTCGAGAGCGGCGTGGACGAAGTCCTCGTCAGCGACGGCCACTGGAACGCCCGCAACATTCTCCTCGAGGAACTCGACTCGCGGGCCAAACTCAACTCCGGCTCGCCCTCGCCGTTTGCGATGATGCAGGGCATTGACGACACGCCGCCGCCCGAGGCGGTGATGTTGGTCGGCTATCACGCCACTGCGGGAACGAAGAAGGCCATCCTCGATCACACCTGGTCGGACCACCGAATCCGGGCGGTGTATCTCAACGACCGGCTGGTGGGCGAGATCGGGTTGAACGCGGCGGTGGCCGGGCACTACGGGGTGCCGGTCATTGCCATGACGGGCGATCAACATGCCTGCGAGGAAGGCCAAGCCCTGATCGGCCCGGCGCTGGAGATCGCGGTGGTGAAAAACGCGACCGGGCAGAGCGCGGCGCAATGCCTGCCCCTGGCCGAGGCGCGGCACAAAATTTGCGAGGCGGCGGCCCGGGGGGTAATCAAATTCCGGGAGGGCAAAGCGCCGCCGCCGTTCAAGGCGGCGACTCCAGTGCGGTTGGCGGTCGAGTTCGTTTATACCCGACACTGCGACCGGGCCTTCCTCATCCCCGGCACGGAGCGGGTTAGCGGCACACGGCTCGAATACACTGCGCCGGATATGATCGCCGCGCATCGCATGTTCCGGGCATTGTCAACCGTTTCGCGGGACTGATTCACCACAAAGGCACGAAGGCACAAAGTATCACGAAGATTCCTTTGTGCATCTTCGAGTCTGGGTGTCTTCGTGGTAAATGACGGAGCAAAATGAAAGCGATACTTGGCCCAACGTTTGAAGAGATGTTGCATCCGAACACCATTGACCCTGTCGTGCGGCAGAGGGCGGTGAAGGCGCTCAAGGAGTCGCCGCTCGATCCGATCAACCTCTACAACATCACCTGGCGCGGCGCGGATGACAAAATCAAATACGAAGTTCTGCCGAAAGAATTGACGGGCGTGGACGCGCCGATCGTTGTGTTGTATGGACGTGATTTTCCGAGTGGCGCGCACAAAGTGGGTGCGGCCTATTCGGTGCTGGCCGAAGAACTGGTGTTTGGCCGGGTGGACATCGAAAAGCACACCGTCGTCTGGCCCAGCACCGGCAACTACGGCATCGGCGGGGCCTGGGTGGGGGGCCGAGTCGGGGCCAAGTCCATCGTCGTCCTCCCTGAAGGCATGAGCAAGGAGCGGTTTGAAAAAATTGAAGGTTATGGGGCGCAGGTCATCAAAACTGTCGGCGTCGAGTCCAACGTCAAAGAGATTTACGACAAGACCTGGGAACTGCGCCGCGACCCGAACATCCGCATCCTCAACCAGTTTGAGGTCATGGGCAACTATCGCTTTCATTATCACGTCACCGGCAACACGATTGTCGAGTTGGCGGCGGCGTTGAAAGCAGAAGGTGTGGGCGAGGGGACGATTGCCGCCTACTGCTCGGCGATGGGGAGCGCCGGGACGATTGCGGCAGGTGACCGGATGAAACAAGTTTTCCCCGACTCTAAAATGGTGGGCCTTGAACCTGTCCAATGCCCGACGCTTTACAACAACGGTTATGGCGGCCACGACATTCAAGGCATTGGCGACAAGCATGTGACCTGGATTCACAACGTGCTGAACATGGATGCCATCATGTGTTTGGACGACATCGAATGTAAGAAGGGTTTGCAGGTGTTGACCGACGAGGCCGGGCAGGAAGTGTTGGTCAAACGCTACGGCGTCCCGGCGGCGAAGGCCAGTGCCATGTCCACCATCTTCGGCATCTCCGGGGTGTGCAACGTGCTGGGCGCGATCAAGACGGCCAAGCATTATCAACTGGGCCGGAACGACGTCGTCGTCACCATCTGCACCGATGCGATTGATCGCTATCACTCGGTGATGGCCGATATGGCGAAGATGTACGGGGCGATTGACGAGGCGCGGGCCACTGCTTATGTTGAAGGCATCTTCCACGGGCAGAAAACGGACTGGATCAAAGACGGCACGCCCGACATGCGCCGCCAGTGGCACAACCTGAAGTATTACACTTGGGTGGAGCAACAGGGCAAGACCGTCGAGGAACTCGACGCGCAAAAAGACCCGGAGTGGTGGATCGAGCATCAGCAGTTGGCGCCGGAGATGGATAGGAGGATTAAGGAGGCCAGAGGCTGATGCCCAAACCTAAAATTGACCCCAAGCGCCCGCTGGCGGCGCAAGCAGTCATGAATGTGGAAAAGGGCGAAGAGATCGCCGGAATGTGGGTGACGCCCCACGTGCCGGAGATCGGCATCTATAAATTGCTGGCGAAGAAGAAAAAGGATGGCACGTGCGAGTGGGCGCACTTCGTCCAGCGCGACAACGGGCTGAAGGACAACGTCTATCGCGAAATAATGGAGAATGAGGGGCGATTGAAAGACGTGCTGGAGGCCCTTAACAATGCCCTTCGCAAAACCTACGGCCCGCTCATCCAACTCAAGGCGGCGGACGCCGACGTGTACACCCTCGACGGCAAGAAGGCCTCCGACACCCGACATTGAAAGTTTGTTGAAAACGTAGTTTAGCCCCTTGTGGGCGTCGCATACATGCGCAGGCACAAGGCCCCATACTACAACATTAGCCCTCAATTCTCCCTTGTACGTTGGGCTTTGTGCGTTGAGAATTGACCCATGAACGCCACCGACCTCATCCTCGTCGCCCTCATGCCCTCGCCGCGTGATCTGGAGATTGCGCGGGTGTTGGGCTGGTATCGCATCCCCTACAAGCGCGCCCCCAAGACGGTGAGCGTGGATCGCCTCGCGTTTTATCAGACGGCGGATTTCGACGATGAGAAGTGGTCAATCAACTACACCGCGCCCGTCCTCGGCCACGAACTGACTACCCGCGCCGAACTGCTCCGCACTGAACCCGATCATCCCCGCGCCGATGAGCAATACTACAAAATCCAGCTTGGCTCACTGGAACGCCTGCCCCGGCCCATCCCCTCCTTGCGCTGGCGGCGTATCACCTTTTTCTACACTACCGGCGAGCGCCTGATGACGGCGGCGGAAATCAACGACCTGATCATTGACGGCGACGAACGGCAACTGCTATGGACGGCGTTGAAGGAACGCGGCCTCAACCCTGAGCGGCAATATGATGAAGGGCTAGGTGAGGTGATTGATTTTGCCTTGTTGTGCGAGTTGGGCAAGCTGGCGGTGTTACTGGGGGACAAGAAAGAGTTGAAGGAAAGAAGCGAGTGGGAGTATTTGGCCTTTCCCGAGTCGGCGGTGACAGAGGATGCGGGCGGGGTGGCCGCCTCCATTGAAGAGGCGGTGAAAAAGTTGGGCGGGCTGGCAAAATGAGCATGCCGATTTCAATCCATAGGACAAAGTTTGTCACTGCCTCGGTTGCGCTCACGACATGTTTGGTCGTAGCCTCCTTCTTTGCCTGGTTACAAACCCCTCACGCCATCACCACTCTCGCCGACGACTTCCGCGCCCGCAGTTGCCTTTTAGTTGAGACCAAATCAAAGCTCCGGGGGTATGTTGTGATAACGACTTTTGGTGTTTATCACACTGCGTTAACCGGTGTTTCCCACATCAAATGTATTGGCGTGCCCTGGCTGCCGGCCTTACCCAGATTTGTGTATGTTGGATTTCCGCCCTAACAGTCCACTAAGTTTAGATCGCTGGGTAGTTGTTTAGCGCCTTGTGCACGCGTAAGCTCGGTGCTTTTCCGAGCGACGCCCACAAGGGGCTAGGCTACAACCATAGATCTCAGGCAGTTCATCGCGCCACCCTCAGCTCTGCGGTAGCGTTTATGATTTCAGAAACAAGAGTGTCGCAACGCAATCAGGTAATGATCGGTGCCCTCATCACCGTGGCCGCCTGCCTGACCTGCGCCATCGCGGCCTGTGTCTTTCAGCGCACCGTTCCCGCCCGGCGTTTGCCTGAGGGGTATGTGATGTATGGTTGTGCCGGCGTCACCCAGACAACGGCTGGGCACACCCAGGCCGGGGTATGGTGGCTGTCGCCCTATGCCCGTGACGTTCCGCGCTGGGCGTTTTATACTCAGGGCTATCCCTATTGTGGCTTCGTCCCCTGGTTGCCTGCGCTTCCAACCTCAGGCGTCCTCAGCATTCCACCGTGAGAGACATGGTCGAACTCCACCGTGACAAACGCCCGTGGATCATCGCCGCCCTGATGGTGACAGTTTCACTCTGTCTGGTGTCGGCCCTGGCTTTGGGCCTGATGCAGGTTTGGATTCCGAGGGCGGGGGTGACTTCAGACTTAATCATAGCGGCCTGCATTGGCCGGGCGGCGGGCAGTTCGTGGTGGGGGGTGTGGTGGTCGGCGCCGTCGGCCAACGCCTTTGCCCCGCCCTCGGCCTTTGCCTCACGTCAGGCCCTGTGCGCCTATCTGCCGCGCCCGCCGTTTTTGGTTGAGCGGGGCACAATGACGATCTTTCATTGAGAGAGGTCTGCCATGAATCATTCTTATGCGCTTGAACACGACGCCCGAATCCTGCTCGGCGCCGTGTTGGTGTTCACGACGTTTTGCATGATGTGTTCACTGGTAACGATGGCCGTGCAACTGTGGACGCCGCGCCCGGCGGCGGCCTCGGACTCTCTCATCGCCATGTGCGCCTGGTCGCGCAATGGCAGTGTGGGCTTGTGGTGGAACACCAATCGCCCGCCGTCGCAGGTGTTCGCTCGCGCCGCACATTACAACGCGGTATGCGCCGTCGTACCGTGGTCGGCGGCCTTGCCCGATCGTGGGATACCAAAGTTGGATCTGACGCCATAAAAAGAAACCCGGTATCTCTGAGATACCGGGTTTCTTTTTTTCTTACTTCTTGCTTCCCCGCTTCGGCGGTTCCACACCCCCTTCGGGCGACTCTGAGCCGAAGAGCACGCCTTCCATACGGCGCAGGGCGCGGCGGCCCATGGAGTTGAATCGCAGAACGGCGTAGCGCGTCTGCCGCCCCAGCCGTTGCCAGCGCGAAAGCTCCGGGGGCAGAGTCACGTCCCACTGCACCGCGGCGGCGCCCCAGGTGAGGCCGCCGCCAAATCCCACAAACACCACGTTGTCATTGCGGCGGATGCGGCCCTCGTTCACCGCCTCACACAGCGCAATGGGAATGGAAGCCGCCGAGGTGTTGCCGTAGCGATCCACATTGACGACGAATTTTTCTTCGGGCAGTTCCAGCACCCGCGCCGCGGCCTCGATGATGCGTTTGTTGGCCTGATGCGGTACGATGGCGTTGATGTCTTCCAGCTTCATGCCTGCTTCATCCACTGCCTCGTGCGTCACCGCCGCCAGCGCTTTGGTGGCGAAGCGGAACACTTCGCGGCCATTCATCTCGATGGTGGGATCGAGCAGACCGCCAAAGTTGGCCGAACGCACCTGGCCCACCGACGGCAGGGACAGGAGATCGCTGCCCGAACCATCGGAGCGCATGACGCACGACCGGACTCCACCGGGCACCTCGGAACCCTGGAGCACAAACGCCCCGGCCCCGTCGCCAAACAGAATGCAGGTGCCACGATCTTTCCAGTTGATGACTTTGGACAGGGTTTCGGCCCCGATCACCAGGGCGGCTTTGATACTGCCGCCCTTCACCGCCTCGGCCGCCATGCCCAGGGCGTAGATGAAGCCGGTGCAGGCCGCCGACAGGTCGAATGCGCCGGCATTCCTAGCCCCAATCGCATCCTGCACCAAACAGGCGGTTGCCGGAAAGGCATATTCCGGGGTGCAGGTGGCGACGATGATCAACTCGATGTCTTCGGGATCAATGTCGGCCACTTCCATGGCCCGCAGAGCGGCGGAGATCGCCAGCGAGGTGGAGGTCTCTTTGGGGTCGGCGATGCGGCGTTCTTTGATGCCGGTGCGAGCCTGAATCCACTCGTCATTGGTGTCCACCAGCCGCGCGATCTCGTCGTTGGTCATTACCCGTTCTGGCACCGCCATGCCCCAGCCGGTAATGTGGGCGTAGCGCGGCGAAGCCGGGCCGTGATCGTGGGTTGGCCCTTTGCCATTGGTTGGGGGCAGATGCCCGTTTTTGCCATTACTGCTGACCATCATGCATCTCCCTGTGAATTGCCGTTGTGATATTTGCCAATGATGATGGAGGCGTTGTGCCCACCGAAGCCAAAGGAGTTGGACATGATGCGGTTCAACACTTTGGGGCGGGCGGCGTTGGGAACGTAATTTAAATCGCAGAGCGGGTCGGGGGTTTCATAGTTGATGGTGGGGGGGATGAGGCCGGCCTCCATCGCCTTCAGGCAGATGACGGCTTCCACCGCCCCGGCGGCCCCCAACAAATGGCCGTGCATGGATTTGGTGGAGGAGATTGCCAGATCGTAAGCGGCTTCGCCGAAGACGGTTTTCACGGCGGCGGTTTCGGATTTGTCGTTGAGTTGAGTCGAAGTGCCGTGCGCGTTGAGATAGTCAATCTGCGCCGGCGCGAGTCCGGCGTCGTCGAGGGCCAGTTTCATGCACCGCGCCGCGCCCGCCCCATTCTCGGCGGGAGCCGAGATGTGATAGGCGTCGTCGGTGAGGCCGTAGCCGAGCAGTTCGCCGTAAATTCGGGCGTCGCGCGCTTTGGCGTGTTCCTCAGATTCAATCACCAGAACCGCTGAGCCCTCGCCGGTCACGAAGCCATCGCGATTTTTGTCGAAGGGGCGTGAAGCGCGCGCCGGGTCGGCGTTATGGGTCGAGAGGGCCGTCATCGAATTGAACCCGGCGATGACGAGGCTGATGATGGCGGCCTCGGTGCCGCCGGCCACCATGGCCTCGGCATTGCCGCGTTGGATGACTTTGAAGGCCTCACCGATGGCGTTGGTGCCGCTGGCGCAGGCGGAGATGATGGCCAGGTTGGGGCCGCGCAAACCAAAACTGATGGCGACTTGCCCGGCGGCGGAGTCGGGCAACATCATCGGCACCAGAAAAGGGCTGATGCGGCGCGGGCCTTTCTCGCGCAGAGTCCCGGCTTCGTTGACGAGCGTGCCGATGCCGCCGATGCCGGTGCCAATGAAGACGCCAATGTGGTCGCGGTTGTTGTCGTTGACGATCAAGCCCGAGTCTTTCATGGCCTGGCCGGTAGCAGCGACGGCAAATTGGGTGAAGCGATCCATGCGCCGCGCTTCACGGCGGCCAAAGATCGATTCAGGATCGAAGCCTTTGACTTCAGCGGCGAATTTGGTTTCGTGGTGACTGGCGTCGAAATGGGTGATGGGGGCGACGCCGGACTGGCCGGTGGAGGCCGCCTCCCAGGTGGAGGCCACATCCAATCCCAATGGGCTGACGGCGCCAAGGCCGGTGATCACCACCCGTGGGGTCTTTCCGTTTTTCAAGGTACATCCTCCGAACTACTTTTACTTTTGACCGACGCGATGCACGACCGCGCCGGTCTGACTAACTCGCCATACGCAAGCACCCTGAGCGGCGCGGCAGGGCGTTCTTCGACTACGTGCATCGCGGCGATGCCTGCATCGCGGCGATGCCCTCCGCTCAGACTGCGCCCTGAGCCTGCCGAAGGGATGCCCCTGCCGCAGGCTTTGCAATGCAAAGCACGTCGAAGGGGGCGTTCCTGTCCTACGTAAGGTGAACGACTAAATTGGCGCAGCGGCTGAACATAAATTTTAGAGACGCGTGGTTTCAAAGTATAACACGCCGAGAGGGCAAACGAGGCGGGGGATTGTAAAAGCGTTGGGGGAGCGTAGGCTTGACCGCCTGCCCTCACCCGCGTATTATCCCCACTCAATCATGATTTTAGTGACGGGCGCCACTGGTTTTGTGGGCCGCGCGCTTCTGCCGAGGTTGGTCGAGGGCGGGGCGACGGTGCGGTGTTTGATTCGGCCTTCAAAGGTGAGTCCGCGATTGCCGCTCGAAGTGCCGGTGCAGGTCGCCGTGTCCAACGTCACCGACTTTCGCGGGGTGCGAGCGGCGATGGTGGGCGTGGACACCGTAATTCACCTGGCGAGCGCGGAGTGGCGCGGCTGGCGCGGCAATATGGAAAAGGTGGATGTGGAGGGGACGGGCAAAGTTTTAGAGGCGGCGAAAGAGGTCGGAGTCGGGCGCATCATTTACGTGTCGCACCTCGGCGCGGAGAAGGCCTCGGCCTTTGAAGTGCATCGCGTCAAGGGCCGCGTCGAAGACCTGATCCGCAACAGCGGCATCCCCCACACCATTCTGCGCACGGCGCTGCTGTACGGCGAGGAAGATATGTTCATCAATGGGCTGGCCATGGCTCTGGCCACGGTACCCAGCTTTTTCCTTATGCCATCCGATGGGCGCACGCTGTTACAACCCTTGTGGGTGGAAGATTTGGTCACCTGCATCGAATGGAGCCTCGACGATCTAACGACGGTCAACCAGACCCTCTCCATTGGCGGCCCGGAGTTTTTGACCTTTGAGCAAATTGTGAAGATGGTGATGGGGATGACGCGGATGAACCGCACCATCGTCAACGTCGGCATCCCTTATTTGCGGTGGGGGGCGCGGATGCTGGAGATGTCTTTGCCGCACTCACCCTTCAACGTGCATTGGCTCGACTATCTCGCTGTCAATCGCATTTGTGAATTAGTGAGCGTGCCCCGCTACTTTGGGTTGAAACCGGCGCGCTTCGAGCAGACGATTGATTATCTGGCCGGGCGCGATTGGAATGCCGAGATGCGGCAGTTCGTTTGGGGCGGGCGATGAGCATAGATATTCGCTTCGCAGAAACACTCGATGACTTCCGCTGGATGGAAGAACTCCAACGCCGGGTGTGGGGCGACGATTTGATCGTGCCCCTGCCGATGCTGACCGTGGTGGCCCACAACGGCGGGGTGGCGCTGGGGGCGTGGGACGGCGATCACATGGTCGGCTTTGCCTTCGGCTTCATCGGCACGGATGATGCGGCGTGGTATGCCGCCGAGGCCCATCGCCCGGCGATGACTCGCCTCAAACATTGCTCGCATATGCTGGCTGTCCTGCCGGAGTATCGGGGCAAAGGCGTGGGCTACAAACTTAAGCTGGCTCAACGCGAGGCGGTGATGAAGCAAGGCATCCGGCTGATCACCTGGACATTCGACCCGCTGGAGAGCCGCAACGC
>Ga0247727_10008033_pt1 | contig 19763 bp, 16 predicted proteins | sample WisWelCaveWW1625_FD_202498 | JGI IMG/M metagenome (GOLD analysis project Ga0247727, IMG submission 202498) | Biofilm microbial communities from Wishing Well Cave, Virginia, United States - WW16-25 | ecosystem: Environmental > Aquatic > Deep subsurface > Groundwater > Cave microbial mat | place... | reverse complement strand
TGTCATCTTGTCCTCCTTGGTTTGTTGTTAACTACTACTTTGACCGGTCTTAACCGCCCGGTCAAAGTAAGGAGGACTGGACATTCAGCATAAAACTCTCCTATGTGCGGACCGGCTGTGTATGATGATACATTTATAGCGTTGTGATTGGCGAAACGGTATCGCATTACAGGATTCTGAATAAGCTCGGCGGTGGCGGAATGGGCGTGGTCTATGAGGCGGAGGACCTGAACCTCAAACGCCATGTTGCGTTGAAGTTTCTGCCCGATTCGCTGGTAGAGTCGAAAGATGTACTGGAGCGCTTCCGCCGCGAAGCGCAGTCCGCATCCGCGTTGAACCACCCGAACATCTGCACCATCTACGAAATCGGTGATCACGAAGGGCGTCCGTTCATCGCAATGGAATTGATGGAAGGAAAAACGCTGAAACATACGATCAACGGAAAGCCGATGGAAATCGATCAGGTGCTGTATCTTGGCACACAGATTGCCGACGCGCTCGATGCGGCCCACACAAAAAGGATCATCCACCGAGACATCAAGCCGGCAAATATTTTCGTTACCGAACGCGGCCAGGCAAAACTGCTCGACTTCGGTCTGGCCAAACAAAGCGCAGGCACACCGGCGGATACCGGGACGCCGACTGCCAGCGCCGAGGAGCACCTCACAAAGACTGGATTCACTATGGGAACTGTTGCCTACATGTCTCCCGAACAGGGGCGCGGAAAGGAACTGGATGCGCGCTCGGATCTTTTCTCCTTTGGAGTGGTGCTCTATGAGATGGCAACCGGCACATTGCCGTTCGGCGGTCAAAGCACCGGCGAGATTCTGGAAGCAATCTTCACGAAAGAACCGGTGGCCCCGGTGCGGCTGAATTCGAGTGTACCTGCCGGGTTGGAACAGATCATCGCCAAGGCAATGGATAAGGACCGCACACTCCGCTATCAACATGCTTCGGACATGCGCACAGACCTGCAGCGGTTGAAGCGGGACACCACTGCGGGACCCGTGGCCGGAAGAACTAAAACCGTAACTTCCTCCAGACGCCGGGCCTTGACTTTGTGGGCTGGACTGGCGGTTATCGTACTGGCGCTCGTTGTTGGCCTGTGGCCTGGTCCCGGAGTAAAGACTAGTTTAACGCCGCCTTCTGCTTCTTTCCGCCGCTCTGTTGCAGTGCTCGGTTTTAAGAATCTTTCCGGGCGTTCCGATTCGGGATGGCTTTCCACAGCTCTTTCGGAGATGTTTGCATTGGAACTTGCTGCCGGTGAAAAATTACTGGTCATTCCTGCAGAAACTGTTGCACGGTGCAAGACTGAGCTCGCACTTCCAGATTCTGAAACTCTTTCCCGGGAAACGCTTTCCCGTGTTCGCCGGAACCTGGGCACAGAGCTGGTTGTTGTCGGCTCATACCTTGCGCTGGGAAAAGAATCCGGTGGAAAATTAAGGTTGAATCTGCAAATCCAGGAAGCGGTACAAGGAGAAACCGTAGCGGTAGTGCAGGAGACCGGAGTGGAGGCGGACATTTTCGATCTGGTTTCGAGGGCGGGAGCGGAATTACGCGCCAGGCTTGGAATCGGCGCTGTTTCGCAAGAGCAGGCAACTGCAGTGTACGCCTCTCTTCCGTCTAATCCGGAAGCAGCACGGCTCTACGCGGAAGGGCTGGCAAGACTGCGGCAATATGATGCGGTTTCGGCGAATGATCTATTGCAGAAAGCTGTCATGATCGAAACTACCCATGCGCTGTCGCACTCAGCGCTTTCAGGGACCTGGTCTGCGTTGGGTTATGATGAGAAGGCGAAGGAGGAAGCGAAGCGGGCCTTTGAGCTTTCCTCGAATCTATCGCGTGAAGAGCGCTTGATTGTTGAAGGCCGTTATTGCGAAGCAGCCAAGGAGTGGGATAAGGCGATCAAAATTTACAATACCTTGTTTTCCTTTTTTCCGGACAATTTGGAATACGGTCTAAGGCTGGCCCAGGTACAGATTGCTGCAGGCAGAGGAAAGGCGGCGCTTCAAACGGTGGAGGCGCTGCAAAAATTACCCTTACCGGCCGGCAGTGATCCGCGGATCGATCTGTCCGAAGCACAAGCCGCCGGATCGCTGTCGGATTTTCGGCGGCAGCATTCCGCTGCGTCAAGGGCGGTGGAAAAGGGATCGCTGCAGGGAGGGCAACTTATTGTTGCCCGTGCACACTCTCATCTGGGCTGGGCGTTTCTGTCTCTCGGAGAGTATCAAAAAGCAAAGATAGAACTACTCGAAATGCAGAGACTGTGTGCCACAATCGGCGACAAAGGGAGTGAGGCTGATGCGCTGATCGGTGTCGCAAACGTGCTCTTCGCCGAGGGCGACCTTACGGGCGCAAAAAAGATATGGGAACAGTCGCTGGAAATCAAGCGTCAGATCGGCGATCGCAACGGCATAGCGGCTTCGATAAACAACATTGCAGGCGTGCTTTACACGCAGGGCGATCTTATCGGTGCAAAAAAAATGTACGAGGAGTCGCTTACTATCGATCGCGAGATTGGGAACCGCGAAGGCGTTTCAGCTTCTCTGAATAATATCGCGTACTTGGCCCTCGTCCAGGGCGACCTTTCCGGTGCAAGAAAGATGTACGACGAGTTGCTTGTCATCAATCGCGAGATTGGAAACCAGACGGGTGTTGCACTGATGCTGGAAAGCATCGCATACGTACTCTACGAGCAGGGAGAACTTGCCGGCGCAGAGAAGAGGTACGAGGAGTCGCTTTCCATCACCCGGACGATCGGGATCAAGCACACAACTGCTGTTGTGCTCAAAGACTGGGGAGACGTTGAGCTTACCCGTGGCTTTTTGGCGAAGGCACGTAAGAAGTACGAAGAAGCGCTTTCAATTCGAAACGAGCTGGGGGAAAAAGGCGCGGCTGCTGAAACCCGCCTTGCCGTTGCAGGACTGTTGATCGAAGAGGGGGATCCTGTCAAGGCGCAGTCAGAAGCGGCAGGGACTGCAAAGGTATTCCTGGCGGAGAAGCAGCCGGACTCGGAGGGGTCCGCATACGAATTGCATGCCCGGGCGTTGCTGGCGCAAAACAGGGTCGCCGAAGCACAAAAGTCCATTGAGCATGCCGGATCGCTTTTAAAGAATAGCCGGAACCGCGCAGTGCAATTTGCGTTTTCGATCACTTCCGCTCGTGTGACGGCCGCCTCAGGAAAAGTTAACGAAGCGCAAAACACACTTCATTCAACGCTCGCCGAGGCAAAAAAATCCGGCCACTTCCGCTTCCAACTTGAGGCGCGTCTTGCCCTTCTCGAAATTGAATTGCATCACGGAAACCGTGTTTCCGCAAAAGCGGGCCTGCAAACTCTTCAAAACGAAGCGGATGCGAAGGGATTCGCGCTGATTGCGCGCAAGGCAGCCTCCATTGCTGCAAGCCAACAAGCTACAGGACATTGAATGAATCGGAATAAGACGATTTCCTCTTCCGGGATAATACATTTGATCGGTTTATTCCTGATTGGAGCCGCGCTTTGCATTAATCCGTTGCGGATTACGGGAGGTTTTTTCAGTGACGAAGCCGTTTACTACACAATGGCATACAGTTTTGCCTTTGATGGAGACATGGAGTTTCAGAGGAAAGACCTGTTGCGCGTTTATAAGGAGTATCCGGCTGGTCCGACCGGCATCATTTTAAAGTTAAACGAACGTGATAAGAACATCGTTTTCGGAAAGAGCTTTCTGTACAGCGTAGCGGCGGCCCCGTTTGTTCGAGTCTTTCAAACGAATGGATTCCTCGTGTTGCATGCTATTCTGGTGTGGCTCAATTTGCTGTGCGCGTACCGCTTTTGCCGTTCATTTATGCGAGCGAGGATCGCGCTGCTTTTTGCGTGTTTCTACTTCCTCGCCAATGCCTCTCTTGTCTACTACTTCTGGATGACGCCGGAATATTTCAACATGAGTCTCGTTTGCTATGCGCTCTTCTTCTTTTCCGCCGAACAACTCCAATCGAAATTCATTTTGTTTCGTTCACCGTTCAACTTCATTCTTTCAGCAGTCCTGTTCGGAATGGCGACCTATTCGAAACCTCCTAACGCGCTTTTGATCATCCCGCTCGGATTGTGGCTCCTCTTGAAACGCGGAGTATCGGAAAAGAAAGAAACCGCTGTCTCAGCCCGCAACAGAATTTTTACAGCCATGAGCGCGCTGGCAATTTATGTTTTTATCACCGTTGCGTGTTTCGGGCTGAATGTTTATTTCACGGGTGAGTGGAATTATCAGCTCGGCAAACGGGCCGTGTTCTACAAGACTTACCCTTTTGAGCGACCCGGCGTATCGGAATTCAAAGTATTCGAGCGAAAAGATCCGATTGAAGCTCTTGTTGCCCCGCCCTTTTATGCCAGAGCTTTTGTTTATAACTGGAGTTACTTCTTTTTCGGACGATTCTCCGGAATGGCCATCTATTTCTTTCCCATGTTTTTTTGTCTTGTTTACTATCTTATTAGTAAGAAGAGTGGTCTGTCCTGGGCCATCTACGCGGCGGGGTGGGCAGGGTTGCTGTATTATATGGTGGGTTTGCCCTGGAATTATTTTGGCGGATCCGGAACCGTCGGCAATCGTTACCTGTTAACCGCGTTTGCCGTATTCCTGTTTGCTTTGCAGCAGGAACCGTCAAAACGATTGCTCGCGGCAGGATTGCTCGGATCCTTCCTTTTTACTTCCGTCATCCTGTTTTCACCTGTCTTCAGCTCACACCGCAACGCCGTGCATCAGCAATTCTCGATGTATCGCATGCTGCCGGTGGAAAAAACCTTGCTTTCGGATTTGCCGGTCAATGCCGGCTTCCGGGCGAGAAGAGTGGCCTTTGATACACCTGCCGGTTATTTTGTCTATTTCATGGATGATCATTCCTTTTACAAAGAATCCTTTCAGGGAGTAAACGGTTTCTGGGTCAAAGGCGGAAAATCAACGGAACTGGTTCTAAGAGCTTTTCAACCTCCCGCGACGATGAAAGTAAGAGTCTGCTCAATCGTTTCTCAGAATCAGGTGATTGTAGCCGTAAACGGACGCGAAGAAAGATTTTTCTTTGCTGATGCAGGCGTGCAGGAACGAGAAATTCAAATGCCGGCGGCGTTTCCTTACGATCGTGATGGAACCGGTGCAACTTATCTTTTTGATGTCGGCGTGGCTTCCCGGTCCGGCAGCATCGCGATAGTAGATGACTATCCCGAACGGTATCTCGGAGCATTCGTTCGTTTTGATTTGCCTGCGAAACTGGAGTAAACCAGCCGTCAGAAACGCAAAGCCGCCTACGGCCGCAACCAAAATTGTGAGTCACGTACCCGCTTCAACGCAATGCGGAGTTGAACTCAGAATGGCTCACCTTCTCAAGCTTCATTTTTTCGCTTTTTGGAATAGAATCGCCGGACTTTAGCGCGGTTACCGCACACGGTCATGTCACACCATCTGCGATTGCCGCGTTTGCTTCGGCATGAATTCAATTCATGCCGATTCCACTACCCGCTGCCGTTACGATGGCTACCATTTCATTCTTCATGCTTCCTCCTTGATTACAGAATATCTCCCTGCCGGCATCGCACAAGCCTTCCGAGGTCCGACCGGGCAGATTGCGATCATGCACATCATGCACGGCAAGCCGAAGAAAACCTAATAAAGAATGATAGAATAGAAAAGAACTATGAACGGAAAAACAGCATTGATCGTAAGTTTACTTGTGGTAGTTGGAGCCCTCGGCTTCTTGATTTACACCGGACTGACGGGCAACATGGTCTACTACTATCATGTTGACGAATTTCTGCCGAAAGCAACCGCGCTCAACGGAGAGGTAATCAAAATCAACGGAAAAGTGAAAGCAGGTTCAATCCTGAAGCAGAACATGGATTACAGATTTGTGATTCACGGCGCCCCCGTAAATACGGTTAACGTGGACTACCATGGAGTGGTGCCGGACACATTCAAAGACGGATCCGACGTTGTCGTAGAAGGAATTTACCATCCGGATACTAAGAGATTTCATGCGACAACATTGCTTGCCAAATGTCCGACCAAATACGAGCCGCAAAAACAGGCCAGAGTAGAATAGGAGACAGGCGCCCGAAATGCTTCCTGAAATCGGACAATACACTCTTATAGCTGCCGGTGTTCTCTGTCTGTACAGCATGATTGCCTGCGTAACCGGAGCGCGTTTGCGGCGCGCGGATCTGGTCGAAAGCGGAGAACGCGCAGTTGTTGGAATCATCTTCCTTGTGTTTTTTGCGTCAGGCCTGCTGGTTTATTCTCTGGTCATCAGTGACTTCCGGCTGGAATATGTCGCGCAATACACGAGCACTACGCTGCCTCTTCAATATAAGATCACTGCTTTCTGGGGCGGGCAGGCCGGGTCGATGCTGTTCTGGCTGCTGATCCTGTCGGTTTACACAGTGATTGCCCTGATTCAAAATCAAAACAAAAACAGGCAGCTCATGCCTTATGTCACCGCAGTTTTATCCGGAATCTGTCTCTTCTTTATTGTCATGCTGATTTTTGCGGCAGATCCCTTTAAAAGACTGATTCCGGTTCCTGTAGAAGGACAGGGCTTGAATCCATTACTGCAAAACTACTGGATGGTCTCGCATCCTCCGGCTCTTTACGCAGGATACGTCGGCCTCTCCGTACCATTTGCTTTCGCCATGGCTGCGTTGATGACGGGAAACCTTGAAACAGGATGGATTAAAGCCATCCGCAAATGGACCCTGTTCTCGTGGCTTTTTCTCACAGTCGGAATTCTTCAGGGCTCCTACTGGGCTTACATTGAGCTTGGTTGGGGCGGTTACTGGGCCTGGGATCCCGTAGAGAATGCTTCATTGATGCCGTGGCTCGCTGCAACCGCCTTTGTTCATTCCGTAATGATTCAAGAGAAAAAGGGAATGCTGAAAATGTGGAACATGGTGCTTGTATTGATTGCCTTCACGCTTTCCATATTTGGCACGTTTCTCACCCGCAGCGGCGTGGTTTCTTCAGTCCATTCCTTCGCTCAATCTCCTATTGGAACTTACTTCGTCGTTTTCATGGCTCTCCAGATCGGCCTCAGCGTGTTTTTGCTCCTGATGCGCAAAAAAGAGCTCGCCCCGGAAGCACGACTGGAGTCATTCGTAAGCAGAGAAAGCAGTTTTCTCTTCAATAATGTTTTCTTTCTTGTTATCTGCATTGCGGTTCTGTGCGGGACAACTTTTCCAATCCTTTCCGAATGGGTAACGGGAAGCAAGGTCACAGTCAGCGCTCCATTTTTTAATAAAGTAGTAATGCCTTTTGCAATCGGGTTGATCCTTTTAACGGGGATCTGTCCGTTGATTGCCTGGCGCAAAGCCGGACTGAAGAATTTACAGCGAAACTTCGTGGTCCCTTCCGGTTTTGCTCTGATTGCCACGATCATACTTGCGATTCTGGGTGTTCATCACTGGCTGACTCTTCTGTTCTTCTTTTCCGCAATGTTTGTCCTGGTCACCGTGTACGTGGAATTCAACAAAGGTACTCGTGCAAGGATGGCAATGGTCAGTGAGGGCGCTCCTGCAGCGCTTTATCATCTGGTGGAACGGAACAAACGTCGTTATGGCGGATTCATTGTGCATACTGGCATCGCTGTCATTTTTATCGGCATTGCTGCAAGCTCATTCTATCAGTTGGAAAAAGAAGTTACGGTTAAGCAAAATGAATCCTTTGCCATTGGCGCTTACACCCTGAAATACAGCGATCTGCAATTCCTTCAAGACGCGCACAAAGAAGTATGGCAAGCCCGTCTGGATGTCTTCAAGGGTGAAAAGCAGGTTGCTGTTTTGCAACCGGAAAGACATTTCTACAAGAACTCCGATCAACCCACAACGGAGGTTGCGATTCGCCCATTCTGGAACGAAGATTTGTATCTGATTCTGGTGGGGCCGGACCAGGCCGGCGCAGGAATCTTCAAAGTATTCGTGAACCCGTTTATAGGATTGATATGGCGCGGCGGTTTGATCATGGCACTGGGAGGATTGGTCATTCTGCTTCCTGAATTCAAACCAGAATTCGCGACAAGTACTGCTTCCGAAATCGCGGCAGAGGAACCGGCTACATGAAAACGAAGCTTCTGTACATCCTGATGATGCTCTTTGTTTATTCCGCGTTTGCTAAAGGCAAGCCCGTCATGCAGGATGTTGCAGGAAAATTATCGTGTTACTGCGGAACGTGTCCGCATCTGGTCGTAACCGAATGCGGTTGCAGCACAGCCGGGCAGATTAAAGCGGACATTCAAAAAATGATTGATGAGGGTCAAACGGAGGATCAGATCATTCAGAGTTACGTGGCAAAGCACGGGCAAACTGTGCTCGCAGCGCCTCCCAAATCAGGATTCAATCTTACCGCATGGGTGCTTCCGTTTCTGGCATTTGCCATTGGAGGTTTCCTCGTGATTGCCTTCCTGAAGAAGGAAAGAAAGGCATATAGCCTGTCGAGCGAGCCGGCGCCGAGAGAGATGGGCGAAAAGGAATTGCATTACAGAGATTTGCTGAAACAGGAATTGGAAGAGCGAAAATGATTTTAGCAGCTTTTATTATTGTTGCGGTTTTTTTTGCAGTTTACACGCTCTCGCCGTTTTTCGAAAAAGATTACCGCCGGAAAAAACTGGAGGCCGACACATCTCAACAAGAGAACCTGATGAATCGAAAGAATGAGGTCCTGGAGGCAATTCGGGACCTTGAATACGATTACAAGATGCAAAAGGTAACGGACGAAGATTACGTGCACTTGAAAGAAAAGTTGAGCGCCGATGCTGTTGAACTCATGAAAAAGCTGGATCATCCGGAAGACAGGCCACAACGACATGCAGAACCAGCCCGCAAATCCAGTGGACACGCAAAAGCCCGTTCCTGAACCCGCTTTGTTCGTTCAGGATCTTCAATTCAGAACTGGATTTACCACGCTTCTTCGCAATATTCATTTTGAGCTGGCTCAGGGTGAGGTTTTGCTTTTGATCGGTCCGAATGGAGCCGGCAAAAGTACACTTCTTAAGTGTCTCGCGGGGCTCCTCCCGCATCAGGGATCCAAATACATTCTCGGCGCAACGCTAAAGCGGAATTACGCGTTGAAACAACGTCTGGGCTACCTCGGTCACGAAACCTTCCTCTATATGAAACTCTCCGCCCGCGAGAATCTTCAATTTTACGCCTCGCTCTACGGAATTCATGTGGATGCCGAAGCCATTCTGGCCGAGTACCAGCTATCGGAAGCAGGTGAACAGATGGTAGAAACATTCTCGCGCGGAATGAAACAACGACTTGCCCTCGCACGCGCGCTGATTCAAAAACCTGACCTGCTGCTGCTCGATGAACCGTTCACTGGCCTGGATCAACAGGCCGTGCGAATGCTGGAATCACGCATAGCAAAATTAAAAGGCCTGACAGCGTTCGTCATTACCACACATGAACTTGAACAGGGCTTCCAGTTGTGCGACAAATTACTCATCCTCAAAGGAGGCAAACAGGTATTTTACGGATCGAAGTCCGAAGTGGATGGCGATATACGTGATTTCTATCGCGCTAAAACAATTTAGGCCGTTGCAAGTTAAATCATTGAACCAAAAACAAAGAAATTTTAACAGTACTGCATTATGTCTGTAATTCTATCGCTCATCAAAAAAGATTTGATTATTGAATATCGCAGCAGGCAGGTATTTGTCACTACTCTCTTCTTTGGATTGCTGGTGCTTGTTGTCGGCAACTTTTCCCTTTCTAACGCCGGTGAATTGACTTCAATCCACGCTCCCGGAGTGTTGTGGATATCTTTTCTGTTCTCAGGTTTGTTGTTTTTGAATCATATTCTTTATTCCGAAAAGGAAGAGAATACACTGGCCGGAATCCTGATCAGCCCGGCTACACCCGGTCATCTTTTTCTCGGCAAAATGCTGGCGTCGGCGATCTTTCTGATCGCCCTTGAAATCATTCTTCTTCCGGTATTTCATTTCCTGTTCAATTTCCAATTCAACACCAATTCGCTCTGGCTCATGCTGGTGATCATCCTTACGGCCTTTGGATATTGCTCCCTTGGAGTGCTGTTTTCAACCATGTCGTTAGGCCTCAAGAACCGGGAAATCATCCTGTCCGTGATCCTCTTTCCAGTGCTCCTCCCTTTGCTTGTTATGGCCGTAAAATCTTCTATCGTGCTTTTGAACGGACTGAAGATGCAGCAATTCTATTTCTGGCTGAAAATGCTTGCCGCGTTCGATATTATTTTTGTTTGTCTTTCGTACTGGTGCTACTTTTGGATCGTTGAGGAAGTATGATCCGTGAAACCTGAATCGGACAGCGAGGTGTGAATCTATGAAAACAGTTGATAAAGTGTTGATCCTGGTACTCGGTATTATGATGCCAGTCGCTCTTTACTGTGCTTTTATTTATGCGCCAACTGAAAAGATCATGGGTGTAGTACAGAGAATCTTTTATTTTCACGTTGCCAGTGCCTGGACCGGTCTCCTTTCCTTTTTCTTCGTGTTTCTGGGCGCCATCCTTTATCTCTGGAAAAAGGACCCGAAATACGATCGCTTTTCGCACTCAGCGGTTGAGCTGGGTGTGCTCTTTTTCACAATTGTTCTGATCACTGGACCGATCTGGGCAAAGCCGGTCTGGGGAGCCTGGTGGACCTGGGACCCGCGCTTGACCAGCACCTTTGTGCTCTGGCTCATTTATGTTGCTTACCTTTTGTTTCGGGGCTCACTAAAAGATCATCCGGCAATCAGGACTTATGCTGCTGTTTATGGAATCATCGGATTTGTAGACGTCCCCATAGTCTGGATGTCGATTCACTGGTGGAGGACCATCCATCCCAAAGTGATTACGCCTCAGAAAGTGGATCTGGATCCCCGAATGTGGACTTCAGTGCTCGTTTGCTTTGCAACTCTGATGATCCTCTACGCAGTGTTTATGCGAATGAGGATGAGACTGGAGGCGTTCCAGGAAGACGTTCACCTCTTTCGTGAGAAAATTCAGGAGAAAGAAGCATGACATATCTCGTTGCTGCCTATCTTGCCATATGGCTGATCCTTTTCGTTTACATGATCTCCCTTGGCTCCAGACAGAGCCGCCTCCTCAAGGAAGTAGAAGCGCTGCGTAAACAGGTTGAGCATCTTTAAGAGGGACAGTTGTCGTGAAAAAGAGACAGCGGGATCGTTCCCTTTATCGGACATTTTCTTCGCACGATTCACGACGGGAAACTCCCACCGGCCCATGGTAAGCGGTAAGTTTCCGTATACTGCTCGAGATATCGCTGTTTCGCCGGCGCTAAAAGCCTCGTTCCATCACCAGCAACGGCAACTGCCCTGTGTGGCACAACCCTTGCTTCAGTTTCGGACAGTGAGTGTGTTCAGGAGGATTCTTATGAGATCGGCGTATAGATGGCTTCTGGTGATCGCAATCCTATCTTTATGTGCCAATTCCACCCTGGCAGGCCAGGATCGGTACGTACGGATCAGGTATTTGGAAGGTGAAGTTAGCCTTTATCCGTCCGATCGACAGAGATCATCCGAAGCCACTGTCAACACACCTGTTCTCGACGGTGATGAAATCCAGACCGGAAATGGACGCGCCGAGCTAGCCTTCAGAAATGGAATCACAATACGAATTGGCGATTACAGTGGAGTCAGAATCCAATCAGCATATTCCCCGATGACCCTTCATCTCCTCCAGGGTACTGTCTTTGTTGATTCCCATCTTATTGACAGATTTCAGGACGAACTTGAAGTCCAGGCCGGTGACGCCCGCGTGTATTTGATCAACGAAGGGAACATGAGGGTAGACCTTGGAACCGAAGGGACCGTGCGTGTCACTTCAGAACAAGGCCAGGCTGAAGTCATGGCTAACGGCCGCCGCGTACTTTTGAAAGACGGCGAACGGACCTACGTAGATCGCGGCAGAGCACCCGAACAGCCGGAACCATTCTACGGTAATAGCGATGACCTGGATCAATGGAACCAGTCACGAATGGACTCCTATAACCGCGACTTTGGGGATTATGGAAGCGCCAACTACGTTGATGAAGACATCTACTATGATGCAAACGACCTTGATGAATATGGAGACTGGCAATCCTACGGCGAATATGGAAATGTCTGGGTCCCACAGGTTGATTACGGCTGGAGACCTTACTATGATGGCCGTTGGGACTACGGCAACAGCGACTGGTTCTGGGTTTCCTACGAACCCTGGGGTTGGGCGCCTTATCATTACGGCCGGTGGGGTTGGGGCTTCGACATCGGCTGGTACTGGATTCCTGGTAATGTTTTTGCTCCCGCCTGGGTCTCCTGGTACTCGTACGGTGACTATATCGGCTGGTGCCCGCTGAATTATTACAACTATCCAAATTACTATTACAATAATCATTATTACGACAGGAATTATTCGCCGATACAAAAACAGAAAACGTTGACTGCATCCGATTCCTGGACTTTTGTGCGAAAGAACGATCTGGGCGCGACCCACATTAAGAAAGCCGTGCTTGCTCAATCCGAAGTCAAAAACATCAGAATTGAAAAGGAGAAACTGATTATTTCACCCAGGAAAGAGTTAGTTTCTTACGTGATGCCGAAAACTACAGAAGTGCCCGCATATGTCAATGATAAACGGATACAAAAACAACCCGAAGACATTAGAAATCCGCTGGGAATCAAGCACCGCGAAGAACAATTTGAACGAGGATCTATAACCCGCGGCCAGGCGAATTCAATAAAAACTCCTTCCGAACATTCGAAAAAACCTGCTGAGACTCAGCCTCACAACTCCTATCCCAAACCGGATAATGACTACCAGAGACCGGACACCGGCCCTAAGCCCACGCCGGATTTCAATCGCGATTCACAGTTCAAACGAAAAAACGAAAGCAACAAGCATTACAGTCCGTATGTGAATCCTTATTACAGGGATCGCGATAACCATTCATATGAAAGTGACAAATCATATGAACGAAACGAAAAAGATTCAAGGCTGTCACCACACTTCATGGACAGAGATGATTACGACCGGTATCGAAAAGAAGTCGACCGCGACGGCAACCCTGATCCGGAAAACCATCGCGAAGTAAGCCCGCGCTACATGGAAGAAGCCAGAAAGTACTTTGAACGCTTTCAACAAAAGAATCAATCCGACACGGAACGCTCTGAGCCCCGGAACTACCAGCCACAGCGTCCCGAATACAAAGCGCCCGAGGTTCGAAGGCCTGAATACAAACAACCCGAATACAAACACCAGAGCAGACCGGGTAACAGTCCTTCACGTTCGCAACCGAATTCCTCACGTTCACAGCCGAAGCAGAAACCACCGAACAACAAACACAATTGAGTCGTCTCCAGTGGGACAACGACTTCGTGCATTCGGCAGGGGTGACCGGGCCTTTCAAAAAAGTCTTACATCCGATTTGCGTCAAAGCAGTGGATTGCGATAGATTATCGCCGTAATGACGTTGCAGGAAATTGCGTTGGAGATCGAAAAATACATGCCGTTGAATGATTTCCTGAACACGCACAAACGATTGGCTGAATTGCGAAGCCAGGAAGACGAGGCGCTAAAAGCTCTCGCCCAACTTCAGCAGGCGTACCTGGCTGCGGCAACAGATCAGCAGCGCGACGCCGTAAAAACAATGGTAGGACAGATTCGTGAAATCTCGCGTGAGACACGTCTCGAGATTCGTTCTCTGAACACCACGATCCATTCCCGGTTACCACTGGATCAGGCGAAAGAACTGTACGCAAGATATACAGAAACCGAGAAGGTGTGACGTTGATATATACACATAGAACTGTTATTTCATGTGTATGGCAAGAACCAATATGGTTTTGGATGATGACCTGGATCAAGAGGGGCTTCGGCTTACAAAACTGGAGACCAAGAAAGAACTGGTTCACTTCGCGCTTGAAGATCTGGTCAAGCGGCTGCGACGCAGGAAACTCCTCGATTTTCGGGGAAAAGTGAAATGGGAAGGGGACCTCAGTAAAATGAGGGAACTTCGGTGATCCTCGATTTACAGGCCGAAGTAGCTGCGAATGCGGCTGAGTATGCGGGATTTCGCTTCCTGAATGTTGGACAAATCTGTTTCTCTTGTGCCGGTTGTTTCCGACATTAACAGTTCCAGTTGGTCCTTCCTGCGGCAGAGAACGCTCCCGATCTCATCCAGGATATCCGGTTTGCTCTCCAGTACCTGTTTGAAACTGTCTTTGTCCAGCCGGTAGACACGGACGTCGCTTCGCGCGCGAACATTTGCTGAACGTTTCTGTCCGGTAAGGAGCGCTATCTCGCCAAAGAAGTCCCCTTCACGCAGCGTCGTCAAAGGTTTTCGATTTCCATGCGAAGACAGCAAATAAACTTCCACATCCCCTTTTTCAATAATATAGAAGGATTCATCCAGATCTCCTTCACGGATAATCAATTCATCCTGTGCGTATCTCTGCTCCACAAGCTTTTCCGCAATTAACCGCCGCTCCTCTTCATCCAGAAGCGAGAACAAATAAACCCGGTGCAACGAATCCGAGAGCCGCTTTAGAACTCGTTCGCGCGCCTCTTTTCGTTCATGCCGATCGTGCATTTGAATATTTCGGATCGGGTACGGTATTTCGATATCATTCCGCCGGAAGTGATACCAGATGGCTTTTCGAACCGCCGACAGGGTCGGTTCAATATTTCCAAAGTCCTTATACCAGAACTTGATTTCATAATTGATGGAAAAGTCCTGATAAGCGAGCAGCCGGGCATCGGGCGGCGGGTCCTTTACAACGTTATCGATATTAGCAAGCGCATCCAGAACAACCTTCTGGACACGGTTAGGAGACACATCATAGCTCACAGCCACATTCACGCGGGAGGCATGCGGGAGCTCTGGAAAACTGTGATTCACCAGACGTTCTTTCGCAATCTGGCCGTTAGGAATCACGATATAGTCATTATTTACGGTACGAAGTTTTGTCGCACGCCACGTCACTTCTTCGACCCTTCCTGAAATATCAGCGACACGAATCCAATCGCCCTGACGGTAGGGTGGATCCAGATGAAGAGCCAGACCTGCGAACAGGTTGCCAAGGGTCTCCTGAAGCGCCAGACCAAGAACAACCGTAATCAAAGCCGATGTTGCCAGCAGTGTCGTGACTTGAATCTTCAACGTATCCTGGATGATGAAGACTACAACGATACAAAACAAGACCACCGTTGTAATCTCTTTTAACAAACGGGGCGCGCGGTATTTCTTGCTCTTCACAAGAAAGATGTCGAAAAAGACCAGAGTTGTGATCCGGATCAGCAGGACACCACCCGAAAGATAAAGTAGCGCGAAGTAATAAGGTTGAATCATTTGCGGCAGAGTCAACCTGAGTATGTAGAAAATATCGTAAATTGTGAGAAGGCCGAACGTGAGGAGCATTGGTACTTTTACCTTTTCGCGAATTAATTCGCTGTGCCTGGTTAACCGCAAAATCAACAGCAGCACAACAGTCATAACACCAAAAACCATCAATCCGAGCTTTACGTTATGCTGCATCCCCTGCCACATTCAAATCACCATCCCTTTTGACGTGAATTCACCATTTTCTATGAACAGGGAAATCCCGGCGGCCCCATCACAACCACAATCACGAATTCGTCCAACGTTGCCGGCCGATATTCCGCCCAGACCAAACACTTTTATCTTGACGGAACGACACCACGACGAAACCAGGTTTGTTCCCAGAGGTTTTAGCGGAGAAGTTTTCGAAGCGGGCGCAAAAACAGGACTGACGAAAACGTAGTCCGCGCCATCCTGTTCGGCTTCTTTCATTTCCTCCACAGAATGGGCCGAATAGCCGATAATGAGTTCGGGAAAACGTTCACGGATTGAACGAACGGGAAGATTGTCCTTCTGAAGGTGAACCCCTTCAGCGCCGGAAACAAGTGCAACATCAAGACAGCCGTTGATAATCAATTTTGTCCGGTGAAGAACCTTTCGAACAGCGCGAGCCGCTGCAACAAGCCCTGCAGGAGGAAGATCTTTCTCGCGGAGGACAATGAAGTGAACCCCTGCCAGCTCTGCTGCTGCAGCAACAGCATCTACAGGGATTCGATAAAGGCTGCGATCCGTAATCAGGCAATACTCAAAAGGGTTCATGTGTTCCAGCGAGTTCTTTCTTCAGCTTGCCCGACCTGCCGGTTTTTTTCACGCTTTACCACCTCTGAAACTGCAAGCCATACGTTTAGCACTCCTATTCCTGTGACTGCGCCCCGGAAATATCCACTGAGAAAAACAGTTTTAACTTTCGGGAACATCACAAAAAAATAGTTGTTTTCCCATACGTTTGGCAACAACCACGGAGCGACAACCAGAAAAATTCCGACTTCAAAGCAATAAAACACATAAAAATAAAACGAAAGTTTTTTGAACATTATCCGGAAAAGGCAGAAAAGAAATTCAAATCAGCGGGTATTACGCCTGGGGAAGCACGTTTCACTTCTTCTTTTTGTCCCGAAGTTCTTTAATCTTTTTTGAAACGTTGCGATAGTTGGCGTTGATTCCGTAGACTTCCTGATAGACTTCAACGGCCCGTTCCGTCTCACTCATTTGTTCATAGGCTTGAGCCAGCTCAAACCGCACACCCTGATATTCATCTTCGCCGTATCCCGGAGTTTCGAGCCCTTTTTGATACCATTTGATAGCGAGCTTATGCATTCCTTTTTCTACAAAACACAGCCCGAGCATGCTGCAACATTCGAGAAAACGTTTGGGATCTTTAGCTGCGATCTGGAACTCAGCAATCGCTTCATCCACCAGACCCATTTCCTTATACGCGATACCAAGATTGTAGCGGGTATCATAGTCTTCCGTTCCGAGTTGCTTGTCGACACCTTTCTTAAAATCGCTCAAGATATCTTCCAGCGAATAGTTCCGGCCGTCTTCCGGGCGATCTTCCTCTACAGCGCTCTGGACGTTGAGCAATCCTTCTTCCAGTTCTGCTGCAAGGTCAAAAAAATCCTCCTCTTCCTCAAAGAGTTCTTCTTTAACGTGTGTTGTCTCCGGTTCTTCTTCCTCCGGTGATTTCGTTACACTCCCTGCTTCCGGAGCAGTAAAAACTGCATCCACGGCGTCGCTGAAACTCTCTTCAAAGGATTTATCTCCCTCCTCGCCGCCAACGGAAAGTACCACTTTTTCGCCGGTGGATCTCAGGTTATCGGAGCTATCCTCCAATTCGCCAAATTCCGTAAAGCCCGGCTCATCAATTTCAGCAAATGTTCCGGGGATCTCCGGCAAAGCGGTTTCCTGCGTCACGGTTGCATCAGGACGCGAATCAATCTCCATCGAAAGCTCCGAAGAATCACCAACATCTACAGGGATTTCGATGTCAACACTGTCCAGAATTCCCGCAATCATAGATTCAGCATCAGGTTCCGCTTGCGCAATCGGGAGTTCTTCATCGATACTGATTACGATTTCCTCTGGAGAGGCCGGCGCTGTGACCGGTCTTTCCTGGTCGATCTCGATCGCAGGTATTTCCATGGGTTCATCGAGTGAAATGATAAATTCTTCAGAAGCGACAGCTTCTTCTTTTTTGACCGGCTCTGGTTCAATTCTCAAGACAGGGCCGGAGGCAACATCCAACATGCTCATTCTTCGAAGTATGGCGGGATCATCCGGATACCGGACCTTCAGCGATTCAAGCATCCTGCGCGCGTCTGCGGTCATGCCCTGATCAATGTAAAAATCGATTTCTTCAAATTCGCTGTCTTTCGGCACGGAAGGAAGTTGAGTCGCGCCGGATGAAACCGGTTCTTCAACATCAATTTCAATGACAAATTCTTCATTTTCCCGGATAGCGGGCGGAGGCGACGAAACGACGGGAGCCGGAGGCTGCTCTTTGGGCGGAGCAACGGGTTTCACTCTGGTGATGCCGGATTGTGTTTTTATGCTCTGAGCGAACTTCTCCAGCTCGTTCAAAGCAGCCTTCGCCTTTACAGGAATCGCATCTATTGATTTGGCGGACGTTTCCACTTTAGCTTTTGGCTGGGATGTTAACGGCCTGACAGACGATTTAGCCGGAACCTCAGGCAGTTTGACTTGCTGAGTCTTAGCGGCTGCAGTCGGAGGTTTCGCGGATTTTTCCGCTACTGAAGGAGGCCCGATTTTGATTTCGGCTGGTGTTGCCGACGACCGGGCGGATGCGGGAGCAACCGGCTTTGCCGGCGCAACTTTTTGTGTGGGCGGCTGAGCAACGGGGACCTTTCCCGCTGTGATCGGCGCAGCCTTGGCAGCGGTGGCCGGCGTTGGGGGGATTTTGGGCTCCTCGGGCCTTGCAACCGGAGACGGCTTTGCCATGCCGGGCCGGGGTTCAATGCGAGAAACCGCGGACGGCATTACTTCTGTTTTAGAAGGGGCCGCCTTTGGAGTTGCCCCGGCAGCGCCCAGTTCTCTAAATGCCTTTTCAAGTCCCGAATGATTCGGATTGATCTGCCGGGCTTCGCTCAACAAATCCTCGGCCTGATCGACATCCCCACGCTTACGAAACAACCGCGACATATAAATGCACTCGTCAACGGCTTTGTCGCGATCCCCTTTTTCGAGATATATTTCCTTTAATTTCTGACGCGCCGGAACAGAAGCCGGATATTTGTGGACAATAAAATGCAATTGCTCAATGGCTTTGTCTATGAGCCCGTATTTGTTGAAAACCTCGGCCTCAATCAGATGCTCTGAAACAAATTCTTTCTCCTCAGAAGTCGAAATGGACGCGGCAGGAGCGGAAGGTACGGGTGCTTTTGCCGCCACAGGCTTAGTGATTGCCGAAGCAGGAGCCTTGGCCTGCTGGGGTTGAAACGTGGGTACACCCGGAAGCGTCTCCTTGTTCAGGCCGAATGAATAATCATTTCGTGCAGGCTGCGAAGGGGTATCTGCAGGCTCATATACCTTTTCAGGCGTCTTGATTCCCGGTCTGGTCTGGGTAATGTGCAAATTGACAAACTTCAGCTTCTCCTGATGCTGCGCGTCGTCCGGATCCAGCTTAATCAGCTTATCCAGGCATTGAGCTGCCTCTGCATACATGAGCTTCGAAAGATACGCGTCTACAAGCCTTCCGTGAGCGGAAATCAAATTTGCATTCTGCCTGAGCATTCCATAGAGTTCCACCAGTTTTTCCCAGGCCTGATAAAACGAAGAGTCAACTTCAGTTATCTTCTGCATCAGGAAGACAGCGCGATCCACATCTTTTCGCTGCACTTCGCGTTCCACAATCATCATGTATTCTGCATAGGCTTTCTCCAGTTGATTTGCTCGAAGAAAAAGATCGCCTTTCAATTCCCAGAGCGGTTCTTTTTGGCCGGCATTCAGGATCGCGCGATCCATGATTTCTTGAGCTTTTTCATACTGCTTTCTGGACGCATACGCCTCAGCCATCATGGAAAGAATGTCTGAATTCGAAGGATCCTGTTTGAGAGCATCATCAAGAACGGCAATGCCCTTGTCCGATTCACCCTGTTCCTGATACACGGAAAGAAGTTTTTGCAAAACCTCCGTGTTCCTGGTATCAAGCTTAAAGGCCGTTTCGAGAACCGCGAGACACTCTTTGAAGAGATTCTTGCGCGTCAGTTCTTCTGCAATTCGCAGATACTCTTGAATTGCTTCCGGAATCATCCCTTCGTTTTTGAAAGCTTTGGCAAGTTCGTTCCGGTTTTTCAGATTGTCCGGCTCAATTTCGATCAGACGCTGGAGGGTCTCTATCGCATCTTTATTCTGATTCCTGGAAAGATAATTCTGAGCGACAATTTGCAACTG
>Ga0247727_10008032_pt1 | contig 19764 bp, 17 predicted proteins | sample WisWelCaveWW1625_FD_202498 | JGI IMG/M metagenome (GOLD analysis project Ga0247727, IMG submission 202498) | Biofilm microbial communities from Wishing Well Cave, Virginia, United States - WW16-25 | ecosystem: Environmental > Aquatic > Deep subsurface > Groundwater > Cave microbial mat | place... | reverse complement strand
CCTCTTGATCTGTGGGTATTGGTACCGACTGGTTTGGGAGTAAATAGGCTTTTAAAAAAGGATGGAAAAATTTCGGATGCCTGGCTTGACAGGTTGGAAATATTTCTTGGACTCACACGAGAAGAAATCGAAAAGAATTTTTACAAGAAAACAGAAACTCTTTTCCCAGATATTACTTTTGTTCAAAAAGAAGAAGATGCAATTGAAAAATCGGCTAAACTTTATCGTAACAGATTAAAGGAGGTTTTCAAATTTGTTTCTAAACCGTATGAACTCAAAAATTCTACAAATTCCATTATGTATCACCTATTTTTAGCTTCGAATAATGAAACTGCAGTTAAGATAGGAAATGAAATTGTAAAAAAATTTAACCGTTAGAAATGGCTCAATCAAGTATAGAATGGACAGAACTCACATGGAATCCAACCACTGGTTGTACGAAAATATCAGCGGGTTGTAAGTTCTGTTATGCTGAGGTAATGGCACGAAGGCTTAAGGCGATGGGGTTAGATAAATATAGGAGTGGCTTTAAGTTGGCTATCCATGAAGACGCATTAGATATTCCTTATTCATGGAGTGGGTCAAAAATCGTCTTTGTTAACTCCATGAGTGACCTTTTTCATAAAGATGTTCCGCTTGAGTTTATTAAAAAGGTCTTTAAGGTAATGAATGAGACCCCGCAGCATACTTATCAGGTGCTGACTAAACGGGCAGATATTATTTTGAAATATGATAAAGAATTAAACTGGACACCCAACATATGGATGGGTGTTTCAGTTGAGGATGAGAAAGTAATATATCGCATTGATGATTTGAGAAAAACTTCTTCCCAGGTTAAATTCCTTTCCTGTGAGCCTTTAATCGGTCCTCTTGCTAACCTTGATCTAACCAATATCGATTGGGTAATTGTTGGTGGTGAGTCCGGCAGAAAGCCTCGTCCGATGAAACCTGAATGGGTATTGGATATCAAATCACAATGCAGAACCAGTAAGGTGGCCTTCTTCTTTAAGCAATGGGGTGGTACCAATAAAAAGAAGACCGGACGGCTCCTGAGAGGAAGAACATATGATGAAATGCCTAAAAAGAAAATGAGACCCTCTTTTCAGACCTCACGAAATTCACTGGCTGCCTGATTACCACTTATGGTATGTACCTCAATTGCCACACCGGTTTCAGTTTTAAATATGGCACACTGCCCATCAAAACACTTTTTGAAGAAGCAAAGCGATGCAGTATCCATAAACTGGCGCTCACGGAAATAAACAATACTGCCTCTTACCTGGAGATGCTGCACGTATGCGATGATAATAAGGCACGGGAAAACGGACTCACCAAATTTGACAAAGAACCTTATCATCTTGATCTTGCTGTTGGGGTCGAGTTTCGGAATGGAAACAACTTTCTCTATACCGCACTCGCCAAAAACAACCGGGGCTTTGAAGTGATCAACCGGTTTTTATCGCATCACAACCGTGAGGGAAAACCTTTTCCATTACGTGCCCCCGAGCTTGAAGAAACATTTGTCATTTATGCCTTTGGTATGGTTGAACCCGATCAACTGAGAAAGAATGAATACATCGGGGTAAAAAAACAGGATCTTATTCCTTACGCTGTTCATCCGTTGCGCGATGAATACGCACACAAATTCATGTTGTTTCATCCGGTTACATTTCTACCCCCGGAAAAATCGGTAGATAAAAAAACTAAAAAAGAAAAAATTATTTACCGTGACCACAACACACACCGGCTTCTCCGCTGCATTGCCAATAATACATTGTTAAGTAAACTTCCCGAACACTTTCAGGCTTCTAAAGAAGAATACATGTTGCCGGAAAAGAAAATCAACAAGCAATTTGAATCCTTTCCGGAGCTTATTCAAAATTCTCAGCGACTGCTTGATCAATGTTCCATTGAGTGCAAACTTGGAGAAGACAAAAACAAAAAGATTTTAAGAGAGAACCCGGAAGCCGACATGAAGTATTTGCGGGACGAAACAGCTAAAGGATTTGCTCAACGCTATGGCGATAATCCTATCGTGTGGGAGAAACATATTGAAAAGGAACTTCGCATCATCGCAAAAAAAGGATTCATATCGTATTACCTGATTGCCTACGATCTCATTCTGTTTGCCAAACAAAAAGGCTTCGATTTTGTAGGCCGCGGTAGTGGAGCAAACAGCACAGTTGCCTATTGCCTTGGCATTACCAATGTTGACCCGATTGAGCTGAACTTATATTTCGAACGCTTTTTAAATGAAGAACGTGTAACACCGCCTGATTTTGATATTGATTTTTCGTGGGATAACCGCGATGAGATTTATGAATACATCTTCAATAAACATGGATATGATCATGTTTGCCTGTTAGGAACACACACCACGTATCAGGGTAAGTCGATCATCCGCGAGCTCGGTAAAGTTTTTGGATTGCCAAAAGAAGAAATCGATAACCTGGTGGACACCCGGAAAATGAAAATGGTTCGCGGTCACATCGGGAAACTTATTTTCAGCTACGCCCGATACATTGTTTCGAAAGAACTTCCGGCCAACATCTCTATTCACGCAGGTGGTGTACTGATCACAGAAAAACCGATCTATGCTTACACCGCAACAGAGTTTCCACCCAAAAGCCTGCCCGTATCACAATTTGAAATGCATGCAGCCGAGGATTTCGGTATTTATAAGTTTGATATTCTCAGTCAGCGCGGATTAGGACACATCAAAGAAACGGTTAAGCATGTTAAGCGTAATCAGGGTATTGATGTGGATGTTTACCAATTCAAAAAAATTACGGAAGATGAAAAAATAAAGAACCTGTTGCGCAACAGTAAAGCCATGGGCTGCTTTTATGTAGAATCACCTGCCATGCGCATGTTGTTAGAAAAATTAAAATGCGATGATTACCTCACACTGGTGGCAGCCAGTTCCATCATCAGGCCGGGTGTTGCCAGCTCAGGTATGATGAAAGCGTACATCGAACGTTTTCACATGCACAAAAAGGGAATTAAATACGAATCCATCCACCCTAAAATGGATGAGATAATGGCTGACACCTTTGGTGTTATGGTGTACCAGGAAGATGTGATTAAGGTAGCAAATCGTTTTGGAGGACTCACATTAACGCAGGCCGATGTATTACGGAGGGGTATGTCGGGGAAGTATCGTTCGCGTGAAGAGTTTCAACGTGTAAAAGACAAGTTTTTCGAAAACTGTAAAGACAAGTACGAACAAAAAATCACCGACCGGGTTTGGTATGAGATTGAAAGCTTTGCGGGCTATTCGTTTGCCAAAGGTCATTCAGCCAGTTATGCCGTAGAGAGCTATCAGAGTTTATTTTTGAAAGCGCATTACCCCTTGGAGTTCATGGTGGGTGTGATCAATAACTTTGGTGGGTTTTATAAAACCGAATTTTATTTTCACGAAGCGCGGATGAATGGCGCACGCATTGAAGCACCTTGTGTTAATCATAGCGAGCACCTGACTACGATCTATGATGACCAGATTTATATTGGCTTTGTTCATCTGAAAAGCCTGGAAACAAAAGTTGCGCGGCAAATCGAAGCAGAGCGCAAGTTGAATGGTGAATATAAAAGTCTGGATAATTTTTTACGCAGAATTGATCTGGGGTTAGAACAAGTACGCATTCTTATCCGCATAGGCGCTTTCCGATTCATTACCAAAACAAAACAACAATTGTTATGGGGAGCGATGCTGTATTTCAGTGACACAAAAAACAGGCACAAAACTACGGTCGATCTTTTTGATACCGAGCCCAAAGAATACCCATTGCCTCAACTACAACGCAACGAGATTGAGGATGCTTTTGATGAAATTGAATTACTTGGCTTTCCGCTGTGCAATCCCTTCAGGCTTATTGAAGATCCGGAACGCGGCATACTGGCAACTCAATTACGCAAACATCTGAACTGTGAAGTTCAGATCATCGGTTATTGTGTTACAACCAAGCCTACCAGCACACGCACAGGTCAGCCCATGGCCTTTGGAACCTTTAACGATCGCGAGGGAAATGTATTTGACACGGTTCATTTTCCTGATGTGATAAAAAAATATCCTCTGAGAGGTCGTGGGTTTTATGAGATTAAAGGCCGGGTAACAGAAGATTTCGATGTCTATACGATCGAGGTGAGGTGGATGGATAAAGTGCCGATGTTGTACAAAAAAACTTTTCCACCCGAAGAACGGATTACCCAGTTTGCACAATACTAACTCATGGGCATCTCTAAAAACCCTGCCTTTATGACCTCAACCCGTCACCCTTCTCCGGAAGAGAAGGGTACAAGGAGTTTTTAGAGATGCCCTCATATTAAATCCCCTATTTTTGTGGGTAGAGACGCAAAATTTTGCGTCTCTACTTTTAATACCATGAAGTATACCCTTTCTGCAAAAGACCCAAAGTCATCCGCCCGTGCGGGGATACTCCATACGGCCCATGGCGATATCCATACCCCCATCTTTATGCCGGTTGGTACAGCGGGCTCCGTGAAAGCCGTGCATCAACGCGAATTGGAGAATGACGTACAGGCCGAAATTATTTTAGGAAATACCTATCATTTATATTTGCGACCCGGTATTGATCTACTTGAAAAGGCCGGAGGACTTCACAAGTTCAATGGTTGGAATAAACCCATCCTGACCGACAGTGGCGGCTACCAGGTGTACTCCCTTTCTGAAAACAGAAAAATCCATGATGAGGGCGTTACATTCAAATCACACATCGATGGCTCGAAGCATGTGTTCACTCCTGAAAACGTGATGGACATTCAGCGCTCCATCGGTGCCGATGTTATCATGGCGTTTGATGAGTGTACACCCTATCCATGTGAGTACACGTACGCAAAAAAATCTTTAAAGATCACACATCAGTGGCTTGAACGTTGTGTTAACAGAATCAATTCAACACAACCGAGTTATGGTTACGAGCAAGCATTGTTCCCGATTGTTCAGGGCAGCGTGTATAAAGATTTACGCGAACAATCAGCTGAGTTTATTGCTTCTCAAAATCAATCTGGAAATGCTATTGGCGGACTGTCGGTGGGTGAGCCGCACGATATGATGTACGAAATGACCGATGTCGTTTGCAAAATCTTACCTGCCGATAAGCCTCGTTACCTCATGGGTGTTGGCACACCTGAAAATATTTTAGAGTGCATTGCTCTGGGCATTGACATGTTCGATTGCGTAATGCCAACCCGTAACGCGCGCAACGGCATGCTCTTCACTACTCAGGGCATTGTAAATATCCGTAACGAAAAATGGAAAGATGATCTTTCACCTCTTGATGAAACCCTTGGGGGATACGTTAACACATTTTATTCAAAGGCTTATTTGCGACATTTAATTATCAGTAAAGAAATTTTAGGGGCACAAATTGCTTCCATCCACAACCTGACATTCTACCTTTGGCTGGTTAAAGAAGCTCGAAAACAAATTATTAACGGTACTTTTATAGAATGGAAAGAGCAATGGGTTAAACAAATAACCAGAAGACTTTAAGTATCAATTCGAAAACTGAATGAGCAAGTTAATAGTCATTATCCCTACTTACAATGAAATTGAAAATATAGCCTCAATCATTGATGCGGTTTTCTTTCTGAAAGAACCTTTTCACATTCTTGTCATTGATGATAATTCCCCGGATGGAACAGCTGAAAAAGTGAAAAGCCTTCAACTGGAATACAACACAAGTCACGATCAGAAACTCCATCTTTTGCAACGTGCTGGTAAACTGGGGTTAGGAACTGCCTACATCGCAGGATTTAAATGGGCACTTGACAATACATATGATTTTATTTTGCAAATGGATGCCGATTTTTCTCACAATCCATCCGATCTCCCCCACTTACTGGAGGCTTGCATTAAAGGACGTGCTGACATGGCCATTGGTTCCCGCTATTCAACCGGGGTTAATGTGGTGAACTGGTCTATCAAACGTGTTCTACTTTCCTATTTTGCAAGTTACTATGTACGCACCGTAACACGCATGCGCATTATGGATACCACAGCCGGGTTTGTGAGTTATGCAAGTGAAGTGTTAAGAACTCTTCCGTTGGACAACGTAAAGTTTGTTGGGTATGCATTTCAAATTGAGATGAAATTTTTAACCTGGAAACACGGTTTCTACATTCAGGAAGTACCCATCGTTTTTACAGATCGAAAAAAAGGGGTGTCCAAAATGTCAACCAGCATTTTTAAAGAAGCGTTCCTTGGTGTTCTATGGATGACTGTTAAAAGCTGGTTTAAAAAATATCCGCAAAAAAAATTAAGCCACAAACGTAAATAAGAAATTGGCGATGAAATTCCAAAACATAACCAACGCAATGGCGATGGCTTTTGCCAGGTAAAAATTGTATCCCTTTCGTTGGTGTGCAAACCAAATCATCAGCGTATTTAAACCAAGGCCTATCGTTGCAATTAAAAAGAATTTAATAAACTGTTCTGTTACACGGGGATCATTATTTTCAAAAGTCCAGTTACGGTTCAAAAAAAAATTTGTGCTGGCTGCACAGCAAAACCCAATTGCATTGGCCACATATTTTTGAACACCCAGTTTTTCCTTGGCGATGTAGGTGACAGAAAAATCAACCAGGACCCCCGATGCGCCCACTACCGCAAACTTGATAAACTTGATAACAATTGAGGGCAGTTCCATGTATTAAAATTATTGAAACACAACCCGATAAGCAGAACTATTGAAGGAGAAGAACTGATTTACAGGTCGTAGTCCAAACACGACCGAATACTGACCTGATGGGATAGGCGCTTTACTTGTAACGATAATTACTGAAGTAGACACAGCAGGCAACAAATCGGTGTTTGCCTCTAATTTACTCTCTGTTATGGTATTATCATCATGGATCATAAACATTATCAAGCTGGTTACTTCTCTCAGATTAATAGAAGTTAAATAAGGATTCACGATAGTTATGGTATCGCTAAAAATACCTTCTTGCAATTTAACTTTGGCATTCCAATCAATATTAACTTGTTTGTAAAAAAGAAAATTATCAACCGCCCTTCCAAAGGCTCGGTAAGGTCCATTCACATTTATTTCTTCAAGCTGCGGGCGGGTCCTTCTTGAAACAACATATACACGTTTTCCAAAAAAACGCTCTTCATCCTTCCAGATATCATACTGGTTTCGTCTTCCTCCTGAACTCAACCCATACGCGCGTTCTTTATTATAGAAATGATACTTGGCGGTTAATTGGTATGAGTTTAAAACAAACACAGGAAGCCCATCAGCACGATGTTGAATTTCTTTTACCAGGGGGGAAAATCCATGAAATTCTTTCGCTATCGGTACTACATCAAAAATGAGGAATACCCGACCCAAAATAAGCAGAGGCACAACAATAAACGCGCTATAAAAAATTGTTCGCAATTGAATGTCAGTAGCATATTTGACCGTCAAAAGAATAATTGGAATAATCAGAACATACGTCCACTGTGGCTCAATATGCCCTCGGTAGGTCATGGCTAAAAAAAATACGAGGAAGCCAACCAGTAGAAAAACCATTCCGCGTTCGAACCTATCAACAGGTATTTTGGATCGAAACAAATTCACAAAAACTATAATCAGGATGACAGGATTAAAATTTATAAGTTGGTTCATCAGGTAAACCCAAAAGTCTTTAAACTCAAACGAGTCATTACGATCGATCAGATGATAGCGTAGCGAGGGAAAATCGTTTGCAAACTGCCATACGAGGTGGGGAATGAACAAGCAAACACCAAACACAGACCCTGTCCAGAATTTATAACTGAGAAGAATTTTTGGATTACTTAGAATAATGAAGCCAATAATAAGTACACCATGGTATTTCGAATAGAGCATCAATGCCATGGAAGCTCCCAAAAGCAAGGCATTGATCCAGGATTCATCTGAAAGAAATTTCTTGTAAACGATCAGGAAAATGACTGAAGTTAACAGCACAGGAGCATCGGGCGTAGCAATAAATGCAAATACATGCAAAATTGGAATGAGCACGATGACAACAAGAAATGCGCGCAACCGCGTTTCTTTGATCTCCGCGGGGAGCAGATATTGATAAAGCAAAATGAAGGCTCCAATCTGCGACAGGATGGTCATGAGCCTTACACCAAATTCATCCTTAAATAAGAGATATCCTAAGCGAATAAATAAGGCCACCATGGGCGGGTGATCAAAGTAGCCCCAGTCCAATCGAAGGGAATAAACCCAATAATACGCCTCATCATTTGCCAGATCAGAAAAAAAAGCTTGTAAGCCATTCAGCAGAAACCACCCGCTAAAAAAAATGAAAAGATTTCTGGTCTTCATACTTACTTTCTATTCTTACGCAGGTTATCGGTCGATATGAGTACCGTGAGCAATTGTTGATTATCCAGTTTTTCTTCGATGTAGTGCAACGAGAATACAAACCGCACCTGAACGGATTCTTTTTTTAGAAACTCATAACCAAAATCTGCCCTGCCATAGAGAGGGGCTTTATAAAAACTATCCCCATATGCAATGCTTTGCTCTTCACCCGAATACAAGAGTGCATTGCAATAAAAATTTTTCTTCTGTATAAAAACCCCATACTGGAGGCCCGTTGGGGTTTGCCAATCATACACATTTCGTAACCGGTCAAAGGAAGCAAGCCATGAAACATTCAACGAAAGTGAATCAAAAAATACTTTCCTGGAAAGATCAACACCAAACCGAAGCATCAGGCCGGCATTATCACGGATATGGTCACCTGGTATAGGCACCGCAGGCCCCGCATAGTGGTAAAGCACAAAGTAATTATCCAGAAAAAATTTACCCATAGTCTGGCGGCCGGAAAACCCTGTAAGAAAAGTTTCACGCTCAGTGTCCGTTTGCCGGCTGGTCCAATCAATCCATGCGGCTTGATAGCCGCGGCCAACTTTTAACCGAAGAAAAATTCCCTCTACATTTGGCCTGTAGTACCGTAAGGTGTCATTCAATAAGGGCAACGGATATTGATCAAGCAAGCCAATTCGGGGGAAGAATCCCATGTAGAAATCCACGTCAGGCTTAACATATTGATAGTACAAAACAGGGTTATGCAGATACGTGCTTTGTTCACTGCCAAACTCTTTCGTTAGGGTAAGACCAACCCTGAAGCGGTGCGTACTGTCTAACAAAAATCCTACTTCTGGCGAGATTCTTGCCCCGAAAATTGTTTGAGGAGGGTGAACGGTATTGGTGTACTCGCGATTGTCGGCAAATCCAAAAAATGGAATGTAATACTCAAATTCTCTTTGTTGGGCATTCGACTGTAACGCCAAAAGAAATAGGAAAGCAACAAAAATGAAATTTATTCTTCTCTTATCCCTGATACTCAATAAGCCATAAATTAAACGCCTTAAAATTTGTAATCTTGCACATGCCATTTTACCGATGTTTAACAGGAAGATAATAGCCAGTCTGGAGGCGAAAGTAATATTCTAAAAGTTAGATTCTCCCCATTAACTAAAAGCGGAGTCAATATGTTACAAAGTTAAATTTAAGTTTGCTGAATGAAACTATTGGATAAATATATTATTAAGCAATTTCTAAGTACTTTCATTTTTGTCGTTATTCTTCTTTTAGCGATTATCACGGTATTAGACTTAACAGAAAAAACGGATAAATATGCCAAGGCCAATCTTCCTGTTCTTACAATAATTGAGTACTACCTTGATTTTATGCCCTGGATCGGTGGGTTAGTCACTCCAATTATTGTTTTTATCGCTACTGTTTTTATAACAGCAAGAATGGCCGGCCATACCGAAATAATTGCCATGCTTAGCAGCGGCATGAGTTTCAGAAGATTTTTATTACCGTATTTCATTGGTGCGCTGTTGATCGCCTCAGTCAGTTTCTGGTTAAACGGCTGGATTATTCCCAACTCCAATAAATCAAGACTTGCATTTGAATTGGAATACCTCAGACCCAAAACTTCGTCCAGCCATCGAAACATTCATATTCAAGTGGCACCTAATACCATTTTATATTTACAGAGCTATAATAATTCTTCTGACAAAGGATATTCCTTTACGCTAGAGCGTTTTAAGAAAGGAAAGCTTGTAGAGAAGCTTACTGCAAAACGAATTGAATGGGACACAACAAAAAACAAATGGACACTGCACGACTGGGAATTGCGAAAGGTCGATAATATTTTTGAGCCCGTTGATTCATTATTGAAAGTAGAAAAAGTTCTTGCTAAAAATTCACCGTTAGATACCGCCCTGAATATACACCCAAAAGAATTTGATAATGATTATCGCAAGTATGATGGGCTTACGCTGACGGAATTAAACAAATACATAAAAACACTGAAAGCCAGAGGCTCTGCAGGCATTGCTGAATACGAAGTAGAAAAATACACCCGGTTTGCTTCGCCTTTTTCTGTTTTCATTTTAACTTTTATGGGTGTGATCGTTTCTTCACGAAAAAGTCGTGGGGGAACCGGGTCACAAATTGCGTTGGGCTTTGCACTATCGTTTATCTTTATTTTATTTTTTATGATGTTTCGCACTTTTGCTGAGGCTGGGTCAATACCTCCGCTAATTTCTGTTTGGATACCCATTATTACGTTTGGTGTAATTTCTGCAGTTATGTACAAATACGTTCCACGTTAATGACCACGACTACCGATTACCTGAAGCTTCATTTCATTGTTTTTCTCTGGGGATTTACAGCAATACTTGGAAAGTTGGTGACCATTCCAGCTGTGGAGATGGTTTTTTATCGAACGCTTCTTGCTGCCATTGGCATGGGCGCAGTCATTCTGATGATGCGTGGTTCTTTTAAAGTCTCCAATTCAGATTTAGTAAAACTGATTCTCACTGGCTTCATTGTTGCCTTGCACTGGTTAACATTTTTTACTTCAGGGCGCATCTCAAATCCTTCTACAAGCCTGGTTGGTTTTGCTACTTGCTCCTTGTGGGCCGCCCTCATTGAACCGTTCGCCAAGAAAAATAAAATACAATATGTTGAAGTAGGGCTCGGTATTGTCGTGATCATCGGCCTTTACATTGTTTTTTCTTTTAATTTTCAATATCCAATGGGGCTTTTCCTCGGAGTTTTATCGGGAGTTACCTGCGCCATATTCGCGGTCATTAATTCACAACTGGTTCCCAGGGTTAGCTCACTCACCATTACTTTTTATGAGATGATAGGCGCTTGTTTGGGTGTTGCTATTTTCTTCCCTTTTTATGCCAATCAGTGGGCAACCGATGGAGCGCTTCACTTAATACCCACACTTACCGATTGGGTATGGATTGGTATTCTTTCACTGGTTTGCTCGGTGTATGCGTATGCAGTAGCCATCAATCTCACAAAAAAATTATCTGTATTTTTTATTCAACTCACACTCAACCTTGAACCGGTATATGGGATTGTGCTTGCTTTGCTTGTATTTGGTGAGAAAGAAGTGATGAGTTGGAATTTTTACATCGGTACCGTAGTCATCCTGGGAGCCGTAGTGGCTTATCCCTTTGTGAAAAATAAATTCAGTGCAGTCTTGCCACACACCGGCCCTTAACTGCAATTGTCTGAATCAGGATGGTCAGGATTTTAAGATTTTCAAGATGGATAGGTAAAATAATCCAGCAAATCCTATAATCCAGACCATTCTGATTCAGACAGTTTTATTCACTTAAGGTACAACTCCAATAAATCATATTCAGAAATTTACTCTTCAAATCGACAGGCTTATCAAAAATTCCATACACGGCAGAGCCTGATCCACTCATGCCGGCATATACTGCTCCTTGTTGGTAGAGTGTTGATTTGATCTCCAGTATCAACGGATATTTTTCAAAAAAAGAATATTCAAAATCATTCTTTAAAAACTCTTTCCACTTCGTTAAATCTAAATTCTCCACAATATCTTTAACGCGTTTTGAATTGGGCGTAGGCTTTACTCCTGCGTATGCTTCAGCAGTAGAGATGTGTAAATCAGGTTTTACAAGAATAATAAACTTTCCCTTCAAATTGACCTTTACTTCCTCTAGTACCTCTCCCCTTCCTGTACCAATCATGGGCTTATCTCCTACAAAAAAAGCGCAATCACTTCCAAGTTGCGATGCATAGTGTTTTAATTGATCGATACTCAATCGAAGATTAAAAACAGAATTCAATATCAGAAGAGTGGAGGCAGCGTTGGAAGACCCTCCTCCCAAACCAGCTCCCGTTGGAATAATTTTATGCAGATGAATTTTTACTGGCGATAAGTCAAAGTCACTTTTTAATAGTTGATATGCCTTCAGGCAAAGATTTTCTTCTGCCTTTCCAGGTATTACAGAGCCTGAATGGAAGAATTCTAAACTACCAGAAGGAATAATCTCCAGAATGTCTGTCCATGGAATTGGATAAAAGCATGTTTCAATCTCATGAAATCCATCAGCTCGTTTTGAAATAACGTTTAAACCGATGTTGATTTTGCAGGGAGGGAAAGAAATCATAGTCACTGGTTACCAGTCACCGGCAACTGGTATCCGGTAACTGGTGACATGAAATTATTTGGTAAGTCTGGCTATTAAATCCTCCGTAATGCCCGTTGAAGAGAACCCACCGTCATGCATCAGGTTTTGCATGGTAACAAAACGAGTGAAGTCTGAGAACATGGCTACGATATAGCTGGCACAATCTTCTGCAGCTGCATTGCCTAGAGGGGACATCATTTGGGCATAATCATAAAATACATCGAACCCCGAAATGCCTGCGCCTGCGGTTGTTTTGGTAGGTGATTGAGAAATGGTGTTCACTCTTACCCTCTTTAATTTACCAAACCTATAACCATAACTCCTGGCGATTGACTCCAGTACCGATTTAGCTTGGGCCATATCCGAGTAATCAGGGAAAGTACGTTGTGCAGCAATATAACTTAAGGCTATAATGGATCCCCACTCATTCATGGCATCTGTTTTCTCAGCTGTTTGCATCACCTTATGGAATGACAACCCCGATATATCTAACGTTTTTAAAAACCACTCATAGTTCAAATCGCCATAGGTTCTGTCTTTGCGCACATTGGGGCTCATACCAATGGAGTGGAGAACAAAGTCAAGCTTTCCACCAAGGACCTCCATGGATTTAGTGAACAAGGTGTTCAGGTCCTGCTCCGAAGTTGCATCGGCAGGGATAACCTCGGCATTACACGCTTTTGCTAACTCATTAATTTTGCCCATACGCATGGCAATAGGGGCATTTGTAAGGGTGAAACTTCCGCCTTCTTCCTTTACCTTAAGCGCTGTTTTCCAAGCAATTGAGTTCTCATCCAATGCACCGAAAATGATGCCGCGCTTTCCTTTCAATACATTGTAAGCCATGGTGTATTCGTTTATTTCACAATTATACAAATTGTAGCGGAAGCAGGAAAAAACAAGATCGTTTCGAAATACTTGAGTTCTAAAAGATTTTGATAAATTTAACCATCCAAACCCTCAAACCTCTATGGAAACAAATCAAGCTTTTCTTACTTCCTGGGACTTTTACATGCTTCGCTGCTGCTTTTTGTTAGTAGGCGTTGGCATACTTATTCTGCTGTACCACGAGTTTAAGGTGTTTCAAATCAAGGACTATAAGGAAAAATATGACTATGTAAATCTTCATGAAGTCCGGTATTTCTGGTATGCCGTAATGGCCTTTATTTTAGCAGCGGCCCTGTATGCAAACTCCATTTTGACCGAACCGATTACTTCTACCGCTAGGGGGATGTTATTCTTTTATGTGAGAATTTTTATCACCGTATGCTTAACCCTTATCGCTTACTTTACCTTTTATAGCATGGTGCGCATTTATTATCCTAAGTACCTGGAGAAGAGGTTGAATAAATTACGCACCACGCCCCGCATTTCTCCGGCCGGAAATGCCATGCGTAAACTCAGCGAAGAGGAAGAAGACATTCACCTTGATGCAGGCATGGTCTCTGAAGAACAGAACGTGCATTCAGTAGATTACGATGTGTGGATTGATGATCAAACAGGTTTCAAGAAAATCGAGAAATATAATTCATATCAGCATGCTGAAGAGTGTTCAGAATGCGGATACTATACATTAAAGATTGACCGGGAAGAAATTGAAATAAAGCCAACCGCCAACGAAACCGGCTTACTGCTCAAGCATTATAAATGCGAATACTGTAATCATAGAGAGGCAAGAGAAATGAAGCTCGCCAAGCTTTCTGATAACGTCTAAAATACAATGTGATTTTTTTATTGACAGAAGAGGCCGTATCAAAAGTCAAAATAATTAGGAGATTCTTGCCGGACCTGTTCCGGCATCCCCAGCTAGCATGCTAAAAATGGGTATCCCGACACAAGGCCGGGAAGGTACAATGACTTTTGATACAGCCTCTTCTTTGTTTATTTGCGATAATCAAAAAAAATTGAACCCTTCTGCAAACGCCCCCATCGGAATATTTGACAGCGGCATTGGAGGCCTTACCGTGGCACATGCCATTAAGGAATTACTTCCAAACGAAAGCATGGTTTATTTTGGCGACACGGCTCATTTACCTTATGGCGATAAATCAGAAGCAGCTATTCAGGCTTACTCCATTAAAATTGCGGATGTACTTCTTAAAAAAGGTTGTAAGGTTATCGTCATTGCGTGCAACTCGGCCAGTTCAGCTGCATACGAATTGCTGAAAGAATATGTTCGTTCTGTTAAAATTATTAACGTGATTGATCCGATGGTTAGCCTGGTAGTTAAAAATTACGCAAAAAAAAAAGTAGGGCTAATAGGCACCAAGCGCACGGTGCAGTCAGGTGTTTACTTGCGAAAAATTGAGGAAGCTAAAAAAAATATTACCCTGCATTCATTGCCAACGCCCCTGCTGGCACCTATGATTGAAGAAGGATTTTTCGATAATCAAATCAGTCATGAGATCATAGCACAATACTTAGCCGATTCAGAATTACAGAATATCGAAACGCTTATCCTCGCCTGTACCCACTACCCATTGATTAAAAAGGAGATTAATGAATTTTACAACGGCAAGCTTCCCATTCTTGACTCATCAGAGGTAGTGGCCGCGGCATTGAAGAAGCACCTGACTGAAAAGCAACTATTAAATACCAGCATTACAAAACCCCATCATCAGTTTCTGGTTTCAGATTTTACTCCCTCCTTCGAAGCCTCCACCCAACTTTTCTTCCAGGAACAGGTTCACCTGGAAAAACACCCTCTTTGGAATTAACACTCATGTACTTTTTAATGCGGTATTCAATAAAATAGATCGAAAAAATTAACCAACTTGGGTAAACTAATTCGATCTCTGTGAGCACGTTATTATTCTTTCTTCCATTTTTTCTGATCTATGCGCTTTTAGCGATTTACGCAGAGCGAAAGATTTCAGCCTTTATTCAAGACAGGCTTGGTCCCATGGAAACTGGGAAGTATGGGATCGCACAATCCATTGCCGATGTTATTAAGTTCATTCAAAAAGAAGACATTGTACCAACTCGTGCAGACGCTAAACTTTTTAAACTCGCGCCTATCCTGATTTTTGCTGCTGTGTTTACTGGGTTTTCTGTAATTCCTCTTTCACCATCCTGGCCGGGGTCAGGAATTGAATCAGGAATATTTTTTTTGTTGGCTTTTATTTCATTGGATGTCATTGGAATTATCATTGCAGGATGGAGTTCAAACAACAAATACAGCACACTCGGAACGTTTCGCTCTGCTGCTCAAATCATTTCATACGAAGTCCCACTGGGACTTTCTGTTTTATGCGTTTGCATGGTTTGTCAAACCCTTGACCTGCAGGAAATTTCTTTTCAACAAGGTCACTTAGCATCAGGGCCTCAATATTTTTTGGGAATAAAGTCATTGGGTATCGAAACTACTTCGATGGGCGGATTTCTTACCTGGAATATTTTTCGAATGCCGTTATTAATTTTTGTTTGGGTTATATTCTTTATTGCTTCTCTTGCAGAATCAAACCGTACGCCTTTTGATTTACCTGAAGCAGAGTCAGAATTAGTAGGAGGTTACCATACCGAATATTCCGGTTTTCGGTGGGCTTCCATTATGTTAGCTGAATACGGCATGATGCTGTTGGTAAGTCTGTTGGGGGCAGTCCTTTTTTTTGGAAGTTGGAATACCCCCCTACCCAATATTGGATCATTGAAATTGGCTGTTTGGACTACCGGAGTGCCTGGAACAATAACACAAACATGGTGGGGAGTTTTTTGGCTACTAAGTAAATCTCTCGGTTTTGTGGGTGTACAAATGTGGGTTCGGTGGACATTCCCCCGCCTGCGTATTGATCAGCTGATGAGGTTGAGTTGGAAATATTTAACACCGGCTGCTTTGGCTTTGGTAATTTTATGCGGATTTTGGAGATTAACATTTGTTTCGTGAGAAGAACTAAATCTATAGTGATCATAATTGCACTGCTGGGCATGGCTGTAGCACCTGGTTTTGGCCAGTCTAATAGCCTGATTGATAGCCTGGAAAATGAATTGTCAAAAAGTAATCCCGATACAACACAAGTCGGCCTGCTTACCGATTTGGCAGATGCTTATGTTTTTGTTGACTTTCAAAAGAGTTTTGAGTATGCCAAACAAGCGGTTGAATTGGCCAATGAGATTAATGACTTTACATTAAAAATAAAAACTAACCGAATGCTCGGTCTGAACTATAACCTGGAAGGCGATTATACTTCGGCACTCAAGTATGAAACCCGATGCCTTCAATTGGCTTTTGCATTCAACGATAGCTCCAATATGGGATTGAGCCATAGTAACATCGGAAATTATTACTATGAACTAGGTGAATATGATCAGGCCTATTATTACTTAACGCAGGGCTACAAAATATTACAACGGAATTTAAATGATTCATTGGCGATGAACATTGCACTTCATAATATTGGCAGGGTATTTAAGGAACTGGGACAATACGAAGTGGCATTGAAACATTTAAAACTATCGCAAAAAATCAGCGAAGAGCTTAATGATCTGGAGGGCCGGCCGTATTCACTTGATGAAATTGGTGATGTGGAGTTGCGAATGGGCAATTACGATTCTGCGCTATACTATCTAACCCTCTCAATCCGGGAAGGGCGCAAACTTATTGCTAAAAAACCCAATACAACCATTAAGGAACTCCAGCCTAAAACATTCTCTAAGATTGCAAAAACATACCTCCATAAAGGAGATTACAACAAAGCCTTTGCGTATTATGACTCTACGTATAAAATTCACGAATTAACCGGGAACAAGTATGGTATTGCTGAAGTAGAACTGGGGAGGGGTACCGTTTTTCTCAAACAGAAAAAATATGACGAGGCCAGACTTTACATTGAAAAAGCAGTTGGACTGGCGAAGGGAATAAACGCACGCGTATTGGAAATTGCCTGTTATGAACAACTTTCCACGCTTTGGGAAAATAAGAACGATTTTAAAAAATCACTGGAATACTTTAAGCAGTTCAAAGTCTTAGGTGACAGCCTCTTCAGTAATGAACTGCACCAAAAAATGTTACGTGATCAGATTCTGTTTGAAACCGCCACACGCGATGATCAGATTGCAGCGTTAAGCCGCTCAGAGGAGATTCAAAAATCGGAACTAAAAAAACAGGAATTTATTAGAAACATTTTAGTTGTACTGATGGCGCTTACTGGCATTTTATTGATTAGTATGTACAGAAGTGGTCAACGAAGAAAACAAATTAATTCCCTGCTGTTGCAACACCAGGAAGAAATGGAAAAACGCAGCAAAGAACTGGAACAACTGAACCAAGTCAAGGATAAGTTCTTTTCCATCATATCGCACGATTTGCGTTCACCCATCAATGCCTTGGCAGGGTTAATGGATTTACTCGACAAGGGAGCCATCGCATCGCATGAGCTTCCGGTAGCCATAAAAGAATTGCGAGTGCGCTTCAATCACACCCGTTCGCTGATGAATAACCTGCTCGACTGGACGGTACTGCAAATGGATAAGATTAATTTGCAGGCAGGTAATGTTCCACTCTTTAAAATAGTAGAGCAGAACATCGAGTTAATGGGCTCTACCCAGAATAAGAAAATAAAGATGGTAAACAACGTACCCGAAAATGCAGTAGGGTATGCCGATAGCAACACGATTAACTTGGTTATTCGAAACTTAATGACCAATGCGATCAAATTTACCAACGATGGGGGGGAAATAGCTGTATCCGCTGAGTCGAAAGGAAATGAATGGGTCGTGTCGGTGCGTGATAATGGGATTGGTATGAGTGATGATATTCAAAAGAAACTTTTCGATAAAATTAATCTTTATAGCACCCGTGGCACTGCCAATGAAAAAGGTACAGGCTTAGGGCTTATTCTTTGTAAAGAATTTGTTGAGAAAAACGGAGGTCGCATTTGGGCGGAGAGTGAAGAGAATAAAGGAAGTACCTTCTGGTTTACCGTACCAAAGGCCTAAGGGTATAGGTCATAGGGTATAAAGTGTAGGTATAAGGGGGGTATAGAGGTATATGAGGGCATAAAGTATAAGGATTATTGGGATAAATTACACATTATACCCTATGCCTTATACCTTATACCCATATACCTCTTATTTGTTCAAAAAAGTGAAGCAACAAAAAAGTTATTGGGGAAATATTGCAATCGTTACTCGTTCCTTGTGGGGCGGTCTTCGCATTACATTTGACCACATCCTGAAAGCACGCACCAGCAAAAAGCCGCTTTCAATTCAAGATGATACCTATTTTAATCAAACCAGTGGTATAGCCACTATCCAGTACCCACATGAAACACTTCCGGTACCCGATACAGGCCGTTATCAACTCCACAATGAAATTGATGACTGCATTGTTTGCGATAAGTGTGTAAAAATCTGCCCGGTTGACTGCATCACAATTGAACCCATTCGAGCGACTGAAGAAATCGGGCGGACTTCCGATGGTACCCCGAAGCGGATTTATGCTGCCAAGTTTGATATTGACATGGGCAAGTGTTGTTTCTGCGGTTTATGCACGACCGTATGTCCAACCGAGTGCCTCACCATGACTAAAACGTATGACTTTAGCGTATTCGATATTCGGGAACATAATTTTGAATTCGCAGAAATGACTCCGGAAGAAATCGAAGAAAAGAAAAAACTATTCGAAGAACATCAACGGGTAAAAGCTGGAACTCAGTCTTCTGTTCCTTCTTCAACAAATTCTTCATCTGGAGAGGCAGCAAAACCTTCACGCCCTGTTTTTAAACCGAAAATTAAGCCTCCCGGCATATGAGTTTGATTTCCTTTATATTTTACGCATTGGGGTTTTTAGCAGCCGTATCTGCTGTATCCATACTTTTTACAAAGAATGTTTTCTATGGGGCACTTTTGCTGATCGTTTGTCTGCTTTCTGTTGCCGCGATTTACATTCTCGCTAATGCGGAGTTTATTGCAGTTACTCAAATTTTGATTTATGCTGGCGGAGTATTGGTATTGATCATTTTTGGTGTCATGCTAACGTCCAAGATTTCTGGTAAACCCTTAATGGTGAAAAATCAATACTGGCTTGCCGGGTCACTGGTTGGGTTATCTTCCCTGACGTTACTGATCAAACTATTTTCTGAAACCAATTTTTACAACAGCAATCAGATTGCAAATGAATCGAGCTACAATGCAATCAATCAAATCGGCATTTTATTGATGACAGGTTATATGTTACCATTTGAAGTAGCCGGAATACTTTTATTAGTTGCCCTGATTGGTGCAGCGGTGGTGGCATCCTCCTTTAACTCAATTAAAAAATCATAGCATGTTCCCCGCAGAACACATTTTAT
>Ga0247727_10008031_pt1 | contig 19766 bp, 12 predicted proteins | sample WisWelCaveWW1625_FD_202498 | JGI IMG/M metagenome (GOLD analysis project Ga0247727, IMG submission 202498) | Biofilm microbial communities from Wishing Well Cave, Virginia, United States - WW16-25 | ecosystem: Environmental > Aquatic > Deep subsurface > Groundwater > Cave microbial mat | place... | reverse complement strand
GAAGCGAATGACGTTGTTGCGGTGAATTTGAAGATCACGAATAAGGAAAAACAGAATGAGTACGCCTTCGATTCTTTTTGCGAATGCTATTCTGTGCCTCTCCGTACCTTGTACGTCAACGGCACAAGATGTCTGGCTCCAAACCAACGGGCCATATCAAGGCGGGGCGGTCCAGGCGTTGGCTGTCGATTCCGATGGTCAGCTTTTCGCTGGAACTCGTGAGGGGGGAGTCTTTTCTTCCTTTGATCGTGGCGAGAATTGGATACAAATCAACGCAGGCTTGCCCGATGATATACAATGTCTAGCTATTCACAACGACGGGCATATTTTTGCCGGAACGTTTGGTTTTGGCATATTTCGCTCGACCGGAAATGGTGAGAGATGGACACGTATCAATAATGGTTTAACCGACACCTTTGTATCGACTCTTACGGTAAGCTCAAGCGGAGATATTTTTGCCGGAACGTTATATGGCGGAGCCTTTTTTTCGTTGGACGAAGGCGATCTTTGGACGGAAATTAATAAAGGCCTGGATTGGCGCAATGTCGAAGCTTTTGTGATGAACGTTAATGGACAAGCCTTTGCTGGAATGGGGCGCGGCGGAGTTTATCGGTTCACGAATGACGATGAGGGCTGGCAAAAGCTAATCACCAATTTTGAATCTTATGCTGTGACTGCCCTTGCCTTCAACAGTCGCGGTCATCTTTTCGCGGCTGTCGACGGCGGTGGCGGGTTTCATGTTTCCCGCGACAATGGTGAAACTTGGATGCGTGTCCATGGCGGCTACGAGCCAAGTAACATCGTGGCCCTTGTTATCAATAGGAGTGACGAGATTTTCGCTGGAACGATAGGGGGAGTCTTTCGTTCCGGAGATGATGGTTATTCTTGGACGGCATGGAATGCCGGTTTAACGGATCGCTTGCCGTTATCTCTGGTAATGGATCAAGAAGAATACCTTTTCGCCGGTACTACGTATGGCGGTGTTTATAGAAGTATCAATCCTCCGACAGGAATTGAAGTGCAAGCCATCGAAGGCTTGAATTCTTTTTCACTCGATCAAAATTATCCCAACCCTTTCAATCCCGAAACGCGCATTGTATTCTACGTTTCTCCCGGCTCTGAAAAGCAGCGCGTGCTGATCAAAATCTATGACCTGCTCGGCCGCCTCGTGGCCGTGCTCTTCGATCGCGAAGTGAAGCCGGGAAGATATGAAGTCGTGTGGAATGGCAAAGATTTGCTCGGGCAAGATTTGCCGAGCGGCACGTATCTCTATCGACTTGAGGCGGGCAACGTGATGGTGACGAAGCGGATGACGTTGTTGCGCTAGAATTTGTCTGTAGCGCAGACTTCCAGTCTGCGAATAGGAGCAGACTGGAAGCTCGCGTTGCAAGTTGGCGATAAGCGGGTGGTGGTTCAGCGAGTTGCCTTGGTCGACAGAACTTCGTCATCCGGAGGTATTTTATGCTGCGAAATAAAATTCTTGGTGCGAACGGTGGCATCGCGTTCTGGACAGCACTTGGAATCGCATTTACTGCCTCTGCACAAAATTATTGGCAGCAAACCAGTAAACCTCCCGGCTTTAGCATATCAATGCTTATCGTCAATTCAAACGGGCATATTTTTGCGGGGACATATGGCGATGGCCTCTGGCGATCTAGAGACAAGGGAGACAATTGGATACAAATAGGCATTGGCAACGTAGGCTTGCACATCGCCAGTCTTGCGGTCAATCGAAATGATGAAATTTTTGTCAGCACGTCTGGTGGGATGATGCGATCGCCAGACAATGGAGAGAATTGGATTACGATCAATACGGGCTTGCCGGCTGGGTATGCGATCAGTATTGCTATCGATTCGAGCAAAGGCGTTGCCTTCGCCGCTTTTAACAATGGCATCTATCGTTCAGAAACGAACGGCGATAGCTGGCAATATATCGGCAGACCCGACCTCTATTTTTTCGGGCTGGCACTCAATTTACATGGGCATATTTTCGTTGCGACAAATTGCTGTTTGAATGTGGGAAATTGGCTCGGGAGTATTTTCCGTTCGCTGGATGGCGGAAATTCTTGGGCGAGAGTATATCAAGATCCGCCGGCCTTCATGGGAAGCGTCGTTCAAGCTCTCGCGATCAATGCAAGAGGAGAGATTTTTGCAGCCAGCCTCTGGAACGGGATTGTTCGCTCAGTGGACAATGGCGAGACTTGGAGCATACTAGATTCAAGCCCCCAAAAAACCGCCTGCCTTGCGATCAATTCCAGAGGATATATCTTTGTCGGACAGCTTGAAGACGGGATTCTGTATTCATCAGATCGAGGTGAATCCTGGACTAAGATAAGCTCGGGCCTGTTGGACACGACAATTTTGTCGATCGCAATTGATGCAAACGACTATGCTTCTTCCGGCGATTACAGCGGCAGAGTTTTTCGCAGCGCGCAGCCGACTTCCGTCGAGGGATTGGCCGATAGTGAGCCGGCTCATTTCGTATTGGCGCAAAACTATCCCAATCCGTTTAACCCGGAAACTCAAATCGTGTTTAATGTTCCAACGCATGTCAAGAAGCAGCGCGTGCTCATCAAAATCTACGACCTGCTCGGCCGCCTCGTAGCCGTGCTCTTCGACCGCGAAGTGAAGCCGGGAAGATATGAAGTCGTGTGGAATGGCAAAGATTTGCTCGGGCAAGATTTGCCGAGCGGCACGTATCTCTACCGCCTCGAAGCGGGCAACGTGACGATAGCGAAGCGCATGACGCTGCTGCGATAAATAATTCCCCCCTTGAGGGGGGCCAGAGGGGTGTCGCTCGGCATCGTGAAGAAATGAGGATCAGTTCAGAAGGCATTGCAGGCTCGGATGATGAATTCAAAATAATCAACGCATGCAAGAACACCCCCTAACCCCCTCAAGGGGGGAATTGATGGAGAGAAGTATGAAAAAAATTACAACCGCTCTCTTTCTCGCTCTCGCCTTGCCGGCCTTCGGCGACGGCGTGATGAAGATCAAAGGCCAGGCCTCGGCGTATCTCACGCCGAGCGCGATTGAGGTGACCGCGGACCTCAACAATCAAGTCGCCACGACGGTGACGCGGCAAACCTTCGTGAATCACACGCCACAACACGTGTTCCTGCAATACGGCTTTCCCACCAGCGTGAATGCGAGCGTGATTCAGTTTCGTTGGCGCATGTCGGGTGAGTGGCGCACCGCGAAAATCACGGGCGCAGGGCAAGACACCAGCGGAGTAATCGATCCCGGCGGGCAAGTTGATCAGCAATATTTGGATTACCTCGGCGAAGCGCCGTTCCTGTTCGCACTCAAAGACTCTTTGCTCGCGGACTCAACAATCGTGATCGAACTCACGTTCATCGAGCTGCTGCAATATCGTTTGGGTCTGGTGGTTTATGATTATCCCCTCGACCTCAAAACGTTCGCGCAACAAGCTCTTGAACGCTTCAGCGTGCAGCTCAGCTTGCGCTCCGAGCGCGATTTGGTTTCGCTCACGAATCCTTCGCACGGCGCAACGGCCACGAGCTTCAGCGATAGCGCGGCCACGCTTTCATTCACCCAAAGCAACATGCCGGCGAATAGCAACTTCGTCGCGCAGTATGAAGTGAGCCAAAAAGATTTGGGCGTGTTCTTGTTGAGCCACAAGCCGCAAGCCGAAGACGGCTTCTTCATCATGCTCGCGGAGCCGGATCCCAACACTTCGCAGCAGGAAATCATCGACAAAGTTTTCACGTTCATCATCGACGTGTCCGGCAGCATGTTCGGCCAAAAGATCGAGCAAGCGAAAGCCGCGGCGCGTTACACGATCGATAATCTCAATGCCGAAGATCGCTTCAATGTGATCAAGTTCAACAGCAGCGTCACCAAGTTTCGCGCGAATCCGGTCTCTGCCGATTTCAATGAAGTACAGCAAGCACTCGCTTTCATCGACAACATCAGCGCGGGCGGCGGAACGAACTTGCAAGCCGCGTTGCTCGCGGGCTTGGGGCAGCAAATGAGCGACACGACCGCGAACGTGATCATCTTCATTACCGACGGCATTGCGCCGCTCGATCAACAAGCCGTGATCGCGGCGAATACGAAGAAGGTGCGCATCTTCGTGTTCGGCATCGGCGCGGATGTGAATAAAGACCTGCTCACGCAGCTTGCGGCGAACAACAACGGCCTGGCGGAATTTTTGGGCACTGATGAAGTGACGCAGCGCATCAGCGAGTTTTATGCGAAGATTCGCAATCCGCTTCTGCAAAACCTCCGCCTCACTTTCACGCCTACGGCAGTTGATGAAGTTTATCCGTTGCAGTTGCCGGACATCTACGTGGGCCAGCAGTTGATCGTGCTGGGAAGATATGCGCAGCCGGGCGCCGCGCAAGTGACTTTGACCGGCGCTTCTTTCGGAGAAGAAGTGCGTTATGATTATCCCGTATCGTTCACCGCGGATTCATCGGCAAATCGTTTTCTGCCGCGCATGTGGGCGAAGTCCAAGATCGACGCGCTGCTCGTGCTCATGTCCGGCGTGCCCGTCGGCTCGAATCAATATGAAGAATGGAAGAAGGAAGTCATTCGCTTGAGCTTGGAGTACGGCATTCTCACGCGCTTCACGAGCTTCACGGACCCCGGGCCGCCGACTTTTGTGGAAGAAACTTCTGCAAGCGCCGTTGCGCCGAGCAATTATGTTTTGCAGCAGAACTATCCGAATCCGTTTAATCCCGAAACGCAGATCGTCTTCTATGTTCCCGCGAGCGTAAAGCAGCAGCGCGTCGTAATCAAAATCTACGACCTGCTCGGCCGTCTCGTGGCCGTGCTCTTTGATCGCGAAGTTGCGCCCGGACGATATGAAATCACGTGGAATGGCAAAGACCTCTTCGGACGCGACCTGCCGAGCGGAACGTATATCTATCGCCTCGAAGCGGGGAGTGTGACGATGGCGAAGCGGATGACATTGTTGCGGTGAGCTGTGTCCGTTCGAAAAGTGTTCCAACCTCGGCTTGGCCGAGGTTTTATCTTGCGGCTGTCATGTGAATTCAGGCGTTTTGAATGCAACGGCCAAGCCGTTGCATGAGCATCTTTGCTGCAAATAAAGGCAAGCTGGAAGCTTGCGCTACGGAACTTCGAGGAGTGCAAAATGAAATTTTTCACGCAAACCTTCATCATCGCTTCGTGGCTTTTCGCCCTCGCTCATGCCCAACCTTACCAAGTCGGCGTGCCGGTGTGCGATACCATCAGCACGATCACCAGATACGACGAAACGTTTTGCCATCCGAACGCTCCAAATCACTTAAGCGTTGCATATGATCAGAGACTGGCGCCGTATGTTACGGGGCTGCGGTTTGAATTCCACGTGACCTCTATTGAAGGCACAGTTTCATCTAATGTATCTGATACCGTATGGGCGGGCGATGTTTTTCTCATACCGGCAGGGAATGATTCCGCACCGCTTCGTTTCATTCTTAGCCCCAACAGCGCTTTTGAATTTATTGCGAAGATCGCCGGAACGCCGACAATCACGGGCGAAGCCTATCCGTGTGAAATACGCGACAGCATCACCGCAGCGCTTTGCTCAAATGGCCTCGCCTATGGAGCTGAGAACAATTCTGATACGTGCCGAGTGGAGCCTGCGAATTCCGTGCATGCGCAGAGCGAGCTTCCCACGGGATTTGCGTTGCTGCCGAACCATCCTAATCCGTTTCATCTCGCCACGAGTATTCAGTATGCAGTCGCCAGTGAGCAGCTCGTCAGCTTGAAAGTGTATGATGTTTTAGGAAACGAAGTCGCCACGCTTGTGGAGCAGCGAAAGCCCGCAGGCAATTATCGCGAGACTTTTGCCGCCCATGATTTGCCGAACGGAATCTACTTCATTCAAATGACCGTTGGAAAATTTGTAACGCGGCGAAAAATGCTCGTGCTGCGATAATACTCTATCTTGAATTTTCGGGCGAGCCGAAAATCGAGGCCCTTGCAGGCAGAACACATGGATCAAAAAACGCACACTGTGAAACTTTTTCCGCGTGCGTTTTTGATTTGTGTGAAGTCTCAAAAAAAGCTTCGAACTCAAATTACTTTCACCCCCAGGAGCCAACCATGAACAGGAAATTTTCTCTTCTGCTCTGCGCGTGGACGGTGCTCACCAGCAACCTCGCCCTCGCATTCGACCGCCTTTGGATTCAACACCCGCAACAAACTTGGCGGCAAGGCCAAGGCACGATCGAGCAGGCCGTCGTCACCGTGCGACCGCAGGGCATTTACATGGAGTATGGCCTCTATCTCACCGTCTCCGCACGCGGCTTGAATTTCTCTTTGCAAGATAGCGTCGAGGTGCAATGCTTTTTCGATCTGCCCAAAGAAGCCATCGTTCATGACCTGTGGCTGTGGGTCGATGATCAAATCATGCGCGCGTTGATTATGGATCGTTGGACCGCTTCGAGTATTTATGAGGACATTGTCAAGCGCCGCCGCGACCCGGCCATTCTGTTCAAGAACGACGCGGATAGTTATGAGCTGCGCATTTATCCCATGCCGGGAACGAAAACGCGCAAGATCAAGCTCACGTACCTCGTGCCCGCGCAGTGGTCGCCCTCCTCCGTCACTGCGGTGCTGCCCACGAATTTGCTGCGCACCTCGGCCAGGCCGTTGTCGACTTTCAATCTCATCTTCTGGCCGCACCAAGATTGGCTCGCGCCGCGTTTGCTCGAATATCCCAATGTCAATTTCACCACGCTGAACGATCAAGAGTTCGGAACCTATGTGCGCTCCGATATTCCCGCCAATGCGTTGGGTATGCCTTTGCACTTCGCGCTCGATTCGCCCATGCGCAGCGGCGTCTACTTGAATCGCTACGAGCAGGGCAACACGGGATTCTATCAGCTCGCGTTGCTGCCTTCGGAAGCATTGGATTTGCAAACGCCGCGCAAGGTTGCGCTGTTGTTCGATTACAGCGCGGGCAAGAGCACCGTGACCGCGAATCAAGTTGTGGCCACAGTCAAAAGCCTGTTGCACGCCAATTTCACCGCAGCAGATTCGTTCAATTTGATCTTCTCGCGCTTGAACATTCTACGCGCGGGCAGCAATTGGTTCGCGGGTGATTCCGCCGGCATCGAACGCGCCTTCGCGAACGTCGGACAAAATCCCCTCACCAGTTATAGCAATCTGCCCGCGCTTTTCGCGAATGGCATTGACTTCGTGAAGAAGCACGGCAACGACGGCAGTTTGTTGCTCATTGCCAACTCCGATCAGCTCGGCGACTATCGCACCGCGAATCCGCTCATCAGCGATCTGTTGCGCAACATGACGCCGGCGCTGCCGATTCACGTGGCCGATTTCATTAATCAGAATCAGATTTATTACAACAACGGCGGCAGAAGCTACATGGGCAATGAATATCTCTATGAGAATCTCACCAGACAAACCGACGGAAGTTATGCGCGCATGACGACGGGCAGTTCATTCACGGCATTGCTCACCCAATCGTTGCAAGCGCTCGGCGGCTTTGTGGAATCGTTCGATCTGCACACGACGCTGGGTAACGGGTTTTGTTTTGGCCGCTTCAGCTTTGGTTTGGAAGGACAGGCGCTGAATGTGGATCGCCCGATTTTGCAAATTGGAAAATACAACGGCAGCTTTCCGTTTGTGATCGAAGCCTCCGGCTTGTTCAACGGCCAAGCCTTCTCACGGCGGATGGAGATTTCAACCAACGACGTACACGCCGCGGATAGTTTGGCGGAGGAGATTTGGACCGGCAATCATGTCGCCGCGCTGGAGGCGCAAACGCAATCCAATGAAGTCGTGCGGCAAATCATCGAGGTGAGCGTAGCCGAGCGCGTGCTCTCGCGCTACACCGCGTTTCTCGCATTGGAACCGAACGACACCGTGAAGGTTTGTGTAGATTGTAAAGATGAATCGAAGCTCGTTCCGCCAACCGCGGTGGTTGAGCGTAATCAAGATGTGCTTGCGGATTCGGTTTTGCAGGCGTATCCTAATCCGTTCAATCTCGCGACGAGAATCAGCTTGCATCTTCCGGCAGAAATAAAAAGCGGCGAGTTGACGCTGCAAACCTTCAACGTGCTCGGGCAAATGGTGAAATCGTTCGAGGTGAATGTTGAAGCGCAACGCCGCACGTATCAATTCACCTGGGACGGCCGCAACCACCTCGGCGAAGTCGTGACCACGGGAACATACTACGCCGTGTTCAAAACGGCGCAGCAGAGGTATACGTTGAAGCTGCTCGTGGTGAAGTAGCCGAGTGTAGAGCGCGCATACCTCTCGCGACAATTTGCCCACGAAACACACGAAAGACGCGAAAGGTCTCCTCGTGTGTTTCGTAATTTTTGCGAACAGCCGGTGCATAAAGGCGGAGAATAGAAATCTTAAAAGATGCCGTTGATGCGATAAAGGAGCGTGTGATGAGAACTGTGATAAACGCGGCGCTGCTCATTTTGCTTTGGAGCGGCGTGGAAAGCGCGCACGCGCAATCCGACTTTTGGCGGCAGATCAATGAGCCATTCGGGTTTCGCATACAAACCCTTGCCTTCAATTCGAGCGGGCACATTTTCGCTGTTACGGGCGGCGGCATCTTTCGATCTATAGATAAGGGCAATAACTGGACGCCAATCAATACCGGCTTGACGCCTTCTTATATTATCTTGCTTGCGATTAATTCGACAGGTGATCTTTTTGCCGGCGCGGTCGATGGAATATTTCGCTCGACGGATAACGGCGACAGTTGGATACCGATCAAAACGGGTTTAGGCAATCTCAGTGTGAACACCATTGTCATAGATTCAAGTGGATACATTCTTGTCGGAACGACTTGGTCGTCTTACGCGAGCGGCGTCTTTCGCTCAATCGACAACGGCGACAGTTGGCAAAGAACAACCACGCCGGATAACTATATTTATTCCTTCGCCATAAGCCCGAATCGACACGTTTTCGCGGCGACGAATTGCTGTCGCAATGTGGGATTACAAACGGGCAGTGTCTTCCGCTCACTTGATAGAGGTGAAAGCTGGAAGAAGGTTTATGAAAATGGCGATCGCGTGAGTGTGGTAACCATCACTCGGAGCGGGCACATTTTTGCCGTCGGCTCAATTGAAGGGCTTATTCGCTCTACCAATGATGGTGAAACTTGGGAGAGCGCAAATACCGGCTTGGAGCGTGACATCATCTCGGCCCTTGCCATTAACTCGCGTGGGCATATTTTTGTGGGAACTTGGTGGTCCGGCATCTTGCGCTCCACAGATCAGGGTGAAAGTTGGACCGCAATAGACACGGGTTTGATGAGCACGGCGATTGGCGTACTTGCGATTGATGCGGAGGATTACGTTTATACGGGCGATGACAGCGGCAGGGTCCTTCGCAGCGTATTGCCGACTTCGGTTAAAGTTACTGCGGCTGATATTCCAACTGCTTTCGCGCTGGCGCAAAATTATCCCAACCCGTTCAATCCCACCACGGCGATGCAATTCGATCTACCTCGCGCCGGCTTTGTGACGCTGAAAGTTTACAACACGCTCGGCGAAGAAGTCGCAAGCGTGCTGGCGCAAACGCTTCCGGCGGGCAGGCATCAAATTCGGTGGGAGGCAAACGGCGTGGCTGCGGGTGTTTATTTGTATCGTTTGCAGGCTGGCGGCTTGGTTGAGACGAAAAAACTTTTGCTTGTAAAATAACACGAAGGGAAAAACGATGCGACGATTGCGTTTTCAGACGAAGATGAGAATCTGGTGTTGCGCACTGGCTTGCATCTGGTTTGCGGCTGAGCATGCGCGGGCACAAAGCTTTTCCGAAATTCAGACGAGCTTGCCGCCAGGAATCCCGAATCTTATTATTGCGCTGCAAGTCGGCAACAAATATGTTTATCGCGGCAATTACTCGGCGCACGGCGGCTTCAGAACCACATGGAATTTTTATGAAGAGATCGTGACGGATACTTTGATCGGCGGCAAGAAATATTTCAAAGTGAAGAGCACAGATGGCCATTCGAGCGCATCGAACGTAACCCCAGGGTTCAAGCTGGAAAAGCCGTTTTACTTTTTCAAACGCGCGGATTCCTCCAAGATTTATTATTATGATCATCGCAGCAACGGTGATTTCGTGGTCATGGATTTTGCCGCGCCACTCTATAGCCGAAACAGCTTTGGTTATGTTTATGCCAAAAGCGTTGGGCAGGATTACATCACCATGAGTTTCTCGTCGTTATACGGTTCAGATTATTTTCTCACAACCTATTCCACCACGATTGGCATCAGGCGATACGCTCGAAACGGCGGCGGCACCAGTGGCAGCTCATCATTGGTCGGATATTTTATTGATGGCGTCATGTTCGGCGATACTTCCGTCGTTACTGCCGTGCAAGAACAAGCTTCCGACTCACCCGAAGAATTTGCGTTAGAGCAAAACTTTCCCAACCCGTTCAATCCCTCAACCACGATTCAATTTCATCTGCCGCGTGCGAGCTTCGTCACCCTCAAAATCCACAACCTACTCGGCGAAGAAATCGCGACGCTCGTGCATGAGCAACGCGCGGCCGGAGAGTATCGCGTGCAATGGCAAGCGGAGAATCTGCCCAGCGGCGTGTACGTGTATCGCTTGCAAGCGGGAGAACATCTGCAAAGCAAGAAGCTCGTTTTGTTGAGGTGAAGCGAGCTCCACATTCTCGCACAATCAGCCGTAAGCGCGCTAATGTTCAGTGTTGCTCCAAGAACCTCTTCAAACAAACCAGATCTTTCTCGTTCGCGCGGCGCATGGCCTTTGCCATGAACGGCGCAACGAGGCGCGAGAAGCCCGCGGGATTGCCGCGATTGCGCAGGGTCATGCGTGTGCCGCCCTCTCTAGCGTAGATTCCCACGTGTAAGTTGTTTCCATCGGGAACGGGCCTTCCGCGGTGCGCATGACGAGCCGCTCGCCGGGAATGAGTTCGACAAACTCGTAGGTGTATGCCAAGCGTCGCCCGAGAAAATGCGCCATAAACGCGAGCTTCGAACCCACACGCAATGGCGGCGCAGTCTGCCATTCCACGGATTTGATATTGACGTACCACGCCGGCGCGTTGTCAGGATTCGCCGCATACGCCGCGACCTCATCGCGGGGACGCGCAATGATGATTTCGGTGAGAACCTCGACTGCCATGGGGCGCTCCTTTTGTGAAAATGAAAAGCGATGCGGAAATTGATACAACCAGCCTCATGTGTTCTGCCTCTCTCTCCATTCCGAAGGCGTGCAGCCGAATTGTTTGCGGAAGCATTTGGCAAAATAGTTCGGCGTGTTGAAGCCGGTCATGTACGCAATCTCGGCAATCGTGCCGGCGTTTTGCTTGAGCAAATCCGCGGCGCGCTGCAAGCGCATCGATAAAATAAAATCGCTCGCGGCTTGGTTGGTCAGCGCCTTGAGCTTGCGGTGCAATTGCACGCGGCTCATGCCCGCCTCGCGCGCCAAATCTTCCACGCTAAATTCTTCCTCGCCGAGATGTTTTTCCACCGCGGCTTTCACGCGGTGGAGAAATTTTTCATCGAGCGGCGTCACCGCAATCTCGCTCGGCTTCAAAATCAATTCGCGCGTGTAACGCTCGCGCAATTGGCGACGCTGCGCGATGAGATTGCGCACGCGCACGCGCAGCTCTTGCGCGTCGAACGGTTTGGTGAGATAATCATCCGCGCCGGTTTCCAAGCCTTCGATCTTGCTCTCGCGCGAGGCTTTGGCCGTGAGCAGAATGATCGGAATGTGGCTGGTTCTCTCGTCGGTTTTGAGTTTTTTGCACAGCGCATTGCCGTCCATTCGCGGCATCATGAGATCGCTGATGATCAAATCCGGAATCTCGGCGAGCGCTTGTGCCACGCCTTCCACGCCGTTTGCCGCTTCTTGCACGTGATAATCTTCGCTCAAATGTTCGCGAATGTACGCTTGCATATCGGCATTGTCTTCGACGAGAAGGATGAGTTCTTGGTCGGTTGTTCTTTGTTCTTTGTTTGTTGTTTGTTGAACCTCACCGGAAGCTCGATCCTCGATCCTTGATTCTCGCGCTTCAATCTTCAGCCCTCGATCCTCAATCCTCGCATCCCCAAGATGCGCGCGACCCAGCGGCAGCGTCACCGTAAACGTCGTGCCCAACTCGGCTTCGCTGCGCGCGGCGATTTCGCCGTAGTGCAATTCCACCATTTCTTTCGCCAGCGCGAGACCGATGCCAGTGCCTTCTTGCTCGCGCGTGTGCGTATTATCAGCTTGATAGAAGCGATCAAATACGTGCGGCAATCTTTCCGCGGCGATGCCGATGCCGTTGTCTTCTATAGTGATCTGCACGCATTCCGTGTTCGGCGGAAGTTTTTTGAGCAATGAAATCTGCGAACGCGCGACGGTGACGGTGATTTTGCCGTGCGCCTCGGCGGGCGTAAATTTGAGCGCGTTGGAAATCAGGTTATAGAAAACCTGCTCCAATTTCTCCGCTTCGAAGTAGACCTCCAAATCTTCGTAGTCGGATTGAAATTGCAGCGTGAGCTGTTTCTGCGCGGCCAACGATTCAAACGAAAAGAAGATGCCCTTGAGAAAGGCGATGATATTCGCGCGGCCGGCTTTCAATTCCATCGCGCCCGCGTCGAGCTTGGAAAGATCGAGCAGTTGGTTGATCAAGCGGAGCAAGCGCTGGCCGTTGCGCTGCGCGGTTTGCAATTGCTGCGCGAGGGCGCCGTCGGAAATTTTCGCGAGGGCGTCGTGGAGCGGCCCGAGAATGAGCGTGAGCGGCGTGCGAAACTCATGGGAGATATTCGCGAAGAAGCGCGATTTGAGATGATCCAGCTCTTTCAGCTTCTCGGCCTCCATGTGCTCGAGGCGCACTTGATTCTTCAGCCCCAAACGATTCAGCTCGTAGCGGCGAAGGCCATAGAGCAAAACGCCGGTGAAAAGCGCGTAGAGCATGTAGGCCCACCAGGTTTTCCACCACGGCGGCGTGATCGTAATTTTGATCGAAGCGCCGTGCTCGTTCCACACGCCGTCGCTGTTCGCGCCTTTGGCGCGAAAAACGTACTCGCCGGGATTGAGATTGGTATATGTCACGCTGCGCTTGGTGCCCGCGGGCACCCAATCGCCGTCGAAGTTTTCCATTTTATACGCATACTGATTGCGCTCCGGCGCGGTAAAATCCAGCGCGACAAATTCGAACGAAAACACATTGTCGCGATATGCCAGCGTCAGTTCCTCGGTGTAGCCGATGTTTTTTTGCAAGCGCGACGCCGGCGTTTTGTGCGAGACCGCGCGATTGAAAAGCTGAAACGCGGTGAGCGCGATGGGCGGCGCATGCGGATTGTCTCGAATCGCTTCCGGCAAAAATTTATTGAACCCGTTGATGCCGCCGAAAAACATTTCGCCCGAAGCGCTTTTAAAAAATGCGCCGCTGTTGAACTCGTTGCTCTGCAAGCCGTCGTCGATCGTGTAACTGCGAAACTGTTTGAGGGCCGGGAGCGAATCCGCGCTGCGGCGCAGGACAAGTTTCGCGAGGCCTTTGTTCGTGCTCAACCACAAATTGCCGTCGCGATCATCGAGCACGCTATACACCACGTTGTTGGGCAAGCCGTCTTTTTCCGTGATCGCGGAGAAGGTCTCCGTTGTCAGGTCGAAGCGATTCAAGCCGCCGCCCGCGGTGGCAACCCACATGATTTTTTGCGGCGCTTGGGGATCAAATAAAAACGCGCGCACCAAATTGGAATTTAAACTTGCCGGATCGTCGGGTTCGTTTTTATAAACCCGAAAAGCCGCGTGCGTGCGATCGAAACGCACGAGTCCACGCTCGGAACTGACCCAAAGATTTCCCGCGTGATCTTCACGCAAACATGCCGGGGCAGGATCGCCGTGATAATTTCGCGCGAAAGTGCTGTCATAAACATGATGCTCGAAACGCCCACTGGCAGGATCGAACCGGCTCAATGCGCCGGGCATCGCCGTCCAAAACTCGCCGCCACGCGTGACGAGAATTGCGGTGATGGAATTGGTATTAGAATTTCCGCCCACGTTCGGCGGGCCGTGGCGATATTGCGTTAGCCCTCCGCGTTTCGGGTCATACGCCGTCAAGCCATTCACCGAAGCGAACCACAGCGTTCCTTCACGATCTTCATGAACGGCGCGAATCATCGCGTTGCCAAAATAACTTTGCATGAAACGCTCGCTGCGCATGGTGGCGCGCGGGAGGCGATAGAAGCCGCCATACGCGCCGATCCAAATCGTGCCGCGGCGATCTTCGTATAACGTGCGCACGCTCGCGCCGGCATAGCCGTAACGCTTTTCCGTGCTCTTATCGAAAGCTTGAAAGCGCTGCGTGGTCGCGGCGAATTTGCTGAGGCCTTTGCCGCTGGTGCCGACCCAAATCACGCCGCTGCGGTCGCGATAAATCGATTGCAGCGCATTGTGATTGAGGCTGTGGGGATTCGCGGGATCGTGTTTCAGAAAGCGATATGCGCCGGTTTGCGGATCGAGAATCGCGACGACGCTTTGCGCTGCGGCCCAAAGCTGGTGTGAAGAACCCTCGCACATGCCGAAGCCGACTTCGTATTTCGCAAACGGATGCGCCGGATCATACGGAAAATTTATAAACGTGTCGCGCGCACGATCATATAGACTCAAGCCGAATGAAGTTTGCACCCAAAGCCGGCGGTTGGTATCGGCGAAGATCGCCCAGACGGCATTGTCCACCGGGTTCTTGGGATCATTTAAAATGTCCGTGTAGTGTTTGAAAGCCGGGCGCGCGGTCGTGGCCGTTTTGAGATCGAGCCGGTTAAGACCGAAATCCGTGGCAACCCACAAGAGGCGCTCATGATCCACGAAGACGGCTTTCACGTTGTTGCTGTTCAAACTGCGGAGATCGTTGGGGTCGTGTTGGTAGCGGGTGATATTGGAAACTGATTGCTGGATGCTTGTTGCTTGCAAGACGAGCTGATTCAACCCGCCGCGCAGCGTGCCCACCCAAAGCGTGTGTTCATTTTCCGCAAAGATTTTTGTAATGTGATTCTCGCTCAAACTGTTGCGGTTATGGGGGTCGTGTTGATAGCGGAAAAATTTTTCCGCGGCGCGATCAAAATAATTGAGGCCGCCGCGCGCGGTGGCGATCCACAAGCGGCGGGCCTGATCTTCGTGAACGTCATTGACGCTGTTATCCGCGAGCGAGGTGGAATCAAACGCGGCGTTGGTGAAAATTTTGAAATGCTCGCCGTCGTAGCGGTTCAAGCCGTCTTTGGTGCCGATCCACAAAAAGCCTTGGCGGTCTTGGTAGATCGTGGCGATGGTGTTTTGCGAAAGGCCGTCGTCGCTGGTGAGATGCTCGAAGCGAAGATCGTCGAAGCGCAGCGGTGATTGCGCGCCGAGATTGTTTGCGAGCAGAAAAAAATATAAGAGGAGAGCGCTGAGGCGCGCGATTTTCCACGACATGATATTTTCTTTCTAGGGCATATGACAATACGATTGAATGTAAAAAGAAATCGCTCTTTTTGGAAGAACAAACTCCTTGATCTTTGAAGGAAAAAGCGATACTAGTAAGCCCTTTTTGTTTTAAAGCCCGGCAGGACTAAACCACAAAAGTATTCTCCGTGATCGCGACCATGCCTTGCGCGGCCGATACAAAAGCGGAATAAAGCGATGGGCCTCGGCGTTTTCACGGAGTAGAAAGCACATTCATGCGCACGTGGAACGAAATTGCGAGCAAAACTATTCTGCTGCTCGCGCTCTGCAATGCGATAAGCTGCGTCAACCCGTTTGCGCCGCGCTTGGACGAAGGCAATTTGATCGGCGAAGTCGTCACGCCGCAAAGCACGCCCGAGGAGGTGCTCACGAATTTTCGCTATGCCTACACGTTCCGCGATTCGCTGCTCTATGCCGACGTGCTCGACAGCGCGTTCGTGTTTCAATATTTCGATCCCGATCAAGGCCCCTCGGGCTTGTTCGTTTCGTGGACGCGCGAAGTGGATTTGCTCGCCACCGGACGCTTGCTGCGCTCGTTCGACATTATCAATCTGGAATGGCTCGATACGATTTATACTTTACGCGAAGGCGAGAACGAAATTTTGGCAAAGAGCTTTCGCTTGGATTTATCCAGCGCGGATTTCGGCTTTAGCGCCGCGGGCTTTGCCATCTTTACTTTTCGCATGAACCCCCGCGATCGCAAATGGCGCATCGTGCGTTGGGTGGATCAATCCCAATAATAAGACCTCGCAGCAAGTGGAGAAATGCCGCATGAAACCTTGCGACAAAATCAAAGAACAACTGTCCGCCTACCTCGACCAAGAAATCGACGCGGCGCAAGCACGCGAGATTGCCGCGCACTTGGAGCAATGCCCGCCGTGTTCGGATGAAGCGCACGCGGAGCAGGCGATCAAAACATTGGTACACGAACGCGCGCAAAAACTCAGCGCACCGCCGCAGCTCCACGCGCGCATTCGCCGGCAGCTTGCTCATGTGCAAGAACCCTCGGGCTTCTGGCGGCTTGTGCGGGAAATTTGGTCGCTGCACCCGCGTCCGGCATTTGCGGCTCTGGCCGTGATAATTCTTTTCGCCGGCGCGATCTCATACTTCGGCGGCAATGCCGTAGCAAGTTCAAGCGATCCCATTGCATATGAAGCCGGCATTCGCTTGGAAGGGAACATCATCTGCGCGGATTGCCAACTGATGATGGCGACGCATACCCCCTGTGTTCATGATGCCGCGACGCATCGCCTGGTGCTGCAAAGCAAAGACGGCAAACTTTGGAACATCGTGCAATCGCCGCAAGGTCGTGAGTTGGTGCAAGGCCTCGACGCCTCGACGCAGGTCGTGCAAACCGAAGGCTATCTCTTTCGGCGTGCGGGCTATATTCAAGTAACCAATTTCAAATTCTTGCAGAACTAAAAGGAGTTGTTCATGCAATCGTGGTGTCAAAGCTTGTGGTTGAGGACAGATCGAAAAATTCTCCCCTCGAGGGGGGCTAGGGGGGTGTTAAACGCATCATCGCTTGCAAAAGAAAATATGGATTGCAAAGAATTGCAACGTGGTATCATGATGAGAGGGTTTGAAGCTCTCGTCCTCGATAACACCCCCCTAACCCCCCTCAAGGGGGGTGTCCTTCGCATCGGGCAAAAAATTATTGCATCTCTTTGTTTGCTCGCTACGATTGCATCTGCACAAACATTGACATTGAGCGAGTCCGCCGAAGGCGCTGCCGAGCAAGTGGTGCAAGCAAAACTGCTCTCTTCTTTGGATAAAGCCTATCGCGGTGGCACGTTGCGCGTTGCCCTCGTCGCGCAAATCAAAGAGGGCTGGCACATCAATTCCAATCGCCCGTTGGAAGATTATCTTATTCCCACCGCATTGCAGTTTGATTCAACTGCGGGAATCGTCGTCGAGCAAATTGTTTTCCCTAAAGCCGTCGAACGCACCTTCGCTTTTTCCGAAACGCCGCTGGCCGTGTTCGAAGGCGAATTCGTTATCGGCGCGGTGCTCAAAATTTCCGAGCAATATGCCGGCGACAAATTGAAACTCACCGGCGGAGTCCATTATCAAGCTTGTAACGACATGGCCTGCATGGCGCCGGAAAGCGCTACGTTCTCCGAAGAGATTCCGTTGGTGGGCGTTGATCAACCCTCGAACCTGCAGCACACCGAAATTTTTTCACGGATCGATCTCGGGGCAACGCGCGCCGCGGTAGAAAGCGCGGAGCCTGTAAGCGAATTCGAAAAATTCATTGCCGAGCGCAGCCTCGCCACTTCGCTGGCCTTCATCTTTCTTTGGGGCCTTGCGCTGAATTTGACGCCGTGCGTTTATCCGCTCATTCCCATCACTACGAGTTACTTCGCCGGACAAAGCACGGGCAGCACCGCAAAAGTTTTTAGCCTCGCGCTGGTCTATGTGCTCGGCATGGCGCTCATGTATTCCGTGCTCGGCATGCTCGCGGCTACGAGCGGCGCGTTGTTTGGCGCTGCGTTGCAAAGCACTCCGGTGCTCGTCTTCATCGCGCTCGTGATGATCGGCCTCGCGCTCTCCATGTTTGGTTTGTATGAAATCCGCATGCCCATGGCATTGACCAACTTTGCCGGCGGCTCGCGCTCGGGATATTTCGGCGCGTTGTTCATGGGATTGACCATGGGCATTGTGGCCGCGCCGTGCATTGGCCCGGTCGTGCTCGGCCTGCTCACGTATGTCGCAAAGGTCGGCAATCCCGTGCTCGGCTTCTGGATGTTCTTCGTGCTCGCGCTCGGATTGGGCGTGCCGTATTTGCTGCTCGGCACGTTCTCCGGTCTACTCAACAATCTGCCGCGCTCCGGCATGTGGATGGTGTGGGTGAAAAAAGTTTTCGGCGTGATATTGCTCGCGATGGCGATTTATTTCGTGCAGCCGATTCTGCCGGCCCTTTTGAAGAAATATCTGCTCGCCGGTTTTCTGTTGCTGGGCGGAATTTATATCGGCTTCATTGAAGCTTCAAAGTTCAGCGCTAAAAATTTTCCGTGGATCAAACGCTTCGTGTTCGTCGCGTTCGCCGGCGTTGCACTTTGGCTCGCATGGCCGGAACAACAAGCACACGCTTCGTTTTGGAAAAATTATGATGAGTCCGTTCTACAAGCCGCGCAACGCGAAGCCAAGCCGGTGATCATCGACTTCACGGCCGAGTGGTGCATTGCCTGCAAGGAACTTGAAAAGCACACCTTCCCGCACGAAGAAGTTATGAAGCGCGCGGAGCGTTTTGTTTTCTTGCGCGCCGATCTCACGCACATCGGGTCCGCGCCCGTGCAAGAAATTCTCGAGCGCTATGACATCAAAGGCATGCCCACCGTAGTCTTCTTGGATGCGGCAGGGAGGGAGGTCGCCTCGCAACGTGTCGTGGGTTTTGTGAATGGGAAAAATTTCGCGCAGAGAATGGATGCGGTGGCCACGCCGGCGAACTGAAGCGCCGCTGATAAAGATAAAGGCAAAACGATTTCGGGCAAAACCATGCAGCCGCTTTTAATGGTTTTGCCAGTGATCGTTTTGCCTTTTTATTTTTGTCACATTGTCCGCGCTGGATTGAGTCTTGTAAAGGGATTTTGTCGAGCAATGACTTTTTGTTCGAGGACGAATAATTTTGCTAGGATGATCATGAAAAATTGGATGGCAGCAATTGCACTCAGCGCACTTGCGCTTGCCGGCTGTAAAGAGAGCGCGACGGACCCCGACACCGGCAAAGCGAGGTTGCGCATCTATTTGACCGATGCCGTGGCGCAATACGACGCGGTGAATGTCACGTTCACGGAAGTGAGCGCGCACATTGACAGCGCGTGGCTCGTGCTCAACAATCAAACTCAAACCGTGAACCTGTTGGATTGGAACAACGGCAAAACGCTTTTGCTCGGCCAAGCCGAAGTGGAAGCGGGGAAGTACACGCAGATACGATTGAAGATTCAAGATGCCAATGTCGTGTGGAACGGCCAAGCCTATCCGATGACGGTCCCCAGCGGCGCGCAATCCGGCTTGAAGCTGCTTACGAATTTCGACATTGTTGCCGGATCGACTTACGATGTCGTGCTCGATTTCGACGCCGAACGCTCTATCGTCACCACCGGCCCGAAGAACAATCCCAACGGCTTCAAGCTCAAACCAACCATTCGCGCCGTTGCCGTCGCACTCACCGGCTCGATTTCCGGAACTGTGCTCAATCCGAATGATTTACCCACAGCCTATGCGATAGCGAACAACGACACTGTGACTTCCTCATCGGTTGATGCTGCCACCGGCTTCTTCCGCCTGGCCTTCTTGCCGCCGCAAAGTTATACCGTGATCGTGTCGGATACGACCGGGAA
>Ga0247727_10008030_pt1 | contig 19769 bp, 23 predicted proteins | sample WisWelCaveWW1625_FD_202498 | JGI IMG/M metagenome (GOLD analysis project Ga0247727, IMG submission 202498) | Biofilm microbial communities from Wishing Well Cave, Virginia, United States - WW16-25 | ecosystem: Environmental > Aquatic > Deep subsurface > Groundwater > Cave microbial mat | place... | reverse complement strand
GCGCAACCAGCCAAAATACACGCCGATAATAATGCCGACTAAGAATTCCAAGATAAGAATGAATTTGCCCTGGGTGATCAGATAGGTCTTGCAGGTTTCGTAAATCAGCTCCGAGATTTCGTGCATGGAGCTGTGTACTTTCATTTTTTTAATTTGCAGGAATTGCATTATGCCAAAGATAAAGCCGAAAACGCAGATAATCATGCCGCCTAAAAGAAGGGAGCGGCCGTTGATGTTCATAAAATTAACCGAGGATAAATCGGGGATGATCAGATCCGCTTCACCGGCCAAAACCGGTTGGACAATAGCTAATGCCGCCAGACCCAATAAAACCAAAACCGATTTTCGCAGTAAACCGTACCTTCGTCTCATACCGTAGCCTCCTTTGTATTTTACTGCACAATGCAGTAGTACGTTGTAACATAGATTATTGATTCCCCTCCCTTGATGGGAGGGGCAAGGGGAGGGTGACATGAGACGTTCTCACCCCCACCTATCCTCCCCCATCAAGGGGGAGGAACTTCACACATTAATGTTACAGAGTAGTAGTTTGTTTAGTTATACAAAACATTCTATCAATATACAATAGAAATTTTGGTAAGTTATTGACGGAGATAAGATGTTGATTGTGAATAAGCTTTTATGATATAGTGGGTTTCTCATGAGAAAGGCATTTCAGATAGGTTTTTTAATTTTAGGGTTATTCTGGGGATTTGTCCCTGCCGGGATGCCCGCGGAAAATTTCGACGAAAACTCCGCCCCGATTAAAACGGTCGATCTGCAGGTCTGTACCGACGATAAACTCCAGGTAAAATTTTTGTGCAACCCGGATTGGGAGTTGGAAACAGAAGACAATGCCATGCTCATTGTCATCTCTGAAGACCCAGTGGTCACGCTGACTATAGCCAAATCCAAGTCTCCCGTGATCTTTCTTGAACAATTAACCAAAGAGACTTTGGCCGAAATGGGGCAGTATACGGATGGTTTTACTCAGGAAACGGCTCAATTTGCTGGTCATGAAGCCGTTAAGGTTCAAGGAGTCCCAAAAGAATTCCCGGAAATCCGCCTCTTAGACCATTATGTTTTGTATGACTTAAGCCTGTATAGTGTGCTCTTTTCGGTGAATCCCAAAGAGAAATTCGATGAGTACGCTGCCTTATTTAATAAGATTGCCGAAAGTTTCACCTTCGTGGAAAAGGTAGAGTAACCCGATTTTCTATTGACGTTTGTACAATTAATGGGACTATTATACGAGGAAACAAACGTCGAGATACTGACCACCATTATTTTTATTACTACTATAAAAGTCAGTGTTTGCTATTTCAAAAGAAAGCTATAGAATAAGCCGATTCATTTGCCAACAGAAGTCAAATCTTGATAAAACATGCCTAATGAACCTGATATAAAAATTCAAGAATCCATGCGTGCCGGGGTCATTGATATCGGCTCCAATTCCATCAAGCTGATCATCGGCGAAAAGGCCGGTGAGAATATCAAAGTCCTGGAGTCTTTGAAGAATGTCATCCCCATCGGGAATTCAACGTTTTTTAAAGGGTACATTTCCCAGGAGACGACCAATCAAATCATCGGCATCCTGGAAAAATATAAAAAGGTTCTCAAGGAATATGATCTGGCCAATGTCAAAATCATCGCCACGACCGCCATCCGGGAGGCCCGGAACAAAGATGTGTTTATCGATACCCTCTTTCGCAAGACCGGCTTTAAAATCGAGGTCTTTAGCGTGGGCGATGTCATCTATTACATTGATGCGTATATTTCTCATAGGTTGAAAGACACTTATCCGATTCATACCAAAAATTTGATCATCGCGGAAATCGGTGCCGGGAGCTTGGACATCTCGGTCATGCGCAAAGGCTTTACGCTCATGAATGTCGGGCTTTCTATCGGCGCCTTGCGGTTAAAGCAGTTGATGAACAAATTAGACGGCAGCCGCGAGGAAATTTCGGAAGCCATCAAAGAGTACATTGAGAATGATTTTTCCTATTTGAAACGGATTATTCCCAGAATCCAGATCGATGACGTGATTCTTATTGATGAGAATTACGCCTATCTGCAGAGTATTTTGCCCAATAAAAAACGGGAGTCGGATTTTTTTCAATTTGAATTGAAAGATTCCAAAGCGGTCTTAGAACAGCTCCTCGACCATAATGTCGAAGACATCGTCCGCACGCATAAAATCCCCGTGGAAGTGGCCGATACCATGGTCGTCTACGCCATCATCTTGGACATGTTTTTTACGTTGACCCAGAATCAGTACATTTATATCCTGGAAACCTCTTTGTCGGAGGCGATTTTAGCCAATATCCTTTTTGACCTCGAGCTTTCCGAAAAATACAATAAGAAAAATCAACTCATTTCCGTCGCCAATTTTCTTTGCAATAAATACGATGTGGACACCAACCATGTCCAGCAGGTGACCAATATGGCCAAAACGCTTTTTGAACATCTCAGAGACCATTTGGGGTTAAGCGAAGACGACTTGCTGTATCTTTTGCTGGCGGCCTATCTGCACGACATCGGCATCTTCATCCATAATCGTTCGCATCACAAGCATTCCGAGTACATCATTAATTCCCTAAGTCTGTTTCGGTTGACCGAAGAAGAGATGAATATCATTGCCTGTGTGGCCCGTTATCACCGCAAGGCGCTTCCTTTGGGGACGCATCCTTTGTATAACTCGTTGCCTTCGGACCAACAGATTCTGGTGCAGAAATTAAGCGCTTTGTTAAGGATCGCTAATTCTTTGGATCGTTCCCATAAACAGAAGGTCGAAAAGTTGGAAGTCAAATTCAGTCGCGCCCAGGATGTGACTCTCCTGGCCCATGCTAAAGACGGTCTTATTTTAGAAAGGGCCGATTTTTTGGAAAAGAAAGATCTCTTCGAGGAAATCACCGGCAACAGCATTAACCTCATCGTTAAAAATTCGGTTTAATCCATGAGCGAAAAAATTTTAGAAGCCAAGGATAAATTTATTCACCGGGATATAAGCTGGCTGAGTTTTAATGAGCGAGTTTTGGAAGAAGCCACCGATATCAAAAATCCCCTTTTGGAGCGATTAAAATTTCTGGCGATTTTTGTGAACAATTTAGACGAGTTTTTTATGGTCCGGATGGCCGGTTTGAAGCGCGTGCTGGACTCGCGTTACGACCGCAAAGATGTTTTCGGCTATTATCCGCACGAGTTATCGACAGAATTAAAGACGCGCATCGAAGGCGGCATCAAAAAACTTTACGAGATTTATAAAGGAAAAATTAAGAAAGATTTGGAGAAGAACAAAATTTTCGTCAAGAAATATGATGAGCTCAATAGCGAGCAGCAAAAATACGTCAAAAGATTCTATGACACGACTTTGTTTCCCATTCTCACTCCCATGGCCATTGACCAGGGACACCCCTTTCCGGTTCTGCCGTCAAAGACCATGGCCTTTGCCATCAGCTTAAATCGTAACGACAAATCGCATTTGGCGATCATTCCCATCCCCAAAGCCGTTCCGCGGCTCTTGAAAGTGCCATCGGAAAAAGATGAGTTGAGTTTTATTTTGGTGGATGAAATCATTCGGCAGTATTTAAGCACTCTTTTTCGAGGGTTTAAGATTATTAGCTTTTCTTTGTGTCGGGTGATCCGGGACAGCGAGCTTTCGGTGGAAGAAGAGTATGCGCCGGATTTACTGAAGGCCATTGAAACGGAAATCAGAAAACGCCCCAAGGCTAAAATTGTCTACTTGGAAATTGAAAAGGATTGCCCGGCGGATTTATTAGAAATCCTTTGTCAGGGACTGGATTTTTTGAAGGAAGAAATCACCATTATTGACGGCGATTTGGATTTGACGTATTTTTTTGAGTTGGTCGGCCAGGTCGCGGAGCCGGAATTGAATTACCGTAGTTATTTGCCGGCCAAAATTGAATATGAGAATATTTTTGAAAAAATTAAGGAAGGTGATCTTCTCTTGCATCTTCCGTATCAATCCTTTCAGCCGACGGTGGATTTGATCCAATCCTCGGCCAAGGACCCGAATGTTTTAGCCATCAAGATGACATTGTACCGGACCAGTGAAGATTCGGCCATCATCAAGGCCTTAAAGGAAGCCGCCAAAAATAAAAAACAGGTCACGGTTTTAGTGGAAATCAAGGCGCGGTTTGAAGAAGAAAAGAATATCAACTGGGCCAGGGAATTGGAAGAGGCCGGCTGCCATGTCATTTACGGAATTGCCGGAATGAAAATCCATTCGAAGATTACTTTAGTTGTCCGAAAAGAGGAAGGCCGGATTATCCGGTACGTTCATTTGTCGAGCGGCAATTACAATGAAAAGACCGCCATGGTTTACACCGACTTCGGCTATTTCACGGCGAATGATGATTTCGCTAAAGATATTTCGGATGTGTTTAATGTGATCACGGGATATTCTTTGCCCGCGCGCTGGAAGCGGATTATTTCCTCCCCGTATGATTTGCGGCAGTATTTTTTTGAGTTGATTGATGAAGAGATCGGTTTTCAGAAGAAATATAAAAACGGGCTTATCTTTGTGAAGATGAATTCTTTGGAAGACCCACAGATCATTGAAAAACTTTATGAGGCCTCCAACGCGGGCGTTAAAGTCAAACTGCTTATCCGCGGCATCTGTTGCCTTATCCCAGGCGTTGAGGGGTTAAGCGAGAACATCGAGGTTAAAAGCATCGTGGGCCGGTTCCTGGAGCATTCGCGGATTTTTGTTTTTAACAACAATTCCAATTCGCGGATATTCCTTTCCTCAGCCGATTGGATGCGGCGTAATTTCGACCGGCGCATTGAACTTCTTTTTGAAATTTACAAGGAAGATTTAAAAGAGCATTTGCTGAAAGTCATGGATTTGTGCTGGAAGGACACGGCCAAGGCCAGGGTTTTACAGCCGAAGAAAGAATATGTCCGGACGCAAACCGAAGGCCAGGTGTTTAACATCCAGGAGCATCTGATTGATTATTACGCGGGTTAGCGATGATCCCCCTCAATTACAACCAATATGCGCGAGAGACGATTTTAAAACTTGTGCGGCAATTTTCTGCCTATGCGCCGGGTGTGCGGGCGAATCGGGAGATCGAGCCTCTCCATCAAATGCGTGTTGATGCCCGCCGGCTACGCAATGCCTTCTGGGTATTTAAAGGTTTGTTCCCACCCAAAATCCTCAAAGAATCCAAAAGCAAAATCCGCTCCTTAGGCCGCCTCTTGGGTCAGGCCCGAGATCTTGACGTTAAGATAGGATTCCTTAAAAAATTGCCGGCCGTCGCCAAGAAGCCTTCGCTTAAATCCGGGATAAAGAAAATTATCATTCTCCTTCAAAAAGAGAGGGCAAGATTACAGCCGCGCGTCATAAAGACCTTAGCCGATCTTCACAAGAAGGGAACCTTCAAAAAAACTGAACAGATGTTGACGACGGCTGGGCAAGGAAGACTAGGTTCTCAGAAGCTTTATAAAACCGCGGAGAAAAAAATTTTCAAGAGGTTAAAGAAACTCCTCACGTATGAATCCTATGTGCGCAAGCCCAAACACATAGACGAACTCCATCAAATGCGTATCGCCGCCAAACATCTGCGCTATACTTTAGAAAGTTTTGAACCGCTTTTCGGGTTAAAAATGGGCGTGTTTATCCGGCGGGTCATGACGATCCAGGGTTATTTGGGCGAAGTCCATGATTTTGACGCGTGGAAAAGTTCTTTGGATCATTTGGGGTCCCCTGGGAAAAGCGAGCAAGATTTAAAAGAAGCCGTCGAATTTTTTAGCCGCCGATGTGAGTCCTTGAAAGGACAAGGTTATCGAAAATTCGTCAGGGCCTGGACCAAAGCGAGGCAGCAGAAAACATTTGAACAGTTGATTCAATTTATCCAGCATAAAAATGATTGATCAAGTTTTAGAATTAGCCAAATCCTGCAATTATGAAAAGGGGCATTCCCATCAAGTGACCAGGCTCGCGTTAAAATTATTTGATGTCCTTGAGCCGTTACATCATTTGGATGACAAAGAGAAACTTTTTCTTGAATCGGCCGGATTGCTGCACGATATCGGCTGGGTCAAGGGCCGCCAGGGGCATCATAAAACCGCGCGGGACATGATTATAGATTCAAAAATTTTGCCGTTTAACCAGCAAGAAAAAGTCATCGTAGCCTTAGTTGCCCGTTATCACCGCCGGGCCTTGCCGCAGGACAGTCATAAATATTACGGGGATTTGGATGCACAGACAAAAAATAAGGTGTGTATTCTATCCGCTTTTTTGCGTATGGCCGATGGGCTGGACAGAGGCCACATGAATATTGTTCAGGATTTGTCGTGCGATATTTTAGCCGAGAAGATTATTCTCAAGTTGAAGGCGAACAAAGCGCCAAATTTAGAAATGGAAGTCGGTAAACAAAAAGCTGACCTTTTGGAGCAGGTCTTTAAACGCGAGCTCGTTCTTCAGTGGTTTTCGAATTGATATTATTTGGAGATTCCCTTCACCAAAGCCACCGCGCCTAGCAGAACCGCATCGTCTCCTAATTGCGATTTGACGATTTTACACTTCGGGATTTTGGAAAACAGAGGGTCTTTCTCGGTGACCTTGCGGATCATCGGCAGCATAAAATTTCCGCAGGCCTCGATCACCCCGCCGCCGAAGATAATCATTTCGGGATCAAAGAGATGGCGGATGCTAATGCAGGATAATCCTAGAGTTTCGGCTGCCCGCGTTATGATTTGGGTGATGAGTGGGTCTTTTTTGTTTAAGGCTTCGCGCAGGACCCTGCTTTTGATGACATCATTTTTCCCATCGACGAGTTTGGTAACGACGGTTTTTGTCCCTTTTCTAATAGCCTGACGGACATCCCGTTCAATCGCCCAGCGGCCGGTCATGGCCTCAAGACAGCCGCGATTGCCGCAGGTGCATAAGGGGCCATTAAGATCCATAACGATATGGCCTAATTCGGCCGCGGCCCCGTGGGCACCGGTTAAAAGTTGGCCGTTAACGATAATACCACCACCGACACCGGTCCCCGGGAAAATGCCGACTAAGTTTTTCACCCCTTTGCCGGCGCCCAGCCATTTCTCCCCTAGGACGCCTAAGTTAACATCGTTACCAAGCGCTATTTTTAGGTTGAATTTTTTCTTTAAGGCCGACCCTAACGCAAACCCGGAGAGGTTGGTGTTGGGCGTGACCAAAATTTTCCCCTTATCCGGGTCAACGATTCCCGGAACGCCTAAGCCGATGCCCCCGAGAGATTTTATAGAGCAGTTTTCCTTGTCTAAGAGCTCTTCAATAAGTTTAGAGACGGTTTTAAGGATGTTTCGGGAACTGGATTTTCTGGGGGCGGGAGATTTTTTGCGGGAGAGCACCTGGCCGGTATGGCTGACTAATCCGGCCAATATTTTTGTCCCGCCGATATCTACGCCAATAAATAATTTGCTTTTCATCAGGTTTATTATATCATCATCGTATTGAAAGTCTGGCGCGAAAAATTAAATTTTTGGATGCGAAAATCCGGCACAACATTTCTCATTGTCGTTTTTTTTATTCTGCCGTTTATTTGCGGCTGCGATTTTGTTTATCGATTGTTGCAAAGGGAGGGGGCCGAGGAAAAGCAACTCTTGGGAGAAGTCATTCCTTTTGAATTTAATTCTAGGGTCGAAGAAGTTCAGCAGCTTTTGAAGATTTACGGATACAATGCCGGCACACCCGATGGAAAATTCGGCGCCAAAACCAGAAAGGCCATTGAATCCTTTCAAACGGATCAGGGGTTGAAGGTCAGCCGTTTCGTGGACAAAGCGACTTGGGCGAAGTTGAGTCTTTTGAAGACCAGCGGCTTGATTGGGGAAGACGAGGAAATCAGCGTTCAGGTTTTGCAGACCGCTTTACAGAACGCCGGTTTTAATTTAGGAAAGATTGACGGGAAATTCGGGAACAAAACTCTCCAGGCTTTAAAGGATTTTCAGGCGGCGAACGGCCTTAAACCCGATGGGGTGATTGGGTATCGGACGATCAGCCAACTGCTGAAGTATTTACCGGCGCAGTAACTTTGATTTAATATTTGATTTAATATTTGGATTTACAATGAAATAGGAGCGTGATATCATTTCCACAATTAACGTTGACCCAAATGAAAATCCAAGAATACCAAGCGCGAGAGATATTTAAGAAGGCGGGCGTAGCGGTCAGTGACGGCGATGTCGCTTCGAATTTAGAGCAGGCCAAAGGAATTGCCGGCAAGTTCGGCTTCCCTCTTGTTTTAAAGGCCCAAGTTTTAGTCGGCGGCCGCGGCAAGGCCGGTGGGGTTAAGGTCGTCAAAATTCCTTCTGAGTTTGAAAGGACATTTTCCGCAATAAAGAATCTTCAAATAAAGGGGTGTGCGGTTGAGCACATCTTCATCGTCCGTGCGGTCGACATCCGTAAAGAATATTATCTTGCCATTACAATTGATAATGCCCGCAATGATGTGGTTCTGATTGCCAGTTCAGAGGGCGGCGTTGATATTGAAGAGACTGCCCAGAAAAATCCTCAGGCCATTCACAAATTTTATCTTCAGGGAAAAAAAGAAATTGATTCCAGCCGATGGTCTCAATTTATTGGCGCAATTTTTAAAGACCTTACCGCCCAAAACCAGGGTACGAAAATTTTCAAGGCCCTGCTAAAAGTTTTTTTCAAAAATGATTGTGCGCTGGTGGAAATCAACCCGTATGTCTTAGATGCTAAAGGAAATTGGCTGGCGCTGGACGCCAAAGTCAACTTCGATGACAATGCTTTATTCCGGCATCCGGAGATTATGGCGTTGAGAGATCTTCGGGCCGAAGATCCTGATGAGTTGGAGGCCAAGAAACATGATTTGAGTTTCGTCAAGATGGAAGGCAATATCGGTTGTATTGTTAACGGCGCTGGGTTAGCCATGGCGACGATGGACATTATTAAACTCAGCGGCGGTAACCCAGCTAATTTTTTGGATGTGGGCGGCAGTTCCAATCCGGAAAAAGTTTTAAACGCCTTGAAAATTATTCTGAAAAATCCCGGCGTGAAAGCGATTCTCATTAATATATTTGGTGGAATTACCAGATGTGATGATATTGCCAACGGTATTTTGCAGGCAAAAGGCCAGATGACCATTCCCGTGCCTTTGGTCGTTCGCTTAACAGGCACGAATGAAAAGGAAGGCGTGGCGATTTTAAAGCAAGCGGATATTAATACCTATTCGGCGATGCGCGAGGCGGTTAACCGGGTGGTGGAGTTGGCGAAGACATGAGCATTCTCATTGACTATAATACAAAAGTCCTTGTCCAGGGCATCACGGGACGCGATGGGTCGTTTCATACCCAGAGGATGCTGGAATACGGCACGAAAGTTGTGGCCGGCGTCACCCCGGGCAAAGGCGGTCAGAATGTCGAAGGTGTTCCGGTTTTTAACAATGTTTCCGAGGCCAGAGAGAAGACCGGCGCCAACACCGCGGTCATTTATGTCCCGGCAAAATTTGCCAAGGACGCAATCCTGGAAGATATCCGGGCCGGCATAGAATTGGTGATTTGTATCACCGAAGGCCTGCCGGTTTTAGATATGGTGGAGGTCATGGAGGTTGTTCGCGAGAGCAAAACTCGGCTGGTCGGACCCAATTGTCCCGGAGTTATCTCTCCGGGAAAAAGCAAAGTCGGCATCATGCCTGGGCATATTCATAAACCCGGCCCCATTGGCGTTATTTCCAGGAGCGGGACATTGACTTACGAAGTTGTTTGGAATTTGACTTTGAATAATTTGGGCCAGTCGAGCTGCGTTGGCTTAGGCGGCGATCCGATTGTCGGCATGCGCTTCGTGGATTTGTTGGAATTATTTATGAAAGACGCCGAAACCAAGGCCATGGTTATGGTCGGTGAAATCGGCGGGGAGGACGAACAAAAGGCCGCCGAATATATCAAGAAACACGGCACCAAACCCGTGGTTGGCTTTATCGCCGGAAAAACCGCGCCATCCGGTAAAAGGATGGGCCATGCCGGGGCCATCATTTCCTCCGGCACCAGTACCGCGGCCGCCAAGGTCGAAGTCCTCAAAACGGCTGGCGTTGCCGTGGCCGATTTCCCCGAGGACATTCCCAATCTCTTATTAGAAAAATTACGCTAATTCCGCCAAAAAGATATATAATACCTTCCGTTAGTTTCCGCTAGTCCCAGGGTTTTGGATTCCATTAAAGAGGGCTACCATGAAAAAACTCAAGAATATTTATCTTTCCGCCATTCACCAGAACGCCGGTAAGACGACCATTGCTTTGGGTCTGCACCGGATTTTTAATGAAAGAAGACTGAAGACCGCCTTTATGAAGCCCGTCGGCCAGCAGTACGTTGTGGTCAAGAACCAGCATATCGACAAAGATTCTTATCTGATGGGTGAGGTCTTTCATTGTGGGCAGAAATTCAAAGAAATGAGCCCGGTAACAGTGGGTCGCGGATTTACCGAGAAATATATTTTTAATCCTCACAAGGACGTTCTTCAAAAAGAAATCAGGAAATCTTTTGAAAGCTTAAGCAAAAACAAGGACGCCATCATCATCGAAGGGACCGGTCACGCGGGTGTCGGTTCGGTCATCGATTTTTCCAATGCGGATGTCGCCAGCATATTAAATTCCAAGGTCATCATCATCAGCGAAGGCGGCATCGGCAAAAGCATCGATGAGATTTGTTTAAATAAGGCCTTGTTTGATTTAAAAGGAGTGGAGATTTTAGGGGTCATCGTCAACAAAGTTTTGCCTGGGAAATATCAAAAGATAAAAAAGATCCTAAGCCGCGGTCTGAAGAATAAAGGGATTCGTCTTTTAGGCGTTGTCCCCGTGGATCCGATGCTTAGTTTTCCAACGGTTGAACAGGTGATGACGCATCTGAATTTAAGCCTTCTGTGCGGGGAGCGGAAACTTTCCACGAGAGTTGAGAACACGATTGTCGCGGCCATGGAGCCGTATAATATGATCACTTATATCAAGGAAAGCACCTTAGTTATTACTTCTGGCGACCGCGTGGATAATATTTTGGTGGCCATCAGTTCGCATCTTTTAAGTCAGGGCCAGGAATTTCATTTGGCCGGAATTATTTTAACCGGCGGTTTGATTCCCAGCCCGAGGATCATTGACCTTTTAAAGAAAAGTAGAATCCCCGTGCTGTTGTCGGATGAAGATACCTTCACCGTGGCCGCGAAGGTCAAGTCCACGACGTGTAAAATCGAAAGAACGGACAAGGACAAAATTAAAGAAGCCACCAGGCTGGTCCGTAAGAATGTGGACATCGATATGATTTTGAAATCTTTACTTTAGTCTCCTGGAGCGAAAATCATGTCCGAGCGCAATTCCAAAAATATTTTTCTTATTGACGGCGTTAGGACACCCATCGGCAGTCTTTTTAAAGGGCTGAAAGGTGTTTCCGCAGTTGAACTGGCCGCGACGACTATCAAAGAAATCGTTCGTCGCCAGGCCTTAAATCCTGCTTGGGTCGAACAGGTTATTCTTGGCAATACCGTTTCCGCCGGGACTGGTCAGAATTTAAGCCGTCAGGCGGCGGTTGCTTCAGGATTGCCCGTTTCCACCCCGGCGTTTACCGTTAATCACGTATGCGGTTCCGGACTGCAATCGGTTGTCTTAGCAACCCAAGCCATCAAGGCCGGTGATTGCCGGCTGATTGCCGCCGGCGGCACCGAGAATTCCTCTCAAAATCCTTTTATTGTCCGCAGATATCATCCGGAGAATATCACAACAACCGATTTGAAGGACAGCATGATTCTTGATGGGCTTTGGTGTGAAATGACCGATGCGCACATGGGCGAATTGGCGGAATTTCTCGCGGAAGAATATCACATTACCCGCGGACAACAGGATCAATATGCTTTGGAAAGTCATCGCAAGGCCTGCCTCGCGCAGGAGGCAAATAAATTTACCGGGGAAATTATCGGAATCCCTTTAAAAGGCGGCGAGATATTGAAGCGCGATGAGCGGCCGCGCAAGGACATCGATTTGGAAAAGTTGATGCATTTGCCGCCGGCTTTCAAAAAGGAAGGCGGCAGTGTCACCGCCGGCAATTCCTGTATTCCCTGCGACGGCGCCGGCTGCGTGGTCGTGGCTTCAGCGCCGGCAGTCAAAGAATATAAGCTAAAACCGAAAGCCAAGATTTTGGGATACGCGAGCGTGGCGGTCGCGCCCAGGCTTGTTTTCACGGCGGCAATTTCGGCCATCCGGGAATGTCTCAAGAAATGCGGACTTTTTTTAAAGGACATTGACCTTTTTGAAATCAGCGAATCGTTCGCGGTGCAATCCATTGTCACGCAAAGCCAATTAAAGATCCCCGAGGGGAAGATGAATATTTTCGGCGGCGATGTGGCCTTGGGGCATCCTTTAGGCGCGGCTGGCACCAGGATTCTCATAACTTTGATGCATGCTTTGCATGATCAAAAAAAGAAGCGCGGGCTGGCTGCCGTGTGTCTGGGTGGAGGTGGCGGCGTGGCTATGGTCATTGAGAAAGTTTAGCGTAATACAGAGGCGGCAGGTGTGGATATTAACTGGGATCAAACCACGGAAGAAAAATTTCATCAAATGATTGAAAAGATTCCGGTTTTTTTGCGCGGCATTGCCAAAGAAAAAGTTTTCCGGAAGGCGGAGCATTTAGCCCGAAAGGAAAACCGCCCGCAAGTCATCGAGAAAGATTTGGTCGATGCCTTCTTCGCCGAAACGCCCTTCGGCTTCCACGGACCGATGAAGGCCGATATGACGGCATTGGGGATCGAGTATACCAAATACGGCTACAAAAATTAAAAATTTATATCATTAAGGGTATAATTATAAAAATTTATTGCCAAATTAAGTATGATAATTAAATAATTTATTTAATTTATACCCGATAGGTTGTATAATAAATATATGGAAATGAGTGAACAAATAAAAGAATTACGTAAGAATACAGGGTTAACACAAATAGAATTCGCTAAAAGAGTGGGAGTGGGCTTACGGTTTGTAAGGGAATTAGAACAAGGAAAGGCAACCGTTAGACTGGATAAATTGAATCAAGTCTTGGAATTTTTGGGATATCATTTGGAGGTTAAGCGTAATGGACCAAAAGATATTAAAGAAGGCTGAAGTCTATTTCAAAGATGATTTGGCGGGATATCTGGCAGCGACAACGGAGGGGTATATTTTTCAATATGACCGAGAATTTTTAAAGAAAAATATTCCTATCTCCGTTTCATTGCCACTAAGAGAAGAACCTTATCAAGCTGCGGAGTTTTTCCCTTTTTTTAAGGGCCTTTTACCGGAAGGATGGTATTTGGATATTGTCAGCGCGACACAAAAAGTCGATCCCCGAGATTATTTCGGGGTTCTTGCCTCTACGGCAAGCGTTGGTACTATCGGGGCGGTGACTGTAAAAAAGTATAATGAGTAAAATCTTTTATGAATATAAAATCATTAGAAAAAACATTCGGTGTTTCTCAATATCCAAATATTAATTTTGGTTTAAAAGAACTTCCTCAGCAGGCGCGAGATATGTCCGGCAAGGTCTCCATCTCTGGAGTGCAGCCAAAGCTTTTAGTTAAATTTGATAAGAGGAAAAATCTTTTAGTGCGGGATGATGATGGAGAGTATATACTAAAACCGCAAGTTCTATATCCCGTTCCCTATTCCAATATTCCCGAGAATGAACAATGTTGTATGGACATAGCAGCCGAAATAGGAATTGATGTCCCGGCCCATTGCTTAATTCCTCTCAAAGATGAAAGTTTGGCTTATGTGGTAAAACGGTTTGATCGTAAAAAAGGGGACAAGATTCATCAGGAAGATTTTTTTCAAGTTTTGGGGCCAAAGGATAAGTATATTGGTTCTGTTGAACAGATTGGCCGAAAATTGAAAGAAATTTCATCTGTCCCGGGACTGGACGTACAGCTTTTTTTTGAACGGATCATTTTTTATTTTTTAATTGGGAATGGTGATGCCCATTTTAAAAACTATTCGATTGCGTGTTACGATGACGGGCAAATACGTTTAACGCCGGCTTATGATATTGTATGCACAAAGTTAGTTGTCCCCGAAGACAGCGACTCAGCACTAAAAATCAACGGCGCAAACGATAAATTAAAGAGAAAGGATTTTGACAGTTTGGCTGATTATTTTCATATTCCCTTAAAAGTACGTTACGATAAGTTCGCGGGGAAATTTAAATTAATGGAGGCAATGATCTGTTCTTCCATGCTGGATAAAGATAAACAAAAAGAATTTGTTAAAATTATTAACGAGCGTTATCAACGTTTGGATTTAACTGGTTGATTCTTGGAGCAACTCATGCAAATTGCGGCGCAGGTCTTGGGCTGGATCGGAACGGTTTTAATCGTGGTGGCGTATTTCCTGATTTCGTTTAAAAAGATTGAAGCGACGGACCGTGGTTACCAGCTGATGAATTTGTTCGGCGCGGTAGGGTTGGGGGTGAATGTTTTTTACCAGCAGTCCTGGCCGGCGCTGGTTTTGGAGATTATCTGGGGCGCTATCGCCATTTTTGCGTTGATAAAAAGATAGGAACGGACATAAATTATGAAACGGAGTATTGCGCTAATTATTTTTTTGTTTTTAACCTCTTCCGTTTACGTCGAGGCGAAATCCAGACATCTGACAATGGAGGAGATCGAGCGCGTCAGGGCCGTTAAAGAATTGCTGGGAGATGTTGACTCTAAGACCGTGCAGCAGACGATTAAGGAGTTGGAGAGATCCGATTATCCTCAGATCAATCTGCAGCTGAAAGAAGCAATGGCAAAAACATTTTTTGACATTGTTCGGGATAAAAATATTCAAGGGCAGGCAAGGCAGGAGCGGCTTTTAAGTCAGATTAGCCTTAACATGGCCTATCTTCAGCTCGGTGGAACACAGGATAAGGCTGGAAGCGCCGAGCCTTTGAACCGACTTATTCGCAAGAAATTAAGAGAGTATCTTCCTTCTGAAATTTTTTCTAGTCCGGGATTTAGTTTTGTGATTGAATAAAATTTTTGAAAGGGTAATTTTTCTTTGCAGAGAGATAAACTATCTGTTAGGATTATCGCGGTCAATTGGGGAAAACATCCCCGGGGCTTAAAACAAGGATAAAATGAGCGCATCCAAGAATACCAGATTAAACATCAGCCAAACCGAAGAACTCAAGATTTTAAGAACGATCACGGACATCACCAGTTCCGAATTTGATCTGCATTGGATTTTAAAAGAGGTCGTCAAGATCGTTACCGAGATGACCAAGGCGGATTCCGTTTTTATTTATCTTTTTGATGAAAAGAAAGAGAATTTGGTTTTGATGGCTTCCAAGACGCCGCACATGAAAGAGCTCGGGAAAATTACTTTGCGGGCGGGCGAAGGGATTACGGGCTGGGTGGCCAAAGAAAGCCGTCCGGTCGCCATCCGGGAAAACGCGTATCAGGACGCACGCTTTAAAAATCTTGATGTTTTGCCTGAAGATCGCTACGAGGCCTTTCTTTCGGTGCCGGTCCTCTATAAAGGGAAAACGATCGGTGTTATCAATGTCCAGCATAAAAAGCCGCATACCTACGCAGCAAGAACGGTCAACCTTATCCAAACGATTGGTAAATTGGTCGGCGGCGTTATTGAAAATGCCCGGCTTTTTGAAGACACGAAACAAAAGGCTTCTCAGTTTGACAGCTTGATGAAAGTCAGTCAGACCATTACCTCTGAGAAATATCTCGATGAGATATTGAACCTCATTGTGGTGGTTACCGCGGAGATGCTTAATTCAAAAATTTGTTCGATCATGCTTTTGGACGATAAGGGTGAAGATTTGGCGATTAAAGCGACGCAGAGTTTAAGCGAAGAATATCGTAAGAAGCCGAATATCAAGGTCAAGTCGAGTCTGAGCGGCGCGGTGATTCAGTCTAAAAGACCTATCGTGGTTGAAGATGTTCGCCAGGAAGAACGTTATGTCTATCGCGATCTGGCGGTCAAAGAAAATTTGACCTCCATGCTGGTGGTCCCGATGATTGTTAAAGAAAAAGCCATTGGGATTATCAGTGTTTATACAAAGATCCCGCATACTTTTACTCGGGAAGAAATCGAAGCCCTGCAATTAGTAGCCAACCAGGCCGCGGTGGCGGTTGAGAATACCAAATTGATGGAAGAAACCCTTAAGACCAAAGCGGCCCTTGAGACCAGGAAACTTGTCGAGCGCGCGAAGGGGATTTTGATGCGGATGAATAGTTTAGGCGAGGAGGCGGCTTATCGCTTGATCCATAAAAAGAGCATGGACTCTTGCCGCTCCATGAAGGAAATCGCGGAATCTATTATCCTGATGGATGAATTTCGGAAGTGAGCAAGAGGGGTGCGGACGCCTTGGAAGATCAGAAGGTTATTGAGGAATTAAAGTCACGCAATAAAGAATTACAGGATGCCAAGAGGGCGATTTTAAATGTCCTGGAAGATTTCGCGGAACAAAGAACACAATTAGAAAAAGTCAATAAAGAGCTCGATAGTTTTGTCCATATTGTCAGTCATGACCTGCGCACGCCGTTAAGGGGTATTTCTTCTTTTATCACTTTTCTCGAAGAAGATTACAAAGATAAGCTTGACAAGGAAGGCCAAGAGTTTATCAATGAAATCCGTAATGGCGCCAACCGGCTTGGTGAGCTGATCGATGATTTATTGGCACTCTCACGTGTTTCTCGAATCAAAAATCCTTACGAAACCGTCGACATCCGGGACATCATTGATTCGACCTTGGAGTCCTTCAAACATGAAATTAAAACGCATCAGGTGAGTCTTAAAATTCAAGAGCATCTGCCGGTGGTCGTCTGCGATCGGGTGAAGATGGCCCAGGTTTTTCTAAACCTTATTAATAATGCCATTAAATTCTCTTCGAAAAATAACAAAGAAATTCCAAAAATAGAAATTGGGTCTACCCAACGAAGCGACAGTTTTGAGTTTTACGTCAAAGACAATGGTATCGGCATTGACCCGCAGTATCATGAACAGATCTTTGGCGTTTTTCGCCGGCTGCATACTGAAAAAGAATTTGAAGGTACCGGCGTGGGGTTAAGTATTGTCAAAAAGGTCATTGATGATCAAGGCGGCAGGATCTGGATTGAGTCCCAATTGGGCGAAGGGGCTTGTTTTTATTTCACTGTTCCCAAGGGACTTGAGAAACAAGCAAAATGAATATTCTTTTAGTCGAAGATATGGAGACGGATGTGAAAATTGCGTTGCGGGCCTTTGATAAAGGATCTTTCAAAAACGATATCTTTACCGTCCGCGACGGTCAGGAAGCCATTGATTTTATCTGTCACCGTGGCCGATATGTAGATCCAGAAAAATATCCTCGACCGGACATCATCCTTTTGGATATTAATTTACCCAAGTTGACGGGATTCGACGTTCTTAAGCAGTTCAAAGGAGATCCCCGATACAATTTCATTCCGGTGGTGATGCTGACCTCATCGGACGATGAGGCAGCGATCAAAATGAGCTACAGTTGTGGAGCGTCCGGCTATATCCAAAAGCCGGCCAATTATGAGGAATATGTCAAGATGGTCGAAGGTTTTAATTCTTATTGGCAGGTGGTCAATAAATTGCCGTGAGTGAATTTTTGTTATGCCTAAAAAGGTTTTGATTATTGACGATGATCCCACGAATGTTGCGTTGGTCCAATTTTTATTAAAGACCAATGAATATGAGGCCGTTGTCGCCCGAGACGGTGAAGAGGGCCTGGAAAAGGCAAAACAAGAAAAGCCCGACCTCATTGTCCTGGACATACAAATGCCCAAAATGGATGGGTACACGGTTTTATTGGAATTAAAAAAGACTGAGGCTCTGAGAACGACACCGGTCATCATGTTGACGGCGAAGGAGACATTGCAGGATGTCTTTAAAATGGAAGGCGTCAGCGATTATATCGTCAAGCCTTTGGAGACAGAGAGCTTCTTGAAGAAAGTACGCCAGTATTTAAAATAGTGAATTCCACCCCCGGGGTGAACTGGTCGTAGTCGGCCGGCAGACCCCGGGGGTATTAATCAGATGCGGGGGCAATATGGTGACAAATGAAATGATTGTCAGGCGGCAGCGGGAAGTTATTGATTTGCTTTTAAAGGAAGGATTGATCACGCAGGAAACGCTCGCCAAGGCCCGTGAAGAAACCAAGCGCACGGGCCTAACCATTGAGAAGGCCCTGGAAAAACTCGGATTCATGATCTATGAGGATGTCGTTAAAATCCGCGCCAAATATTTGGGTTTACCCCACATGGATTTAAGCGATTACAATATCGACGCGGAATTGATCCCCTTGATTCCCGAGCCCGTTGCCAGAAAACACCGGGCTGTCCCTTTGTTTAAAATCGGTAACAGTATCACCGTCGGCATGGTTGATCCTCAGGATATCGTCGCCTTGGACCAAATCCGCCGTTTAAGCCAAATGGAAATGATCCAACCCGTCTTAGTCTCTGAAAAGGGCGTTGAGAAAATTCTCGATTCGTATTACGGGGTCAGCGGATCGATGGACGATATTATCAAGTCCATTGACAAAGATAAAATTGCCCAGGCCCAGGGCAAACAGCTTATGGAGATCGCGGAAGAAGCGCCGGTGATTAAACTGGTCAACATCATCATCACCCAGGCCGTCAAAGAGAGGGCTTCGGATATTCATATCGAACCGGAGCGAGACAGTCTCAGGGTGCGTTGCCGTATCGATGGGGTGATGCGTGAGGAGACACTTCTGCCTAAGAAAATACAAAACGCGATTATTTCGCGGGTTAAAATTTTATCGAAGATGGATATCGCGGAAACCCGCAAACCCCAGGATGGCCGGATCTTTTTAAAGATAGAAGACAAAGATTTAGATATCAGGGTCTCGACTTTCCCCACGGTCCACGGTGAAAATGTGGTGATGCGTCTCCTGGATAAATCCGCGGTCTTAATGGGCTTGCGGGAAATGGGGTTTCTTGATAGAAATTTGGAAGATTTTAGTAAATTGATCCGTCGTCCCAATGGGATTATTCTGGTCACGGGGCCGACTGGCAGCGGTAAGACGTCTACCTTGTATTCGGCCTTGACCACGATCAGCTCCATGGAAAAAAATATTATCACCATTGAAGACCCGGTTGAGTATGAATTGCCTCTCATCCGGCAGACTCAAGTCAATCCCGTTGCCGGGATTACTTTTTCAAACGGCCTGCGCAGCATCTTAAGACAAGACCCGGATATTATTATGGTGGGAGAGATTCGCGACAAGGAAACCGCGGATGTCGCCATTCAAGCCGCTTTGACCGGGCATCTGGTTTTTGCGACATTACATACCAATGACGCGCCCTCGGCGCTGACTCGTTTAATGGACATGGGCGTGGAACCGTTCTTGATTTCTAGTTCCGTTATCGGCATTTTGGCCCAGCGGCTGGTCCGGGTGATCTGTGATAAATGCAAAGAAAAGGAATCCGGATCCTATCGCGGGAAGGGATGCGCCCAGTGCAAAGAAACCGGGTTTGTGGGCAGAACGGGGATTTTTGAACTTTTGGTTATCAATGAAGAACTGCGAAAGCTTGTGGACGCGAAGTGTTCCTCCGATGAGATCAGAAAGAAGGCCATCCAAATAGGCATGAAGACTCTGCGTGAAGACGGCTTAGTTAAAGTCAATCAGGGATTGACCACGCCCGAAGAAGTTTCTCGGGTCACGACGGTGGAGTGATGCGTAAATGACGACTTACCAATACAAAGCCAGGGATAAGGCGGCGAAATTAGTTCAGGGAGTTATGGGGGCGGAGTCCGAAACGGCCG
>Ga0247727_10008029_pt1 | contig 19769 bp, 16 predicted proteins | sample WisWelCaveWW1625_FD_202498 | JGI IMG/M metagenome (GOLD analysis project Ga0247727, IMG submission 202498) | Biofilm microbial communities from Wishing Well Cave, Virginia, United States - WW16-25 | ecosystem: Environmental > Aquatic > Deep subsurface > Groundwater > Cave microbial mat | place... | reverse complement strand
GCCGCACGCTCGCTCGGCGAGAGCACCAACTGAGTCTTCGCTTGCTCGGACACCGTCCCCTCCTTTGTACGGAGGGCGCGGTATCACCGGCAAGCAGACTACGAACTTCTGAGACGGGACACTAGGGTCGCGTCATCGACATGGCCGGGGATTCGGTGCTGGCAGTGTTCGAGACGGCCAGCGGGGCGGTTTCGGCAGCACTTGCCGTGCAGCACGACCTGGGTGCGTCCGCCAGTCCAGGGCCAGAGGATCGGCGGATGCGATTCCGCATCGGTGTACACCTCGGCGACGTGATCGAGAAGGCTGACGGCACGATCTACGGCGATGGCGTGAACATCGCGGCGCGGCTGCAAGGGCTTGCCGACCCGGGCGGGATCACGGTGTCGGAATCGATTCACGTGGCGGTGCGTGGCAAGGTAGTGGCCTGCTTCGTCGATCAGGCCGAGCAGCAGGTGAAGAACATCCCGCATCCGGTGCGGGCGTTCGCGGTTCTTACCGAAGACAGTGCGCTTGGCGAGATCGACCTCACCCTGCCAGACAGGCCTTCCATCGCGGTCCTGCCTTTCACCAACGTGAGCGGCGACCCAGAGCAGGAATACTTTGCCGATGGGATCGTCGAAGACATCATTACCGCTCTCTCGCGCATGCGCTGGCTGTTCGTGATCGCGCGCAACTCGAGCTTCACCTACAAGTGGAAATCGCCTGACGTACGCAAGGTCGCTCGCGAGCTGGGCGTGCGCTACGTGCTCGAGGGGAGCATGCGCAAGGCCGGCGACCGCGTGCGCATCGTCGCGCAGCTGATCGATGGAGCAAACGGAGACCACATCTGGGCGGAACGGTACGACCGGCAGGTGGTGGACCTCTTTGCGGTACAGGACGACATCACGCGGAACGTCGTGGGTGCGATCGAACCCCAGCTCCACGCCGCCGAGAACCTGCGCATTCAGAGCAGCCGCCGGAGAGCCTCGATGCGTGGGGATGCGTCATACGAGGCCTGTGGCACCTCGGTCGCTTCAGCAAGGATGACAACGAACAGGCGCTACAACTCTTGCGGCAGGCCGTTGCATCGAGCCCTCGTTATGCGAAGGCGCAGAGCGTGCTTTCGTTTGCCGAGGCGCGGACGCTGTTTTTCGGTGGCGACATGGATACGGCGCTGTCCACCGCACGCCAGCACGCACAGGCCGCCAGGGCATTGGACGATGACGACCCCTGGAGCTATCTCGTCCGGATACGCCGAATGCTTCGCAAGCAGATACGACGACGCTATCGCATGGTATCGTCGGGCGATCGAGCTGAACGAGAACTTCGCGCTCGCGCACGGCAATATGGCGGCGGCTCTTGCTCTTGGCGGGCAGCCAGACGCGGCAATCGAGGCCGCTGATCGCTCCATCCGCATGAGCCCGCGAGATCCGTTCAACTTCTCCTATCTGCACTACGCCGCCATCGCGTATTTTGCGGCCGAACGCTACGCCGAGGGTGTCGCTTGCGAAGAGCAGACGTTGCGGGAGCGCCCCAACGTTTCCACAGCACTTCGCTTTCTCGCCGCGTGTCACGTCGGCCTCGGACAGATGGACAATGCGCGGGCTGCCATTGCAGAGGTGCTGCGGTTGGATCCGGACAGCTCGATCAAGAGAGACGTCTATGGCCAGGTCGCGTACGCTCGCGCGAGTGACCGGGAGAGCTACGCAACGGCGTTGCACAAAGCCGGACTGCCGGAGGCGTGAGCGCCAGGAGCACCGACACGATGGCACGACGCGAAGAACCCCCGGCGCCCGCCGCAGAGCGGGCGAGCTCCGCCGACCCGCGCGACCGGGCCCGCGCGCTCGTTCCGCTGATTCGAGAGTGCGCGGACGAGGCCGATCGCGAGCGGCGCCTGCCGGCGCGGGTCGCGACGGCCATGGCCGCGGCCGGCCTGTACAAAGTGGCCGCACCGCGCTCGATCGGTGGCGGCGAGTGCGACCCGCGCATCCAGATCGAGACGATCGAGATCATTTCCGCCGCCGACGGCGCGGCGGGCTGGAACCTGATGATCGGCATCGAGAACATGGGCTTCCTGGGCGCCGCCCTTCCGCTCGAGACCGCGCGGAAGCTCTACGCCGACGAAGGCCTGATCGTGTCGGGCGCACTCAATCCGCTGGGCCGGGCGAGCCCCGTTCGCGGCGGCTACCGCGTCACGGGGCAGTGGCCGTTCGGCAGTGGCTGCCACAACGCGGGCTGGTTCTGGGGCCAGTGCGTGGTGACGGACGGCAACGAGCCGGCGAAGTCGCCGAGCGGCGGCGCCGTTCTGCGAGAGGTGCTGATTCCGAGCAGCGAGTTCGAGATCCTGGACACCTGGCACGTCTCAGGACTGCGTGGCTCGGGAAGCCACGACGTCGCCGCGCACGACGTATTCGTTCCCGACGAGCGCGTCACCGCCGTCATGCAGGGGGGGCTGCAGCTGCGGGAGACGGGCACCCTCTACCGCTACCCGCCCTTCAACCGCCTGGCGTACAACAAGATCGGTGTCGCCACGGGCATCGCGCAGGCGGCCATCGAGCACTTCAGGACGTTGGCCAGCGAGAAGCAGCCCCGCGGATCGCGAAAGCTGCTGCGCGAGAAGACCTCGGTCCACCTCGCCTATGCCGAAGCGGTCGCCACGCTGCGCTCGGCGCGCGCCTATGCGTTCGAGGCGGTCGAGGAGGTCTGGCGGGTGGTCGAGGCGGGGAACCAGCCCAGCGCCCAGCAACGCATGCACGTGCACCTTGCGTGCTCGCAGGCCTGCCTGGCCGCCGTCCACAGCGTCGAGCTGCTGTACTCCGCCGCGGGGACCACAGCGAACTTCACCCGCTGTCCGCTCGATCGCTGCCTGCGCGACGTCCGCGTCGTCCCCCAGCACATCATGGTCTCGCCCCAGTGGAAGGAGACCGCCGGACGCGTCCTGCTGGGTCTGCCCGGAGACAGCCCCTTCTTCAACGACTAGCTCTCTGGCGCGCCAGGAGGGATTAGCCCTCCCATGGCCAACCTCCAGGTCAAGAACGTCCCCCCGGAGACCCATCGGCAGCTTCGGCGCTGCGCCCGGCGCCGCGGGCAGACCCTGCGAGACGGCGGCAAGCCCGGTCGCACTCGCCTGGGCGCCAGCGTCTCACCAAGCGCCTCGCGCCGCGGCCCCGCGAGGAGATGAATCGCGCGACCCGGGGCCTGGCGCCGGCAACAGCATTCGCTTCGCATGCCGGAGCACAGAGCGCGCAGGTCGAGCTCTCGGTAGCTGACGGTTGCGCCGCTGCCGCCCATCACGACGGCAGCGGCGTCCCTGGCCGGACGACGTGGTCTCCGGGTTGCATCGCGGTCCTCCTGGGGCCCGGAGCGGCGATGGCAGATGATCAGCGCCCCTTGGTGAGCCGACCGATGTCGACGTACCGCCGCACCTTGCCCTTGCTCTCGAGCGGCGTGCCGTGCGTATCCCAGAACTCGATGCGGTTCCCGGTACCGGTCTGGACGTTGACGATCATGTCGCTGACCACGCGCACGTCGCGCGGCTGCGGAACCTCTACCCAGCCGCGGTACCAGCGGCCTTCGGGCTTCTTCCCGTCCTCGGGCAGGTCCTCCTCCGACCAACGATGGTTGTGGGTGATGATCTTCCAGAGCTCGTTCTTGCGGTCGTAGGCGAAGGAATAGAGGGGAATGTAGGTCTGCTCGTCGATGTACAGGTCTTTGCGCGAGTAGGGATGGTCCGCGTTGTTCGGCACGAAGCGGAGCTTCACGGCCTTGCGCAGCTCCCAGCGGTCGTCGGCGTACGACAGACCGTAGGGCCCGAAGTTGTGGTCACGTTCGTAGGGGTAGGCGGCCTTCTTGCTATTGACCGGCGCGAGGACCTCCGCGTGACCGAGGCAACTCCACGTGTACTGGGGCACGACTCCGGCGAAGCTGCGCAGATCGTCCAATGTGAAGTCGGTTCCCGAGACGGCATCTGTACGCTGGGCCGACGAGATGCGGCGCACGCGCCGCAGCGTGGGCACGTAGACCCAGGTGTCGTCGTTCTTGGTATTCGCCTTGACGTTCTCCGAGTCCTTGTAGCGGTACGTCATCAACAGGATGCCGCGTGCGTCGAAGGGGCCATCCACCTCGATGCCGAAGGCGCTCTTTCGCTTCTCTCCCCGGAACATGTCGTGCCGGTTCGCCGAGAATTCGGGCTCGATGCGGCGCGACATCAAGATCGTCTTCGATGTGCCCTCGTAGTAGAGCGGCAGCTCCTCGCCGCGGTCCCAGTAGCTGTAGTACCAGCGCGCGTCCGCGCCGTCGCCGTCCCACTGCTGATCGAAGTTCCAGATGTGCTTGGTCCCAGCCTGCGGATCTTTCTCGCAGTCGATCTTGCCCGGGAAGGGCCGTCCGGCCGAGTAGTTGTCCAGGCTCGCTTCGGGACCGATGCGGGCCTGGCCCTCGTACTGCTTCGAGACCTGCTGATAGAGATCGGGCTCCGAGTAGTCGCGGTGGAAGGGCCCGATCTCGAGCTGCATGCCCTCGTAGAAGAAGAAGTCCCGGTTCGCCCAGAACTCGGGCGGCAGATAGGGCTTCAGCGACTCCACCTTGTCGTAGGAGATCGTGTCGCCTTCCTTGAAGGACGGCGCACCCGGCGCGACGTCCTCCTGTGCCACCGCCGCGGTGGCGAGCAGAAAGACGATCAGGGCAAAAGCGATACGGGCGCGAAGCATCGGGGTTCTCCTTTCGGGCGGGGGGGCGTCGTCCCCGACCATGTGAAAACAGACGAGTCAAGCCGTTCCCGAGGCCATTCTACCCTCGGGAGGGATTCGCCCAAAACCCTCGGGTTCGAAGGGCGGCGGGCCCAGGGACCGAACGGTCGACGCGGCCTTCTCAGGGATCGCTCAGCATCAGTCGAGGAAGTCACTCGAACTCTCCACTACGCGATCGACCCGCGTGAGCAGGAACAGGTGGCCGCAATCGAAGATCAGGAATGCGGTGGGCGAGGATTCGCGCGTTCGCCGGCGGGATGATGGGGTCGTCCGAACCGGCCATGACCAGCGTCGGCTGCGGCACCCGGTGGAGCCAGAGAAGGCTCGACCAGCCACGGGTCGTGGAGGCGCGCCTGAGAAGCGTCGCTCGCGACGGCACTCGCGCGCGACGAGTGAAGAAGTCGACCTCGGCAACGCCGCGGATTCATTGGCGCGCCGGGAGGGAGTCGAACCCCCGACCCTCAGGTTCGAAGCCTGATGCTCTATCCAGCTGAGCTACCGGCGCGGGCTCCGCACTCTAACCGACCGCGGGCGCACTGTCGCTGCGGCGGCGCTCAGCTGCGGCGCAGCCGGACGTGCAGCAGATGCACCGTGTACGGGATGCCCTGCTCCGTTTCGAGCTGGGCGAGGGCCGCGCGCACCGCCGCGTCGCACTCAGCCCTCTTCTCGGGCGGGACGTCCATCGTCTGACCTTCGATGCGCACCCACCAGGCCCAGTGCCCGTCGAGGGTGTCGTGGAAGGTGTGGTAGGACTCCTCGACGCAGAGGTCCTGTGCGGCGAACACGCTGCCGAGCAGCGCGGTCGCCTCCTCCACGCTGAGCTGCTTGCGCAGTGCCGCGGCTTCGATCATGCGCGCGAGCTTCAGGTAGCGGAAGAAGACCGGCGAGGTCTTCTTGATGAACTCACGGCCGTTGTGCTTGCCGATGAAGGTGAGGTCCATCTCGCCGTCCGGCCCGAGCACGCGCGCCAGCTCGCGCACCGACGCCGCGAGGTCGGTGGTCCAGTGAAAGGCGAGCACGCTGTAGAGGTAGTCGATCGAGCCGCTCTCGAAGGGCAGGCACTCGAAGCGGCCGTCGAGGATGCGCAAGTTCGGCAGCGCCGCGCCACGCGCGACCGCGATCTCGCGCAGCCCCGCCGCCGGCTCGACGCCGGTGAAGGTGATGTCCGGCGAGCTGCGCTGCGCGAGCCTCACCAGCTCCCGGCCCGAGCCGCAGCCCACGTCGGCGACCCGCTTGTGCCGCTCCGCGAGCTGCACGAAGTCGAGCGAGCGCTGTGCGATCCGGCCCCAGCACGAATCGAGGTTTCTCGGGTCGTCGTAGTCGGCGGCGCGCTTGGAATACGCCTCGACGATCTTGTTCACGCAGCCTCTCATGGGACCGGCGACGTACGCTCGGCCGCTCCCATGAGTGACACGTGGATCGGGGCAGGTGACTCCGGCTCAGGCGCTCTCGCGGGCGGCGGCGGCGGGCACCGGGCGCACGCTGCGCAGGCGCGGGAAGTACTCCTCGCGAGCGGTCCACGGCACGGCGAGCGCGATCAGGATCTTGCGCTTGGTGGCCTGCCGGCAGTCCTGGCCCTTCTCGATCGCATGGATGGTTCGCGGAGACACGTGCGCCCGCACGGCCAGCTCGGCCTGGGTCCAGCCGCGGGTCTGGCGTGCGGCTCGGATGCGGTTCATGGCTCGCCTCGACCTCGGGTGAAGGATCGATACTAGCGCCGGGGGGCAGGCGGCAAAGCCGGCCGAACCCCACACGGAGCCGTCCTTCTGGGTCGACGGCGAGGCGAGCGCGGGCCAGGTCCGTCGGTCAGTTCTGCCCGGCCCCCGCCGTGACGAAGGCGAGCTGGGTCGGCGAGCTCGAGGTCGGCGCCGGCGCCGGAAGCCAGCGAGCCGCCCCGGCCAGGACCACCATGCCGGCAAGGAGCCCGGCCGCGGCGGCCGCGGCGACGCCCTCCAGCACGATCCAGCGCGAGGGCGCGGCCGGTTGGGGACGGGTCCAGCGCGCTAGGCACTCGAGCCGGCGCTCGCCGGCCGCGGGCTCCCGGAGCGGAATCACCGCGAGCGGGAGGCGGGCCACCAGGCCGTCGCACAGCTCGAATTCGGCCAGGTCCTGCCGGCAGCGAACGCACTCGCGCGCGTGCGCGCGTACCCCCCGCTCGCCGGCCGGAGACAGGGTCTCGTCGAACAGTTGGGGGAGAAGGCGGCGGGCGGCTCCGTGTCTCATCGCGTGCCTCCTTGCAGCTCCCGGAGGGTGGGTCCGAGCGCGCGGCGCAGCTCCTCGCGGCCCCGTCGCAGCCAGGTCGCGACGGTTGCGGCCGGAACGCCTTCACGCTCGGCGATCTCGACGTTCGAGAGGCCATGCTTGATGCGCAGTACCAGCACCCGCCGATGCCGGGGCTTCACCCTCAGGAGCGCGCGTGCCACGCAGGCCAGCAGCTCGCCTTCCAGCACCTGGGTCTCGGGGTCCGTCCCGGTCGGCCAGGCACCGAGCGCCGCCTGGTAGCCGAGGTCGGCGGAGAGCAGGTCGCGCCGGCGGCGGGCGCGCAGCAGGTTCACCGAGCCGTTGACGGCCGCACGGTGCAGGTAGGCCCAGAGGCTCGCGGTTCCGCGGTACGAAGCGCGCGGCAGGGCCTGGAACACGCGCTGCACGACGTCCTCGGCGTCGGCCCGGCTGCCGACGATGCGATACGCCACCGCCTCGAGCCGGCTCCGATACCGGCCGTGCGCCTCTCCGTAGGCGCCGGGGTCGCGGCTCAGCCAGCGGCGCTCCAGCTCGCCGCAGCCGGCATCGATCGGGCCGAATCGGCTCCCGTGCATGGGCGCTTTCCCCCGACAGCTGAGACGCCCAACCTAAGAGAGCAGTTTCAATGCCCCGCGGGAATCGGAGCCTTCGAGCCGGGGGCACGTCACCCACTCGTGTTTCGGTGCAACCTTCCATGACGAGGTTGGGCCGCTAGAACATGCTGTTCCGGCTGATGGACAATCTCCCATCGGCCACACTTCCGAAGAGGGTTGCAGGTGAGTTCCCGCCCGACGCTCTACTCGACCGCGCCGCCTTACCGCGGCGAGGATCCGGGCGACTACGCTCGGCACGTGGCCTCCGTGGCGCGCTGGAGCGAGCAGGCCGGCTGCGAGGGGATCCTCGTCTACACCGACAACGGCCTGCTCGACCCGTGGCTGTGCGCGCAGATCGTGCTGCAGAGCACCCGTGAGATCGTGCCGCTGGTAGCGGTGCAACCGGTCTACATGCACCCGTACTCGGCGGCGAAGATGATCGCGACGCTCAGCTTCCTGTACGGGCGCCGCATCGACCTCAACATGGTGGCGGGCGGCTTCAAGAACGACCTGCTCGCGCTCGGCGACGCAACACCGCACGACCGCCGCTACGACCGCCTGGTCGAGTTCACCACGATCCTGACGAGGCTCACCGCGTGCGAGGGCCCTGTCACGTTCGAGGGTGAGTTCCATCGGGCGCACAACCTGACGCTCACGCCGAAGATTCCGGCGCCGCTGCGGCCGCACGTTCTCGCCTCGGGCTCGTCCGATGCGGGCCTAGCGGCGGCGCGCGCCATCGCCGCACTGCCGGTGCACTACCCGGCGCCGGCCGCGCAGCTCGCCGAGGCCAGCAAGCGCGAGGACGGCCACTTCGGCATCCGCGTCGGCATCGTGGCGCGCGAGGTCGAGGACGACGCCTGGGAGGTCGCGCGCAAGCGCTTCCCCGAGGACCGCGCCGGCCAGCTCACCCACCAGCTCGCGATGAAGGTGTCGGATTCGAGCTGGCATCACCGGCTGTCGGATCTCGCCAAGCAGAAGGCCGAGCGCGACACGTACTGGATGCTGCCCTTCACGAACTACAAGACCTTCTGCCCCTACCTGGTCGGCACCTACGATCGGGTCGGAGCCGAGCTGGCGCGCTACTTCGAGAAGGGCTGCAACACGATGATCCTCGATGTACCGATCGGCAGCGAGGAGATGGAGCACGTGACGCGCGCGATCCGGCGCGGTGCCGAGCTGGTGGGCCCTGCGTGAAGCTGATCCAGCACTTCGTGAGCGAGCAGGCCCAGCTCCGCCCTCGAGCCGCTGCAATCGCCTGGAAGGGCGAGAAGCTCTCCTACGGCGCGCTCGAGCAGCGCACGAACCAGCTGGCGCGGCTGCTCGGCGGCCTCGGCGCCGAGCGCGGCGATCGCATCGCGCTGCTGCTGCCGAAGTCTCCGCTCGCGATCACGGCGATGGTCGGCACGCTGAAGGCCGACTGCGCCTACACCCCCGTCGATCTCAAGAACCCCGCGCCGCGGGTGGAGCAGATCCTGGCGGCGCTCGAGAGCCGCGTGCTGCTCGCCTGCCGAGAGGCCGCGCCGCTGGTCGAGCAGCTGGCGCGCGAGAACGCGCTCGGCCCGGTTCGGGTCGCCTGGCTCGACGGTGAGGCGCCCGCGGGCCTGCCGGCGCACGCGGCGCTCGCCGACCTCGAGGCGTGCTCCGCCGGCGCCGTCGCGAGCCGCAACGCCGGCGGCGACGTCGCGCACATCCTGTTCACCTCGGGCTCCACCGGCGTGCCCAAGGGCGTGATGATCACGCACGCCAACGTGCTCGCCTTCGTCGAGTGGGCGAAGTCGCACTTCGACATCCGGCCCACGGATCGCTGCTCGGGTCACTCGCCGCTGCACTTCGACCTCTCGACCTTCGACATCTACGGCAGCTTCGCGGCCGGCGCGGAGCTGCACCCGGTTCCGGTCGAGCTGAACCTGCTGCCGCACAAGCTCGCAGGGTTCATGCGCGACGCAGCGCTCACGCAATGGTTCTCGGTGCCCTCGGCCCTGAATCACATGGCGAAGTCCGACGTGATCGGGGAGCACGACTTCCCTTCGCTGCGGCGCCTGATCTGGTGCGGTGAGGCCTGGCACGCGGCGGGCCTCGCGCACTTCATGCGCCGGCTGCCGCACGTGCGCTTCACGAACCTGTACGGCCCGACCGAGGCCACGATCGCCAGCAGCTACTACGACGTGCCCGGGATTCCGGAGGACGAGACGAAGCCCGTCCCGATCGGGCGCGCCTGCGCGGGCGAAGAGCTACTCGTGCTCGACGATGCGCTGCGCCCGGCCGCGCCCGGTGAGACCGGCGACCTCTACATCCGCGGCGTCGGCCTCTCGCCCGGCTACTGGCGTGACGCCGAGAAGACGGCTGCCGCCTTCCTGCCGAATCCGTTCAGCGACGCCGAGGATCGCATCTACCGCACCGGCGACCTGGCGCGTGCCAGCGAGGGCGGCGAGATCGTGCTGGTCGGGCGCGCCGACACCCAGATCAAGAGCCGCGGCTATCGCATCGAGCTGGGCGAGATCGAGGCGGTGCTGCACACGCTCACGGACCTCGAGGAGAGCGCGGTGGTGGCCGTTGCGAGCCCCGGCATCGACGGGCTGGCGATCGCCTGCGGCTACACGCTGCGCGCGGGCGTCACCCTCGAGCCGGCCGACCTGCGCGGCCTGCTCGCGGCGCGGCTGCCGGCCTATATGCTGCCCTCGCGCTGGCGGCGCTTCGAGCGGCTCCCGCTCAACGCCAACGGCAAGGTCGATCGCAAGGCACTGAAGGAGATCTTCGCGGCCTCTCTGGACGCGAAGTAGGAGACGACGTGGAGCGCCTTGAAAAGCTGCAGCGGGAAATCACCACGATCTTCGTGGAGCGCTTCGACACGCGCATCGCCTCCCACGACGTGGACCTGCTCGAGACCGGTCTCGTGGACTCGGTGAAGATCGTCGAGCTGGTGCTCGAACTCGAGCAGCGCTTCGGCGTCAGCCTGCCCTTCGAAGAGCTCGAGATCGAGGACTTCCGCACCATCCCCCGGCTCGCCGAGCGCATTGCACGGACCACGCCCGCGCTGGGCTGAGTGCAAACGCCGCGGAGCTTTGCTTGCATAGGGCCGCAGGCGAAGGGGGGGTCGCGTCGGTGGCATCGGGGCAAGACCAGGCTCGGGGCTCGAGCACGACACGTCCGCGGCCGGCCTCGGCGCGCCCGCTGAGAGTGGTGCTCGCCGGAGAGGAGGCCGCGGGCGCACAGACGCTGCGGCTGCTCCACGAGACGGGGCAGCAGGTGGTCGGAGTGCTCACCGGAGGCCCGGGTGCCGAGCGCTCGAGCGGCCCGCTCGCGTCGCTGGCCGAGGGGTGGGGCTACCGCGTCTGGCCCGCGCGCCGCGTGCGCGAGCCCGCCTTCGCCGACGAGCTGCGCAGCGAGGGCGTGGAGCTGCTGCTCAACGTGCACTCGCTCTACGTGGTGAAGAGGGAGGTGCTGGCGGCGCCGCGCATCGGCAGCTTCAACGTGCACCCCGGTCCGCTGCCCGAGTACGCGGGCCTCAACGCTCCGAGCTGGGCGATCCTGCACGGCGAGCGCGTGCACGGCGTCACGGTCCACTGGATGGACGCGGGCATCGACACGGGCGAGATCGCCTACGAGGCGCGCTTCGAGATCAGCCCGCAAGACACCGCCTTCACGCTCTCGGCGAAGGGCGTACGCGCAGCGATGCCGTTGCTCCGGCAGCTGCTCGAGGCGGCAGCGGCCGAGCCGCCCGCGATCCCCCGCCAGAAGCAGCGTGCGGTGCCGGGCCGCTACTTCGGTCGCGAGGCGCCCAACGGAGGTCGGGTCGATTGGGCTGCGCCCGCGGCCCAGGTCGAACGCTTCGTGCGCGCGGCCGACTACTGGCTGTTTGCCTCGCCCTGGGGAGCACCGCGTGCGACGCTTCCGAGTGTCGGGGAGATCGAGATCGTGAAGGTGACGTGCACGGGAGAGACGGCCGCCGAAGCGCCCGGCACGATCGGCGGCTCCGACGCCGGCGGCGTGCGGGTCGCCTGTGGCGACGAGTGGCTACTCGTCCAGAGTGTGCGCATCGACGGCAAGCCCAGCGACCTCTTGCCGTTGCTCGGGGCCCGCGCATTCGAGCTGCGCTGATGGCGCTCCAGATCCAGCCCTTCGATGCCGGCCACAGCGAGGCCGTCCGGGCCTTCAACCGGCGCATGGCGGAGGGCGGCTCGCGCTGGCAGTTCCCCGAGAGCCCCGTGCCGAACTGGCTCGCGCGCGCACCGGACAGCCCCGTCTTCCAGGAGTTCTTCGTGGCCACCGATGCCGAGGTGGTGCGCGGGGCCTACGCGCTCCAGCACCGGCCGGCACGCATCGGCGACGAGGAGCTCTTGCTCGGCGCCTGGTACCTCCCGATTTCGGAGGGAGCAGTCGATCCCAAGTACGCGCTCGTCGCCACGCTGCTGATCCGCGATGTGCTGCGTCGCGAGCCGCTCTCCTACGGGCTCGGCATGGACGGCATGGACTCGCAGCTCAGCAAGCTCGCGGGCGTGATGCGCTGTGAACGCCGGCTCGTGCCTTTCTTCGTGCGCATCGAGAGCGGCGGGCGTTTCGTGCGCGAGGCGCGCTACGTGCGGAAGAACCCCGCGCTCGCGCTCGCCCTCGACATCGCGGCCGCGACGGGCCTGGCCTCGCTCGGCGCGAGGCTGGTGAAGCTCGCACTGCGAACCGGCCCGCGCCCCGGCGGCGCGAAGGTCGAGACCGTCGCCGAGTTCGGGCCGTGGGCCGACGAGCTCTGGCAGCGCTGCCGCGGGCGCTACAGCTTCGTCGAGCTGCGCGACGCGGCCACGCTCGCGCGCATCTACCCGACGGAGCGCCCCCGCGTCGAGCGCCTTCGCATCACGCGCCACGGTCAGGCGATCGGCTGGGCCGTGCTCCAGTTCGCCGAGATGAAGGACAATCCGAACTTCGGCTCGCTCCACGTCGGCCGCATCACGGATTGCTTCGCAGGACCCGAGGATGCGGCCGTGGTGATTCGCGCGGCGGCCGACACGATCGCGGCGCGCGGCGTGGACCTGATGCTCAGCAACCAGCTCCACCCGGCCTGGTGCACTGCGCTGCGCCGCAACGCGTTCCTACCCGGGCCGTCGAACTACGTGTTCGCGCCCACGGCAAAGCTGGCGGAGCGCATCCATGCGCTCGACCCCGACTTCCGCAACGTCCACATCAATCGCGGTGACGGCGACGGCCCCTGGGGCCACGATCCGCGCGGGTTCTGATGCTTCGCTCGCCTGCGGCTCGCTGCGCGCTGGCGCACCGCTTGCCGAACTCGAATCGTTTCTAGCTTGCCTGGGGAGCGAGCGCCTGGACGGGCATCCGGGATTCGAGGCGTGGGCGGCCTTCAGCGGCCCGGCGCGAGCGCCTTCAAGAGCGGCCGTATCCACACCGACTGCGCGAGCGGATCGAGCCAGCGGTAGAGCCTGCCGGACACCCGGATCGGCTGGCCCCGCTCGACCGCTTCGATGCCTTCGCGCACCACGGTCGTGGCGTCGTACCAGAGGAAGCCCGGCAGCCCGCGCTTCATCTCCATCAGCCCGGCGACTTCGTGGAACTCGGTGTGCGTGAAGCCGGGACAGAGCGCCGAGACGTGAACACCGCTGCCCTTCAGCAGCAGCGCCAGCTCCTCGGAGAGCGCCACGAGGTAGGCCTTGGCGGGGCCATAGTTCGCACCGGCGGGGCGCGCGAGCCGCCCCGCGAAGGACGACACGTTGATCACGCGACCGAAGCCGCGCTCGCGCATGGGCGGGATGAAGCGGTGACACAGCTGCGCGACGGAGAGCATCATCAGCTCGAAGAAGCGAGCCTGGGCGCTCCAGTCGCGGTCCTCGAGCAGGTGGGGGCCGGCGACGCCCGCGTTGTTCACCAGCCAGTCGATCGGGAGGCCCCGCTCGGCGGTGAACGCCTCGATGCGCGCCGGCGCCTCGGGCTCAGCCAGATCGGCCGCGAAGACCTCGACGCGTACGCCGTGTGCCGCGCCGAGCTCACGTGCGAGATCCTTCAGCCGCTCTTCGCGGCGTGCGACGAGCAGCAGGTCGTGGCCGCGCGCAGCGAGCTGGCGCGCGAACTCGGCGCCGAGCCCGGCCGAGGCTCCCGTGATGAGTGCAACTCGCTTGGACATCGTGCTCCTCGTTTCTTCGGGTAATGGTGCGCCTTGCGTCAGAACAGCCCGCGCAGCTCGCGCTTCACGATCTTGCCCATCGCGTTGCGCGGTAGCAACGCTGTGCTCGCGATGCGGTCGGGCACCTTGTAGCGCGCGATGCGCTCGCTGCAGAAGGCGCGCAGCACAGCCTCGGGCGGCGCGATCCGGCCGGGCTTCGGCTGCACCACCGCGACGACGCGCTCGCCGAGCCGCTCGTCGGGGATCCCGAACACGGCCGCGAACTCGACGTCCGGGTGCTCCTGGAGCGCGCGCTCCACCTCGGCGGGGTACACATTCGCGCCGCCGCGCAGGATCAGCTCGTTCCTGCGTCCTCGGATGTAGAGGTTCCCGTCCTCGGCGACGAAGCCGAGGTCGCCGGTGTGGTAGCGCCCGTCGCGCAGCGCCTCCGCCGTGGCCTCGGGCTTGCGCCAGTAGCCGAGCATCGGCGTGTAGACGCCGGCATACGGGCCGCCGCGAGCGGGCCTCACGGTGATCTCGCCGATCTCACCGGCCGGGAGCACGCGGCTGCTCTCGTCCATGATCTCGATCTCGACCTGCGGCAGCGCCTTGCCGCACAGACCGGGGGCAGAGGGCACGCTGCCGTCGCTCCAGGTGACGGCCGTCGGCGCCTCGGTCATGCCGTAGCCGATGCCGACGGGCCGGTCGAAGCGCTCGCGATAGAGCCGCACCACCTCGGGCGGTACGTCGGAGCCACCGACGCCCGGTGCCACCAGGGACGCCAGGTCGGCGGCCTTCACCTCGGGATGGGTGAGCAGATCGTGGAAGATCGTCGGCACACCGGAGAAGGCGCCGACGTGCTCGCTCCGGATCCACTCGGCGAGGCCCACGGGATCAGTGCGGTCGATCGCGACCACGCTGCGCCCGTCGATCCAGGGCGCCAGCACCTCGAGCACGATCAGATTCAGGATCGTGAGCGGCAGCACCGCGCCCTGCCGCGTGCCCTCCGGCACACGCCGCGTGAGCTGCGAGAGGGTGCCGGGCAGCAGCAGGTTGTGCGCGCTGTGCACGGCGCCCTTCGGAAAGCCGGTGGTGCCGCTCGTGTAGGCGATCGCGGCGGGCGCGAACGGGTCGCTCGCTCTCTGCGGCCGCGCCTCGCTCGCAGCGGCGCAGCGCACGGCCCACGCGCAGTCCGCCGCACCCGGCGAGATGGAGACCACGTGCGCCAGCTCCGGCAGATCCGGCTGACCTTCGATCTCGCCCGCGAGCGCGGCGAGCGTCACAACCACATGCGCGCCGGAGTCGCGCAGCAGGTACGCCTTCTCCGGCGGCGCGAGCAGCCGGTTCACCCCTACCCAGAGCGCGCCGAGCCGCTGCGTGGCCAAGAACAGGATGGGCAGGTGGACGTCGTTCGGCAGGCAGACGGCGACGCGCAGGCCGGGCTCGACGCCGAGCGCCGCGAGCGCGTTCGCGGCCCGGTTCGCAGCGCGGTCGAGTTCGGCGTATGTGAAGCGACCACTGCGTCCGACCAGCGCCTCGCGGCCTGGATCCTTTGCCACGACGCGGTCGATCGCCTCGGCCGTGCTCTGCGGTCCGCCGCCGGGCAGGGGCGGGCGCGCAGCCGGCGAGACGAGTCCGAGCGCAGCCAGGTCCATGGGCACGCGCGCAGGCTACCATGCGCCGATTCGGAGGAGGCCTCGTGCACGACCTCGTGATCCGTGGCGGAACGCTCATCGACGGCACCGGGGCGCCCGCGCGCACGGGCGACGTCGCGGTCACGGACGGGCGCATCACCGGGATCGGCCGCGTCTCGGGGCCGGCCCGCCGCACGCTCGACGCCGACGGCCTCGCCGTGACGCCCGGCTTCGTCGACATCCACACGCACTACGACGGGCAGGCCACCTGGGATCCGCTGCTCGCGCCGAGCTGCTACCACGGCGTCACCACGGTGGTGATGGGCAACTGCGGCGTCGGCTTCGCGCCCGTGCGGCCCGACCAGCACGGCTTCCTGATCGAGCTGATGGAGGGCGTCGAGGACATCCCGGGCACCGCGCTGCACGAGGGCATCCAGTGGGAGTGGGAGAGCTTCCCGCAGTACCTCGATGCGCTCGCGCGCCGACGCTTCGCGATGGACATCGCGACGCAGGTGCCGCACGGCGCGGTGCGCGCCTACGTGATGGGGGAGCGCGGTGCGAAGAACGAGCCGGCAAGTCCGCAGGATGTGGCGGCGATGGCGGCGCTCGTGAAGGAGGGCATCGCCGCCGGCGCGCTCGGCTTCTCGACCTCGCGCACCATCGCGCACCGCGCGATCACGGGCGAGCCAGTGCCCGGCACCTTCGCCGCCGAGGACGAGCTGTTCGGCATCGGCCGTGCGATGGGCTCACTCGGCCGCGGCATCTTCGAGGTCGCGGGCGCGGGTGCGGCGGGCGAGGACGTGGCGGCGCCCAAGGCCGAGCTCGACTGGATGCGCCGGCTCTCGGCTGAGATCCAGCGGCCCGTCACCTTCGCGCTGCTCCAAGTGGACGCAGCGCCGGGCCTGTGGCGCGAGCTGCTCGCGCTGTCAGAGGCGGCGGCGGCCGAGGGAGCGCAGGTGTATCCGCAGGTCGCAGGGCGTCCCTTCGGCATGCTGGTCGGCCATCAGACGAAGATCCACCCCTTCGGCGGCCGGCCGAGCTACGAGGCGTTGCTCGCACTGCCGTTCGAAGAGCGGATCCGGCGGATGCGCGATCCGGAGACGAAGCGCCGCATCCTGGCCGAAGGCAAGCTGCTGCCTTCGCTGCTGCTCACGCAGCTGCACAAGTTCTTCCCGATGGGCGATCCGCCGCGCTACGAGCCGACGCGCGAGGAGAGCATCGCCGGCATCGCGGAGCGCGAGCGTCGCGACCCCGAGGAGCTGCTCTACGACCGCATGCTCGAGCGCGACGGCAAGGAGCTGTTCCTCGTGCCGGTGCTCAACTACAGCGAGGGCAGCTGCGACCCGATCCGCGAGATGATGCTGCACCCATTCGCCGTGCTCGGCCTCGGCGACGGCGGCGCACACTGCGGGATCATCTGCGACGCGAGCATCCAGACCTTCGTGCTCACGCATTGGGTGCGCGACCGCACGCGCGGGCCGAAGCTGCCGGTGGAGTTCGCGGTGCGCCGCATGACGCGCGACACCGCCGTGCTCTACGGCTTCACGGATCGCGGCACGCTCGCGCCCGGCCAGCGCGCCGACCTGAACGTGATCGACCTCGCTGCGCTGCGCCTGGAGGCGCCCGTGATGGTGCAGGACCTGCCCGCGGGCGGGCAGCGCTTCATGCAGCGCGCACGCGGCTACCGCGCCACCTTCGTCGCCGGCGAGCAGACGATCGCGAACGACGAGCCGACCGGCGCCCTGCCGGGGCGGCTGGTCCGGGGCGTATAGCCAGGGGACGGTCCTCGATGTCAACTTGCGATGGAATCCACATCCGCACATGCCCGCTGTGCGAGGCGATGTGCGGGCTGCGCGTCCACGTCGAGGACGGGCGCGTCACGAAGATCCGCCCGAACCACGACGACGTCTGGAGCCGCGGCTACATCTGCCCGAAGGGCACCACGCTCGGCGAGATCCACCACGATCCGGACCGGCTGCGCGCGCCGCTGGTGAAGGACGGCGCGGGCTGGCGCGAGGTGAGCTGGCCCGAGGCCTTCCGCGAGGTCGCGCGCCGGCTGCGTCCCGTGCTCGAGCAGCACGGCCGGGAGGCGGTCAGCGCCTACATCGGGAACCCGACGGCCCACAACTTCTCGCTCTCGCGCTACGTGCCCGCGTTCGTCGTGATGTCGGGCCTGCCGGTCGTCTACTCCGCCGGCACCGTGGACCAGTGGCCCAAGAACCTCAGCGCCGCCCTGATGTTCGGCGGCATGTGGACGTTCCCCGTGCCCGACCTCGACCGCACGCAGTATCTGCTGATGCTCGGCGCGAATCCGCACGCCTCGCAGGGCAGCCTGCTCGCGGCGGCCGACGTGCTCGGGCGCCTCGACGCGATCCGCGCGCGCGGAGGGCGCGTCGTCGTGGTGGACCCACGCCGCACCGGCACGTTGGATCACGCCAGCGAGTGGCTGCCGATCCGGCCCGGCACCGACGCCGCCTTCCTGCTCGCGATCGCGCACGTCTTGTTCGCCGAGGAGCGAGTGCGGCTCGGCGCGCTCGAGGGGCGCGTGAACGGCGTCGAGGAGCTTCGGCGCGTCGCGGTGGACTTCGCGCCCGAACGCGTGGCGGAGACCTGCGGCCTCGCCGCCGACACGATCCGCCGCATCGCGCGCGAGCTGTCGGAGGCGCCGCGCGCGGCGGTCTACGGCCGCATCGGCACCTGCAACCAGGAGTTCGGCACGCTCGCGTCCTGGCTGGTGGACGTGCTGAACGCGCTGACCGGGAATCTCGACCGCGAGGGCGGCGCGATGTTCTCGAATCCCATCGCATGGTCGCTGACCTCGCTCACGCCGCCCGACTTCGCGGACGGCTTCACGCTGCATCGCTGGCGCTCGCGCGTACGCGGCGCGCCCGAGGTGCTCGGCCAGGTGCCCGTGTCGTGTCTGGCCGAGGAGATCGCGACGCCGGGCCCGGGGCAGATCCGCGCGCTGATCAGCATCGCCGGCAATCCGGTGATCTCGTCGCCCGACGCCGGCAAGCTCGACGCCGCGCTGCCCGGCCTCGACTGCATGATCAGCGTGGACAACTGGATCAACGAGACGACGCGCCACGCCGACGTGATCCTGCCGGGCCTCTCCGCGCTCGAGCAGCCGCACTACGACGAGCTGATCTGGTCATGGGCGGTGCGCAACGCGGGGAAATACTCGCCTGCGCTGTTCGACGCGGGGGAGCGGCCGCACGAGTGGCAGATCCTGCTCGTGCTCGCAGGGATTCTCCAAGGCGCCGACCCGGATGCGGTCGACGCGACGGCGCTCGACCAGCTCTTCTTCGCCGGCCTCGTCGCCGGTATCGCGCAGCTGCCCGGCTCGCGGATCTACGGGCGCGATCCCGCCGAGATCGTGGCCGCCACCGACGGTGTCGGCCCGGAGCGGCTGCTCGACTTCCAGATCCGCACGGGTCCGTGGGGCGACGCGTACGGCGCGAACCCCGGCGGGCTCACGCTGGCAGAGCTGAAGCGGCAGCCGAACGGGGTGGACATGGGCCCGCTCGAGCCGCGCCTCACGGAAGTGCTGCACACGCCGTCGGGCAAGCTCGAGCTCGCGCCGCCCTACATCCTGGCGGACGTGCCGCGTCTCGAAGCAAGGCTCGAGCGCCGCGACGCCGGCCTCGTGCTGGTGAGCCGCCGCCACGTGCGCTCGAACAACTCGTGGATGCACAACGTGCCGTCGCTGGTGACGGGCCGCGAACGCTGCACGCTCTTGATCCATCCCGACGACGCCGCGCGCGCGGGCGTGGCCGACGGCGCGAAGGCGGTCGTCCGCTCGAAGGCGGGGCAGCTGGTGGCGCCCGTCGAGGTGAGCGACGAGATGATGCCCGGCGTGGTCTGCCTGCCGCACGGCTGGGGCCACGACAAGGCGGACGCGCGACTGTCTGTGGCGTCACGGCACGCGGGAGTCTGCAACAACGTGCTCGCCCCGGGCGAGCTCGTGGACGTGCCCTCCGGCAACGCGATCGTGAACGGCATCCCGGTGGAGGTGGCGCCCGCCTAGCAAGCGGGGACGTTCGTCAAGTTGTCAAGTTGTTTCGTGAGGCAGCCGACGGGCGGCGATCGAGCAAACAACTTGACAACTTGACGAACGTCCCCGCTCCCCGCTCCCTCGCTACAGGGGGAGGTCGCCGGCGGCGGTCGTGACGCTGCCGGTCTTGGTGTAGGCCTCGATCGCGCGCTGGGCGATGCGCCACTGGTGCACCTCGTCGGCGCCGTCGGCGAAGCGGGCCCAGCGCGCCTGCGTTGCCATCTTCGCGAGCGGCGTGTCGGTCGAGTAGCCGAGCGCGCCGTGCACCTGGATGGCGCGGTCGATGATGCGGTTCAACGCGTTCGCGACGAAGTGCTTCGCCATCGACACCTCGCTCTTGAAGTCGAGGCCGTTGTCGATGCGGTAGGCCGCGTGCAGCACCATCAGCTTGCACTGGTACAGCTCCATGGTGCCGTC
>Ga0247727_10008028_pt1 | contig 19770 bp, 10 predicted proteins | sample WisWelCaveWW1625_FD_202498 | JGI IMG/M metagenome (GOLD analysis project Ga0247727, IMG submission 202498) | Biofilm microbial communities from Wishing Well Cave, Virginia, United States - WW16-25 | ecosystem: Environmental > Aquatic > Deep subsurface > Groundwater > Cave microbial mat | place... | reverse complement strand
GTGGAGCAATGTCGATATCGTTATTAGAATAATCTCGCATCGGCGGTCTTGTCATGCCATATCCAGAGTCAGCACTTTGATCAGAACTAATGGGGTCAGAATTACTAGATACAGTTGAAGTACTTCGAAGATCAATAACCGCAGGGGAAGAGCTTTTATTCTCCCCGTTTTCGGTTTCTTCGTTTTCTTTTGAATTTTTTACTCTTATGGATACTTTTGCAGTAGGCATAAAAAAATATTTTTAGATTTTTAGATTGCTCTTAATCAATTAGTGCTTCGGATTTCTATCAAATTTAATTTCACTTTAAAATACCCGCCGTTTATTCGCACCTTAATTGGGAAAACATTAAATGAAGACAACCATATTCTATAACCAAATCCTCCCTTTGTCAAACCTTCGTTGCCAACTTCCAAAAAAAGGGCCACATGCCTGCCCTACATGTGGCCCAAAACTTGTGCCAAGTACCAACTAGTACAAGGCTAAATTATGCGTCTAAACTCTTGTCGCCTCTAGTATCAACCAAATCCTTACCAACTCTTGCTAGATTTTCTTCTCGTCTTGATTTGATTATCCTTCCTCTACCATATCTTGTTAACAAATAACCAATTGGCGCTACCGAAAACATCGATGCAAAACCCAAAACACCAACCCCTGTTTCTGGCTGCTTCAAAGGCACTTTGCCACTAGAAACAGTTGCAGATTCAACCTCAGTGGTGTTGGTGACCGTAATATCAACAGTTTGGTCATTTTCTTGATTTTGCTCCTGTTTGTTCACGTTTACGTTCTTATTAACGTTGTTATTGATATTTGTTGACCCTCCACAGCTATCGCAAGTTTCCTCATCTTCATAACACCCGTCTTCCTCGTAGTATTCTTCTCCTTCGTCCCAAGATTCACAGGCAGAGACATTTCGAAGGTTAACAAATAAAGCAGCAAAAACCAAAGCCCCAGTAGCAATAGCAACTAAGCCAATCTTCCAAATTTTCTTTAAAAGAATTACTTGTGTATCCATATTAAATTTGTTCACCTCCTAAAAAATCATCTTCGTCTTCCTTTTTGTCTGAAGTCAAAGCATCGATTTTATTTTGTTTTGAGCGTTTTCTCCATTGGGCTAATTCATGTACAGCAATTCCCGCCATCGCAATACCTATACCTGCGAACCCTACAACTGGCCACTCCACTCTTAAACTTCTTTCTTTTACAAGTCCTGCCCCGGTTGGCGGCAAAGTCTTTGGGGTCGGCTTGGGTTGCTCAACAGGAGCAGTTGGACTCGGGCTTGGTGTCACTTCCGGTGGTCTTGGTGTTGGACTAGGAATTGGAGTCGGCGCTGGCGTCGGAGTCGGTGTAGCTTCAGGGCTTGGCGTAGGGGTGACCTCAGATGGCTCACACGTATCCTCGTTATAACCTTGAGGTGGTAAATTACCGTGACCAGTGGCTTCTGTGGTAAAAGGCTTGTAATTTTCACCGTAATCGGCAATCACATCTCTTAACACCCCAAAAGTAACTACATTTCCCTCTGTTTCGACTGTACTATTATCCCCTTCCCAAATAACGGTTGCTCCGTTAAATGGGTCAGCCGGGCCTTGTTTTAAATCAACTTTCTTTGCAAGTTTAACAACTACTCTTGTTATATCTTCAGTTTTTTCCGCACCCTGAACCATAAGAACTGTGTCAGTCATGCCATCCTCACCCATAAAGCCAATTCCGTAAGCCATATCTGGCCTAATAAGTGATTTATTGTTGGATATTTCGCCAGTAGTAGTAAACCTAAAAAATTGCTCTGAATTTGACTGCGCTTTTTCAACTAAAAGAATATCTGCCCAACCCGGATGCTCATCGCCTTCCGGATCAGTACAAACTACCTCAAAGTTTAGACTCTCATGTGCAGCAAATAGAATTTGACCTGGATCAATTTCAACTGAACCTGTTTTTTCCTGAAGATCCTCTATCTTAACTTCGCCAATTGCTGGTACGTTTACCTCGATCCTTTGAATGGAATCTGACACGGATTCAAGAACTACTTCAGGCTCACTTTGAACAGTTGCTTCAGCTGAAATAGTTTGACTTTCTGACTCTTGAATTTCTAAACTTTGCGGCTCAGCTTTTTGTCCTTCGTCAATAACTGGAATCGGCAAATCTGCACTAATAAACGCTTGGGGAAAGTTATTGTTCGGACCATCAACAGAAAGAGGAACAACCTCTCCATGATGGACAATTCGATAATCTGCAGGCGTTCTTCCTTGATCAGAAATTGCAGCTGCTGTTAAATCCCATCTTGGTCCGATACCCAAAGTTCTACCAAGAGCATCATTTAGGGTATCAGGACCAGATTCTGCAATTCTTACACTCAATTTCCCGTCCAACAGACCATCGTAACCATCTAAAACCTGGTTCGCTTCTGCGATTGTTAAATCAGATGTCCTTTGAATTTGAGGAGGGATTCTTTTGTCTAACTGCTCTATCTTATCTTCTAATTCCTGGATGCGCTGATCGAAAACTTCAACGACTGTTCCCAATTGCATTTCGTTTACCGGCTCGCGGTCAGGTTCACTACCACCAATCTCCTCGTTGGCAACATACCCTGCACCAAACAGCGCACCTGCTCCACCAACAAGCATTAAAATTACAGCTGCAGTTTCTAGTTTTCGAGATTTTTTACCCTTTGGGTTTTCTGAAAAATGGTTGTTTGGAGGAATTTTGTTTTTTGAAGTGCTTTGGTCGACTATTTCAGCCTCACTTGGCCCATCATCGACGCTAGAAAGGCTCCTAACATGTTCGAGCATAGATTGTTGTGGTGTTTCGAAAGAATCAGGTCGATGTTGAGGATTTGTTTTTGTTCGCCCGAAAAGCCTGGATCCTACAAACCCAATAGCAGTTCCGAAAGCAATTCCTTTTATAAAATGTGTTCCGTTTTCTTTTCTGGCAGACATATTGGCAAGTTATTCCAAATAGACCGCGAAATATATCATAGATACATTAGCATGTCAATTCTATAGGATATGTCTACATCAGATTTATTATAAAAAAGATATAGACTTTTGGCAGATAATTAATGAGGCAGAATCAATTCGCATACAGCGAATCTGTTGGGGAATATACACCACTTTACGGGCCAAGTCAATAGAGTGTAATTAAATTACTCAAAATTGCAATCATAGTTTTAACAGTTGGACGTTTTCTGGAGAATAATTAGCCTACTGTAATAATCTAACCAAACTAGCCCCTTGACAAGGATAATAAAGTTGTTCTAATGTAAAAAAGGAAAGCAACTTAGCTGCCCTAAGTCGCTTCCCTTACACCTCAAAAGAGCATTGCTATTCGAGTTTCAGTCTGCGGTAGTGATGCTCTTTTCTTTTGGATTTTTACCCTTCCAGTTTTTTCGATTTCTCAAAAAATCCAGTTGGGCCAATTTCTCCACTTTTGATGGAGAAAAATTTCAGCCTGCTTTTGAACTTTATCACCCATTATAATTCTTGTCAAGTCTTATTTATAACCGATAGTAAAAATACAAACTTAAAAAAGAAAGCCTGTAGTTATAATAACTTACAAGATTCCCATATTTGTCCTATTCCATCAACCCAAATAGCTTTACTCGAATCAATAAAAAACTGTTAACAAATAAGACGTTCGACAATCGTTATCTTGCCCTTAGTGCTAATAAACTCAGGCTAAATGTTATATTAAGATATATATAAGGAAGTAAACTTCCTTGCGGAAACTAAAGTTTTGCCTAAAGGAAGTAAACTTCCTTGCGCAAGATAAAGCTGGGCTAAAAGAAGCAAACTTATTAGATAATAAAAAATTAGCGTATAGGGTACAGTTAAAAACTAAACGCTCCACGCTAATTGCTAATTACTACACGCTCCTTGCTAACTTCCCAAATATCATCTTGCCTGCGGCGGTTTGAAGTACCCTTTGAACAAGAACATCAACGGTCTCGCCTTCCAGTTTGGCTCCCCCTTCAACAACTATCATAGTCCCATCGTCGAGATACCCTACTCCCTGATCTTTTTCCCTGCCTACTGCACTAATCTTAATCTTTAAGGTTTCACTTGGTAAAACAACCGTTTTAACAGCGTTAGTAAGCTCATTAACATTAAGAACAGGGACTCCCCGGATTTTCGCCACCTTATTTAAATTGAAATCAACAGTCACAATCTTGCCTCGAATATCTTTTGCCATCTGGACAAGCCTATCATCTACTGTTTTATCCCTGGGCTCCACGGTAAGAACTTCAACTTTTACCTTTTTCTCAGCTTGCAGTACTCTCAAGTTATCCAAACCTCTCCTACCTCGCGCTCGCTTCAACTCATTGGCACTATCAGCAAGCCCGTGAAGTTCAGTAATCACAGAAGGAATTACTATAAAATCGCCAAAGACAAATCCTGTTTTGGCAATTTCTACTATCCGGCCATCAATCAAACTAGAAGTATCAACAACTAAAGGATTCTGGTAGCCAGAGTTACTTTTATTTTTCCTCTTGAAGGCAAAACCGACTCGGGCTGTGGTAGGCAAATAGCCAACTATTTGTTTTGCCAGAACCGCAATTCCGGCCTTACCAGCAAGTTCCAGAATATCAGGTAAAATAAACCCTAGCGTTCCAAACGCCAAAGCTGCCACAATTAGGAAATACTCACCTGTGGCTTCAAAAATTACAGACGGAGTACTACTTTTGGCCACAAAAGCCCCTATAAACCCAAGAACAATTGTTAATGACGGCCTAAGTAAAATCTTTAGATTCATCTAAGTTTTTACTTTTGACATCTAACCTTTGAGTTTAGTTTTCGTGTATCGCATAATCAATGACCTCTTCAAGTGTTTTAAACTTCTCCGGCGTCAAAAAGTCAGAAAACCCAAGTCTTTTGGCCTCATTTATTCTGTTTTTAATCTGGCCAACCGGTCTCAACTCTCCTAAAAGACCAACCTCTCCAAAGGCACAAATGTTTTCGTTAATTGGCTTATTAACTGTTGCCGAAACAATAGCCAAAGCAGCTGCCAAATCGCTGGCAGGCTCATTAATCTTCAAACCACCAGCCACATTAACATAGATATCCATGTTTGCAAGCTGTAAATTGGCTGCACGAGTCAAAGCAGCTATAACAATTTGGATCCGAGAAAAATCAAGTCCCGTTACTCTTCTTGTCGGCAGGCCAAAAATGGTCGATGTCGAAAGCGCCTGAACTTCGCATAAAAGCGGTCTACCACCAGCAATAGTCGAAGTCACCACACTTCCAGGACGCTTTTCCAGTCTTTGAGCCAAAAATATTTGCGAGGGGTTAGTAACTTCAAGCATGCCGCTATCTGTCATTTCAAAAACACCAACCTCAAATGTCGAACCAAATCTATTCTTAATTGATCTTAAGATTCTAAATGCATGTGTCCCGTCACCCTCTAAGTTCAAAACCGCATCGACTAAGTGTTCCAAAACTTTGGGCCCTGCAATATTGCCCTCCTTGGTTACATGGCCGACTAAAAAAATCGGCACTTTGGTCCTTTTGGCAAGTCTCTGCAAGATTTGGGCACATTCCCGGACTTGCCCAACGCTGCCTGCCGAACCAGAAAGCGAAGCGGTAGTTAAAGTTTGGATTGAATCTATAATCAGAAAACCTGGGGTAATCTTCTCGCAGGCACCAAGGATTGCCTCCAATTCAGTTTGAGCTAAAATATAAAGGTCACTAGAAGTCTTACCAATTCTGTCGGCTCTAATTTTAACTTGCTGCGCCGATTCCTCTCCAGTAACATAAAGCACAGTTGGTCGAGAGGATTGAGATGGTCTAGAAGGTTTAGAAGGAAGTTTTCTGCCCTCTCTGTCCTCCAAACCTTCCTTGCCTTCTCGACCTTTTGCAAGTTGCATTGCTACTTGCAAAAGCAAAGTGCTTTTTCCAATCCCAGGATCACCAGAAATTAAAACAACCGAACCCGGAACAATCCCCTCACCTTGACCGCTCGGCAAGGCTGATCCCCCCAAAACCCTGTCAAATTCCACAAAACCAGTTGACGTACGTCTTATATGTTCAGCCTTTACGTCGGAGAGCTTTACTAAATTCTGTTCTAATTGGAAATTGGAGATTTGAAATTGGTCATTCTTAGTCGAAACGGCCGTTTCGACTAAGCTGTTCCATTCACCGCATTCAGGACATTTCCCCAGAAATGACTGAGATTGATAACCACATTGTTGACATATGTAACTGCTTCTAATTTTTGTCATAATTTTTAATCGGATAGGATTTTAGGCCCGCAGTGCTAAGCGAGTTTACCCTGAGCGAAGCCGAAGGGAAGCACGAGGACCGCAAGGTTCTCGAGCAAAGAGAGAGGTTCTTGTATCCACACTGTTGACATATATATTCGGAATATTGCTTCATAACTCAAAACTTAAATGTCAAAACTGAAAACTACAGCGCAAATCTAAAAGCTTTAAGATTTTAGTTGCAGATTTTAGCTTTGAGTTTTTAGATCTAAGCTTATCTACCTATAAAGCACCGGCTTTTCCTTAGCTACCGGCACAAGAGAGATCCGCCTTGCTTTTGTATCAATTGAATCAACTATAAACTCTACACTTTTGCCGACCTCCCATGATTCACTAGTAGGAATCTTAGATACATGAACAAAGCCTTCTATTCCGCCCTCCAAACTCACAAAATCACCGTAAGAAGTAATTCGACTAATTGTTCCAGATACATTCTGGTCCTTAGAATATTTTCCGGAAACCGCCATGAAGGGGTCGTCAAGAAGCTGCCTTATCGAAAGATTCAATCTGCCATTTGTTTCGTCCTTAGCAATTACCATCACCTCTACTTTATCGCCAACCTTAAACATTTTTGCAGGATCTTCTATTTTTTCCCAAGATATTTCTGAAATATGCACCAAACCCTCAATTTTAGAGGGATCAGATGTGGTAGATGAGCCGGAGTTGGCAGACGCTTTTTTAACTTTTGACTCCTTCTTTGCCTCAATCTCGACAAAAATTCCAAATGGCAAAACAGCCGTTACATTGCCAGAATACTTTTCTCCAATCTGAATCTTTGATAAAAGCTCCAAGAGCTCTTTAATATCGCGTTTATCTGGCTGTTTCTGAGAAATTATTAATCTATTTGTATTTCTATCTACCTCAATAACCCTGCAGGATAAATTTTTACCAATTAAATCGCTAAGCTTCGTGGGTGTTTTTGTTAATTGTGACGCCGGTAAAAAACCGTGAATCCCCATCCAATCACATATAATTCCTCCTCTATTTGCCTCCAGGGCAACCACTTCGATATCCTCACCGTTTTGTCGTCTAGCCTCTAGTTCAGTCCAGCGTTTTTCGCCAGAATGCTTTCTTAACGAAAGAACAACTTGCCCTGCATCATTTTCTGGATACAAAACTAAAGCATCAACACTATCGCCAACCGAAAGCTTGGAAACAACATCGCGAACAGAAGCTAACTCCCTTCCAAATACTATTCCTTCCGATTTTGCCCCGACATCTATTAAAACTTCCTGATGCGTTACAGCAATTACTCGGCCAGAAAGTTCTTGTCCACGTTTTAATGTAGGTATGTTATAACCTGTCGAGGCTAAAAGATCAGCCATTGTGGTGGCTTGAGAAGTCGAAGCTTTCTTGGAGTCTCCCGGAGATTTAGAAGATTTTGGTACAGTTGATTTTGGCAATCATACTCACTTCCTTAGCCCGCATTCGCGGAAAATTTCAATTTACAAACTCCAAACTCCAAAATTGGTCATTGGAACTTGGTCATTGGTCATTGATTGCTGGCAGTATAGCAGGTTTTATTAGATAAAAAAAGCACAAAAAAGCTCACTTAAAGTGAGCTGCTTTCTTTTTGCTTTTGCAAAAATATCAGAGGAGCGCCTTTGAAACAAAGTTTCAAGGCGACCTGCTGATTTGCCGAAGGCATTAAAAAACTCAACCGTAGCTGAGTTGTTTAATGCCGGCGTTGAGCTATCTTCGCACAACATAAAGAAGTACTATTGTCGCCGCTGAAGCGTTTCACTATCCTGTTCGGAATGGGAAGGAGTGGTTCCACTTCGCACAAAACACCAGCGTTGTGAATTATATCAATCGTGGGAAAAAATATCTAGTGAGACCTAGCGCCGTTGTGCCTTTTTGTGGATCTTTGACCGTTTGGCTTACTTTCTCTTTTGTGACTACCCGGACCTCTCGGCTTACCATTATCTTTATCTTTCCAATGGGTTTGAGCCTCATGACCATTTCCGTTTCTATTTCCATTTCCATTTTGGAATAAAACTCTAAGGCCATTTTTAGGGACAATGGTGAAAAAAGTATCAGGGCCTCTCACATCGACAATCACCCGTGATGCCCCCAAATCTTCCTTCATTCCTATTGCAGTGTCGATAAGGTCTGGAACATTTACTGTAGCACCTTGAATATCGATATCCACCCCTGCCGAAACCATAGTTGGGCGCTCTTTTAATGGTGAATCTCCTCGTTCTCTATAATTCATAATTTCCCCTTAAAAAAACACTCCCGTAACCGGGAATGTATGGCAGGTATATTTACAAATCCAAGTATATTAAAAACCTCTTAGTATTTCTTGTCAACCAGGCAATACAAGATTCCCAGCTTCGACTGTGTTACTATAGGTTAAATTATACTCCTAATTAAAACTTTTGTCAAAAAAATAGCGTTCTAAAAACTGAATGGAATAAAAAAGGTAAATCGATCTATTAGTACGGCTTAGCTGAAAAATAGGTTCTTAGGTTTTTGGGCTCTTGGGTTTTTAGGAAAATCCTAATCACCTAATTACCCAACGACCTAATAGCCTAATTAACCATCGCTTGCGCGACACAAACATTACTGCCTTTACACTTGCCGCCTATCAACCTGGTAGTCTTCCAGGGATCTCAAAGATACCTAGTTTTGAGGCCTGCTTGGCGCTTAGATGCTTTCAGCGCTTCTCAGTTACGAACGTAGCTACCCAGCGCTGCCACTGATGTGACAACTGGCACACTAGAGGTTCGCTCACCACGGTCCTCTCGTACTAGTGGTGACCCCTCTCAAGTATCAAACACTTACACCGGATAGAGGCCGAACTGTCTCACGACGTTCTGAACCCAGCTCGCGTACCGTTTTAATGGGCGAACAGCCCAACCCTTCCCGCCTACTTCAGCGGGAGGATACGGTGAGCCGACATCGAGGTGCCAAACCTTCCCGTCGATATGGACTCTTGGGGAAGATCAGCCTGTTATCCCCGGGGTAGCTTTTATCCGTTAAGCCCACGCGCTCCCATTAGCCACGTGAGGATCACTATGACCTGCTTTCGCACCTGCTTGTGATGTACCACTTGCAGTCAAGCCGACTTATGCCATTGCACTCTAAAAGTCCGTTTCTGTAGGACTTGAGTCGACCTTTGTACGCCTCCGTTACCTTTTTGGAGGCGACCGCCCCAGTCAAACTGCCCACCAGACACTGTCCCGCATCCAGTTAATTATTAGGACATACGGTAATCTAGAATCATTAGAAAGAGTGGTATTACACTGTCCCCTGAGATCTTACGACCAAAGGGTCCCACCTATCCTATACAGTTCCAAAAACTCTAAAAATGACAAGCTGCAGTAAAGCTCCACGGGGTCTTTTTGTCCTGGTGTAAGTTGGCCGCATCTTCACAGCCATTGCAATTTCGCCGAGTCTATCCTCAAGACAGTCGCTAAGTCGTTCAACCTTTCGTGCGGGTCGGAACTTACCCGACAAGGAATTTCGCTACCTTAGAACAGTTATAGTTACTGCTGCCGTTTACCCGGGCTTACATCCGAAGCTCAATTACAAAAGTAATATCACCTCAAATGGTTAACCTACGAGCACTGGGCAGGTGTCAGCCCCTATACATCGTCTTTCGACTTTGCAGAGACCTGTGTTTTTGTTAAACAGTCGCTTAGCGTCATTAACTGAGCCCGCGTTTGACGCGGGAGGACATCTACCAAAGGTACGTCCAGCTATATTGCCGAGTTCCTTAAGGATAGTTTTCTCGCTCGCCTTGGTATACTCTACCTGTCCACCTGTGTCGGTTTGTGGTACGGATTTGACAAAATCTGGTAACGAGAAAATTTCTAGGAAGTTGAAATGTTTTCTCTTTCCAGCTCGCGCCGGATTGCCATCAAAGCTCGAATAATCATGAAAGCGGGTTTTCCAACTTTCACTTCCTCGCTTTTTAGGGGCCGTATCATTTCGACCCAGAAGCATTCCATCTCCGACTTCCCTTCACTCCTAACGATTTTGCCAAAGTTGCAGAATATTAACTGCATATCCATCGACTACGCCTTCTGGCCTCGCCTTAGGACCGACTAACCCTACGTCGACGAACGTTGCGTAGGAAACCTTGGACATTCGGCGTCCCGGATTCTCACCGGGATTTCGCTACTCATACCGGCATTCTCACTTCACATCGCTCCAGTCTGACCTCACGGAAGACCTTCACTGCAATGCAAACGCTCCCCTACCACTTTGCGCCTCACGGCGCAAAGTTCCAAGCTTCGGTGACATCTTTAGCCCCGGTACATTGTCGGCGCACCCGCGCCCTTCGCCCCGAAGGGCGGAATCGACAAGTGAGCTGTTACGCTTTCTTTAAAGGATGGCTGCCTCTAAGCCAACCTCCTTGCTGTCTAAACGCGAGTACTACCTTTAACACTTAAGATACACTTTGGGACCTTAGCTTTGGATCTGGGATGTTTCCCTTTCGCCCTGGCCCGCTTATCCGGGTCGGACTGACTCCCCGTCCAATTTTATTTCACAGTATTCGGAGTTTGATTGAACAACACAAATTGCTTCGCATCATCCATTCAGTGCTCTACCCCTGTGAAGTTAGACGAGGGCTATACCTAAATATATTTCGGGGAGAACCAGCTATCTCCGCGTTCGATTGGCATATCACCCCTAACCACAACTCATCCCAGCCACTTGCAACTGACACGGGTTCGGGCCTCCACCCCGCTTTCGAGGGGCTTCACCCTGGTCATGGCTAGCTCACGCGGTTTCGGGTCTTCACCGTTCTGTTAAAATCGCGCTATTAACGCTCGCTTTCACTTTGCCTCCAGACGTCAGGCGTCCTTAGACTACAGAACAGTAAAACTCACCGGTTCATTCTTCAATAGGCACGTCGTCAGGCGTAGCCTTCCGAAATCTCTCAAATCCCAAAACCCAAACTCCAAATTTATTTCAAATTGGAAATTGGAAATTGGAAATTGGAAATTGCGGAGGGCTACGCCCTCCGGCTGCTTGTTAGCGTCCAATTTCAGGGACTTTTCATTCCCCTTCCGGGGTACTTTTTCACCTTTCCCTCACGGTACTAGTTCACTATCGGTCGCAACACATATTTAGCCTTAGCTCATGGTCGAGCCAGATTCCTACAGGATTTCTCGTGTCCCGTAGTACTTGGGATACTCATAGGGCTATTTAAGATTTCGCTTACAAGGCTTTCACTTTCTATGGCCAACCATTCCAGGTTATTCTGCTATCTTAAATAAGATCCCATATTTGAGTCCCGCAACCCCGGCAATAAATTGCCGGTTTAGGCTTTTCCCCTTTCGCTCGCCACTACTTAGGGAATCACTAATTGTTTTCTTTTCCTCGCCTTACTTAGATGTTTCAGTTCAGGCGGTGCCCTCCTTAGTGCTTATGTATTCGCACAAAGGTGCTCACACACAGCACAAGAAACTCCAATGACCAATAACCAAATTCCAATTTTTATTATTTTGGAGTTTGGAGTTTGGAAATTGAAAATTCTCATGCCATGCATGAGCGGGTTTCCCCATTCGGAAATTACCGGGTCAAAGCTTGACGGCAGCTCACCGGTACTTATCGCAGCCCTCCACGTCCTTCTTCGGTATGTTGCACCTAGGCATCCATTGAACGCATATAAATTACCAATATATTCCATCCAGTTTCTAAAACGCTAGTTTTAAGAAACTAAATAGTGCAATTACTTACATCTATTCAGTTGTTAAAGAGCTTGCACTGAAGCCTATGGCCTCAGGCTGAAGTGGACCCGAGCGGACTTACCTCGCATACGCTCAGCATAAACTTCTCGTCCGCTCTAATATCCTTTGTTAACTAAAGTGCTTGCACTGAAGCCTATGGCCTCAGGCTGAAGTGGACCCGAGCGGACTCGAACCGCTTACCTCTGCAGTGCAAGTGCAGTGTTCTACCAGGTGAACTACGGGCCCTCGGTGCTTTGCACGAGACCGAGGGATAGCAACAGTTATTTAATTCCTGTTACTTGCTTGCCCTTCGAAGCTCTGTTTTGCAGAGCGAAGGAGGGTTAAATGTTAAAAAGGGAGATTAATTTAAGGCGCGCTAAAACCGCAAGAAACTTGGATTTTAAAGATTTTTCGCATATAAGATTAATCTCCGCTCGCCTCCGAAGCTTTAGGCGAAGGAGGCCCTTGGGATTTCACCGTCACAAAGTATAGCAAGGCTATTTTGAAGTGTCAACCAGAAAGCTAACATCCAGTGAAATTGGCAATTTAATCTAGTGATTAGAACTATTCGCTATACGCTAATTACTATTTACCTTGTATTACCTTAGGAATAAATTCAAAAATATCCGAAGCAACTACTCCCTCACCGTTTTTACTTGCCGCCATTTCCCCTGCCACTCCATTAATATAACAAGCAACATGGGCTGCCTCCAAAAGACCTACCCCTCGTCCCAGAAGGGCACCTAGTATTCCAGACAACGTATCCCCAAATCCCCCTTTGGTCATATAAGGCGAACCCGTGTTATTTGTAATCGTAATTGCCCCGTCTGTCACAATATCCGTATGACCTTTAACCAAAACCACACTGTGATATTTAAGAGCAGCCTCTTTAGCCATTTGCAGACGAGTGTTAAAATCTTCATCAATCCTCTTTAGTCCCAAAAGTATGGCCAATTCCCCAAGGTGAGGCGTTAAAACTACATGTTTTCCAGAAATGCTTGCCCCATTCAAAGAAACAGCCCAAAGGCCATCTGCATCAATAACCATAGGTAGTGCAACTTTACTCAAAATCTTATAAATCGCGCTAATTGTAGACTGATGCCTTCCAAGCCCACAACCAATAACGACACTGTTAATTCTTCTTTGATGAATAATGTCTAAAATATCATTAACGTGACGACCTGTAAGATGGGGACCCTTTAATGGGTAAGTAATCAAATCAGGCAAAGTGTGAGATGCAATATCAGCAGCCCTTTGTGGCGCTGCAATAACTGCCATATCCGTTCCAGCGCGCAGTGCAGAAACCCCAGCTAGAGTCGCCGAACCTGAGTAAAGTTTTGATCCACAAACAACCAGTACGCTACCGTAGTTTCCTTTGTGAACCCAATCGAGTCGTTGTGGATATATTCGAGATAAATCCATTAATCGGTTGACGGTGGACAGTTCTCAGTTCACAGAATTTGAAAAAGTCCGTGGACAATGAACCGTAAACCAATAACTGTCTGAAGGTATAGCAGAATTTTACTTTCTAGGCAAGCTTGATCAAGAAAATAATCATACCTACGCATTGATTAGCCTATACATAGGTACTTTAGCCTCAACTGGCTCTTGTTTCGAACTTAATGAAACGGAAATATTTAAATCAGGAAGTAATCGATTTTCCAACTTCAATAACTTGCTCAATTAAACGATTCGAATATCCATACTCATTGTCGTACCAAGCAAAAACTTTAACCATATCACCATCCACTACTTGAGTTAGTGATAAATCGACAATGGCCGATTCCGGTCTGCCGATAATATCGGAAGAAACTAAAGGTTCATTGGAAACCGCCAAAATACCCTCAAGTGCTCTTGCTGCATCCGTCAAGGTATTATTTACGTCAGAAACCGTAACTTTTTTTCCAAGTAAAAAAGTTAGATCCGAAATTGAACCAACGATAACAGGCACTCTCAAGGCTACTCCATCGAATTTTCCTCTCAATTCTGGAATTGCCTCAGTCGTTGCAATGGCAGCACCAGTAGTCGTTGGAATAATATTCGTATAAGCTGCCCTTGCCCGTCTCAAATCATTCACTTTTCCGCCAGGTGGCGGGCCATCAACTATATTCTGTTCTGCAGTCACCGCATGAACAGTTGTCATCATTGCTTTTTTAACTCCATACCTGTGATTAAGTACGCTAGCAATTGGCGAAACGCAGTTAGTTGTGCAAGAAGCGTTATTAATAACGTCTTCACCAATATATTTATTCTCATTTACACCTAGTATATAGGTAGGTGTTTCACGTCCAGGAGCAGAAATTACTACTTTTTTAGCACCAGCCGCAATGTGCTTTGAAGCTTCTTCCAGCTTTGTGAAACGCCCAGTAGATTCAATTACCACATCGATTCCTAAATCTTTCCAGGGAAGCCCAGAAGGCTCCTTGGTGGCGTACGTAGCAACTTCAACTCCATCAACCGTTATTTTTCCTACTTGTTGACCGTCTGGGACGTTTTTCAAATCGTTAACAAGCAATTGCGCTTCGATTTTCCTACTGGACGTCCCGTAAACAGAGTCGTATTTTAAAAGATGAGCAAGAACTTTGGCATCGGCAAGATCATTAACAGCCACAACCTGCATTTCGTCTTTGTGTTTCTCAAGCCAAACTTTAAAAGCTTGCCTGCCAATCCTGCCAAAACCGTTAATTGCAACCTTAATCATTATTTTCAAGTTAACATAACCCCCGCAATTAATCCATATTTTAAAAAGTGCAAAAAGAAAGCAAATTGGCCATAAGGTACCTATGCAAAGGTTAACCAATACATAGGTAAACTATGCCTAGTAAGCTGCCCTTAAAGGACCAATAAGTGGGTTACAAAAGAACAAAATTCGCACTCCTCTCAACCATTTGCTCACTCAACTTTAACCTCTTTTAAGCTAACCAACTCCTGTATCCCTTTAAAAGCCGCAGATTAAAGAAAGTGCAGACAAGTAACCTCTAAATCACATTTAATTGCTTACTAATTGACTCTTCTTCTGCAACACTTATAGTAAACCTGCTATAGGTCGTAATAAAAGTAGATGTAAAACAGCCTATATTTATTATTCTCAGTGAAGTAATCGTTTTGAGAGCACCCAAAAGCCATCTTTTGCCAAATAAACAACCAAAATCCCTCTAGCAGTTTGACAGTCACACTCAACCTATAGCTTGACAGACCATGTTATGAAATCTCATAATGGAAGTACCTATGCAAAGGTTAACCAATACATAGGTAAACTATGCCTAGTAAGCTGCCCAATACTAGGACTTTCAATTTTCCAGAAGAAATCAGTGCACTCTTCCATTCAAAGTGCTGTGACAGAGGCAGGTCATGGCAAATAAACCAAATCTTGCGATATGTCTGCCGAGTTGCCTAAACACAAAAAACTAGTTCCCATTTCCGAGGCTGCAGAATTTCTAGGAGTCTCAATCGACACCATCAGACGTTGGGACAACCAAGGAATCCTCCACTCCGAAAGACCCAACGGCAAAGATCGCTATTTTGCGCTTGAGGAACTTGAAAAGGTCAAGTTTTCCAAACCTATTTCTATTTCCGAAGCTGCAAATCTCCTTAAAATTTCGGTCACAACCCTTAGACGCTTAGAGAAAAAAGGTCTAATTACCTGCAGCAAAAACGAAAATGGCGAGCGCCTTTTTGAAAGGCGTGATCTAGAGGCCTTCATGAACTCCGAATACTTCATGCGCAAGAAACAGGTTGAAGAAAAAATCCTTGAACCTTTCAAGCCTGAACCGACAAAAATCCAAGAATCGACGGCAAAAGAAGAAAGCAGAGAGGAAACACCCAAAGAAACCACTCCTCCCGAACATTTTGTTCTAGCAGAACACGGTCAGGAAATTGCCAAAAACTCCGCCTTCAGGAGACTATTTGCAGGCTCGGCAGTGTCCATTCTGGCTATTTCTGGAGTAGTCATTATTCTATTAACAGTCCTCTGGATAGCCTACCCAGAAGAAGTCGCCACCATATTTGGATATAGTAAAAGACCAACTCCACAAGACCAAAACACCAATGCCCTGGTTCTTGGAGCCAAAACTGAAGAACAATCCCAGCAACAAAACCAAATATTAGCAAGGGTTCTAAGACCTCACACAGCAGCTGCTTTAACAATAGCCAAACAAATTGACGACAGTCTTAATGTTTACGCAAGGACCGAAGCACAAATTGAAGATTTTCTATATGTGGATAGTTCCAACAACATCCGCTTCACAAGACCTATCAGTGTTGGCGGTAATGAATTAAACCTAGAAGACCAAGAATTAGTCGAAAACTTAAATGCAGATCTACTAGATGGGCATGATTCTGGCACACTCGCAAATCAACTGCTAGTTATTGATGACTCCGGAAATATTGATATTGAAGGCGGCGCTACCTTTGGAGGAAACATAAACTCAAATTCAATTACTGCTAGTTCTGCCACGTTTACAACCCTTGATGTCACAAACTTTGAACTACCCAACGATTCAATCCTAACAAGTCACATCAAAAACGGCGAGGTCAAAGAGTCAGATCTCGCAAACAGTGCAGTCACCTCCTCAAAAATCTCAGATGGCACAATCGAAACAAGCGACATTTCAGACGGCGCTGTCAACTCTTCAAAAGTCTCGGACAACACCATATCCTCAACCGACCTTGCAGCAACCTTAACTTTTTCGTCTGGAGACTTTCTAGATCTTTCAACCATTACCCACTCAACTACTTCTCCTCAAGGGCTGTTACTCCCCAATGCCTCATCGGCCTCACCAAGTTCACCATCATCGGGCGAGGGATATATAGCCTGGGACACCTCTGGCAACCAAATAATTGTCTATAACGGTTCAAGTTGGGCAACAGTCTCAGGTGGCGGCGGTTCTGGAGATATTACAGCAGTCGGTGACATTTTAACCGGCGCAGCGTTTACAGAAACGACCGGAAACGACGGTAACACACTTTATTTTGAAGGAACTACATCAAACAGTTTTGAAATAGCTCTAACTGGTGCAGACCCTTCTGGAGATATTACCGTGACCATCCCCAATATTGCTGGCACATTAGCCTCTCTTGCTGGCACTCAAACCTTTACAGGTGCTAAAACTTTTGACGATTTGATAATTGCCGATACTAATATATCTTTTTCAGGAGCATCAACTACTTTTACTCCTGTCGGAGCTCTTACCCTCAATTCAGGAGGCACGATTACTTTGGGCGATGGCGGCGATTTAATCACAATTAATTCTTCAGATTGGGGTATCTCCACGGCCGGCGCACTAACTGGAATATCCGGCATTACTACAGATGGCGGCTACACTCAATCTGGATCAACCGCAAATACTTTTACGGGTAACCTCAACGCTGATGGCGGCCTCGATGTAGACGATGTTTTTGTAGTTGCAGACGGTGGAGCAGTTACTGCCAACACAGACGTTGATTACGTCTTTGGCGGTACAGAGAATTTTGCCATTACTTCAGATCTAGCAGGCACAATCAATGTCGTTTCTTTAATCGGCACCCCATCTGGTACAGCCGGTACGACCCGCGGCCTTCTCTTGCAACAAGCCAATCATGCAACAAATACCAATGGGTTGGATACGGCAATTCTAATTGATAATGCAGACGCAGATTTGGCCTTAACAACTGGTATCCAAATTACCAATACCGGAGGTGGTGGCTACACAAATCTTCTGGATACACCATCCCTTGATATTTCTGGTACTGGCGCCTTATCCGGGGCAACTGGTATCTCATCATCGGGAACAATCACCTTTTCAGGATTAACTGCCGACCGTCTCGTCGCAACAGATGCGTCAAGTAACTTAGCCAGCACGATTAGCTCTGCCAATGTTGCATTATCTGTAACAGGCGAAACAGGCTCTGGCGCGTTAGTTTTTGGCACTTCACCTACTATTGCTTCTCCAACTATTACTACCTCACCAACCGCCGCTGGAGCGACTTGGACCGATCTAGGTTCAGTAACGACTGTTGATATTAATGGTGGAACTGTGGATGGAGTAACAATTGGTGGATCCTCTGCCGGCGCTGGCACTTTCACTACACTGACTGCTACCGGCGATGTAACCTTCAATGAGGCTGGTGCAGACAGCATTTTAATTGGCGCTGCAGCAGATACTGTTACCATCACTTCCGACGCTCTATCTTTAACTGACAATAATTGGTCAGTTACAACCGCAGGCGCAGCAACTTTTGCCTCAGGCACATTCAATGGCAACGTTGACATGACCAACGACTTGCTCCTCAACATTGGTGATGCAAATACAGACTTTACAGCAGGTGGCGGCTTGACTTTAGCAGAAGCCTTAACTGTCAATGACGACGCTACTTTTACTCTGGCCGCAGGTGAAAAGGTATTAATCGACGCAACCGCCGACCAATCAGGAACATTGGGAGTTTTGGACATTGATTTTGATGCGACTTCTTCACAATCAGGTATTGATATAGACGCCGAAACAATCACAGATGCAACTATTGATACCCAGGTTGGCCTCAAAATTACTGCCACCCAAAGCTCGACGGACGATGACGTTCTTTACGGTATCCAAGTTGCTAACCTCGCAGGCACGCCAGACGCCGGGAACGAATATGCTATCTATCAATCGGGAACTTCTTGGGATTACGGCCTCTACATAGAAGATGCCACCCATCTAAATACCACTCTGAATGTCGTTAGCACTCTCGATGCCCGAGGTGATATTTCAGATAGCCTCGGCAACCTGACCTTAAACGACGCCGTCGATATTTCCGGTACCCTTACCCTTTCCAATAACACTCTAACCTGTACTGCTTGTGTTGATGTGACTGATATTGGAACGGATGCTGTCGCAGCAGATGAGCTCGCCGCCAATAGCGTTGATGACTCAGAGCTTGCAAACACCATCTCATATACCGGTGCCTTGACCATTGCAACCTCTGCTCTGGCCGTAAACAGTGACAGTATCACAGCGGACGGGGCCACCTTAACCATTAACGCAGGAGGTACTGTTGATATTCAGGACGCGCTGACTGTGGATTCGATTACTGTTGACACTGGAAGTATCTTAGTGGCTGCAGCAGAAGGCCTGGATACAAATGCGGCTGGAGCTCTGGAGTTAGGAAAAGCCAATGCGACCAGTATTGATTTTTGTAACAGTGCTGCCTGTGACACTGTTAATATAGGGAATTTAGCAACTACCGATGCCGACCAAATTAACATCGGCGATGTCCTAGATAATGTAGCCATAGTTGGTGACCAATGGTCAATAACTGATGCCGGAGTCTTAACTGTTGTCTCATGTTCAGGCTGTGGTGGTGGTTCGCAAACTCCCTGGACTAGTAATATTGATGCTGATAACTTCTCTCTTCTGGACTTTGGCGCAAACCTTACCTCCCGTGCCGCAACCACCATAGGTTCTGCCGACAATGGTGCCGGAGCCTCAGGCTTAGTTACTCTTAACTCAGGTACTGGTACCACCTCAACTGGTGGCCTAACCTTGGTAACTGGCAATGCCTCAGCTGGTACTGCTGGTAATATCTCCCTTGATGTTGGTACCTCAACTTCTGGTAATGGTTCCATCTTAATTGGTACTGCTACCAGGGCTCAAACTTTAACAATCGGTAATGAAACAGGCGCAACTAGTGTGGAAATTGACTCAGGTACAGGCAGTATCAGTATCGGTAATGCCATTGCCAAGACAGTCAATATTGGTAATGCCACAGGTGCAACTCTGGTTAACATTGACTCAGGTACAGGTGGCGTGACCATTGACTCTACAAGTACTGGTGATATTGTTCTTAACTCCACCGATACTCTTTTAGCTGATAGTGCCGGA
>Ga0247727_10008027_pt1 | contig 19773 bp, 15 predicted proteins | sample WisWelCaveWW1625_FD_202498 | JGI IMG/M metagenome (GOLD analysis project Ga0247727, IMG submission 202498) | Biofilm microbial communities from Wishing Well Cave, Virginia, United States - WW16-25 | ecosystem: Environmental > Aquatic > Deep subsurface > Groundwater > Cave microbial mat | place... | reverse complement strand
CGCTGGCCGCCAACACCAGCACATCGTGATGCCGCGCCGCCATGCCCTCGGCCAGCCGCCACACCACCAGCGCCGCGCCGCTGATCATGGGAGGATAGGATTGACAGATGTAGGCGATACGCATGAGAGTTATGAAAGGAAGCCGGTCCGTTTGACACCGCCAGCCAGTGGCGCGCATTTTTTCTGTGTCGAGGGATATTGGGGCGAGGCGTATAATACTCCGAAATGGCCGATAACACGAAAACGCCTCCCACGGATGTCAGCCCTTTGATTGAAAACTACGTCGCCGCCTGGAGCGAACCTGACCCGACCCTACGCCGGAAATTGCTGGAGGCGGTTTGGCAGGAAGATGGAACCTACACCGACCCTATCTCACACGCTTCCAATCGGGCCGGGTTAGACGCCATCATCGCTCGTTTTCTGAAAGACAACGTGGGAGCAAAATTCACACTCAAAGGCCAGCCGGATTACCATCACACATACATCCGCTTTTACTGGACTCTTCACCTGGCCAATGGCCGGGAGATGCCCGGCATGGACTATGGTGAAGTCTCGCCCGAGGGGAAGTTAGTAAAGATCGTGGGTTTCTTTTAGATCGCGCCTTTTCGGAAAACATCGCCGATATTTTTTCGTCTACTCCAAATCAATCCTGCCACTACTAACCCCCACGTTATCCCCGACACCCACAAACCAATTGTCACCGAGGGCGGCGCAAACCGAAACTCCACCACATGCTCCCCGGGGGGCAGGGCCACAGCCCGAAACATGAGGTTGGCGCGGAGGATGGGCGTAGGCGCGCCATCCATCGTAGCCTGCCAGCCCGGATAGTGGGCATCGGTGAGCAGGAGATAGCCGGGGCCTTGCGCCGTAATTCGCACGTATTCTGGCGCGTAATGCGTGATTGTAGCCGAGCGCCCTTCGACTTCGTTCCGCTCCGCTTCACTCCGCTCAGGGCGCTGGGCCAAAATCACGGTGGTGGTAGGGCTAAAGGTTGGCGCGGCGAGGGCGGCCTGAGCGTCGGTAGTATCGCTAACGACAATGGCTTCAGATACAACAAAGGCGCGCGGCAGGGTTGTGAGTAATTCGTAAATTTTTACATCCCCAGAATGCGCCAGCCGATAGGGGCCAAGTGTGAGCGATTGAAACGCGCCCGAGCGCTCATCAATCAAACTCAGACCGCGCACGGTGAGCGGGCCGGAGAGGGTGAGGGTGATGGGGATAGCGGGTTGCTCAAAGTGAACGCGAGGTGAGGTAATTAAGTAATGAGTAATTGAGCCATTCGCGAAAGTAATTTCAACCGAGCCAGAGGGCGAGTCCATCACAAGGCCGAGGGCGGTGGCGGTGAAGCGTGGCACACGGGCAATGGTTGTGCTTTCGCCCTCGGCCAGCGTCAGCGTAAATTGCAAATCATAAAACACATCGCCGATCCACGCATCGTTCACTTTATCGGTAATGAGATAGTGAGCGTTGACAAGGGCCAGCAAACGCGGGTCGGGGGCGGTGGTGAGATTTTCGCGCAGGCGGCCATCGGCGGAGACTTCGCCCGTAAACAAGGCGGTGAAATCGGCGTAGTGACGCAGGGGCAGGAGGCCGCCATCAAAACCATCCACCGCCATCACCCGCCAGGTCAGCGGCAGGTTGGGCGAAAGCACTTCTTTGTGTTTGGTCGCCACCAGCGCCTCGTAGACCGCGTCGGGCGGAAGTTGCGGGTCGAGTTCACCGCGCAGTTCGGCCAGGTCGCCGGGGTCGAAGCGGAGGGCGGACATGGAGAGAAAGCGAGGCGGAGGTAATTGGTTATTGGCTCTCTTCGCTTCGCTACGGGAGTCTTCGATAATTAGTAATTGCGTCATCGCGGGGCGGACCGAGGTATAGGCATCGGGAGTCGTGAGATGGTTGAAGGGCAAACGTTGGGAGGCGATAAATAATTCAACGAGGGCGAGGGTGAGCGTGGCGGGCGCGCGCCACTGGGCGGATACAAATGTTATCAGCGCCAACACGCCGAGCGGCAGAAGCCAGCCCAGCCAATCTGGCCAGTGCGGCGCGCCGAGCGGGCCGGTCTCTCCGGCGGGGGTGAAGGAATTGGCGAGGGGCGCGAGGGCGATGAGGGCGAGGGGAAAAAGAAACAGAAAGAGATAAAGAGAAAGTGTTGAGCGGCGATGTTTGAGCGCGTCGAGGCCGAAGCCTGCGAGCAGGGCCACGCCAAATGCAAACAGAAAGAGCCAGCGCGCGGGGACGCGAAATAAATTGAAGGGCGGGAAGGCGGCGAGCAAGGCGTACAGCGGGTCAAAGGCCCCCAGCGCAAAGGCCAGGCCAACGGCGGCCAGGAGCAACAGCGCCATGCGCGTCGGCTCACGTTTCAATCCAACGAACATCAGCGCCAATCCCACCAAACCCGGATAGGCCACAAACTCGCTGAAGAGTGAACGCGAGTAGCCCGGCAGAAGCGCGCGCGCCAATAGTTGTGGATGGAGCGAAAACGACAACGCTTCCCGCAACGCCAGCCCCCCACCCCGCAGTGAGTGTTGGGAAAGTTCGAGCGTGGGGAGGAGTTGGGCGGCGGAGAGCAAAAGCGCAAGGAAGAAGGAAGAAGGAAGAAGGAGGTCGTTGAATGAAAGATTCAAGTTCCAAGATTCAAATTTCAAATAGTGGAGACGCAGGACAACAAAGTAAAGGGCGGCCCCAACAAGAGAGATAAAGGTGGATTGGGTATGACCGGCAAGCAGAGAAAGAGAAAGGCACAATGCACAATGCACAAGGGGCAACGCCCGCTGTCGGAAATAGGAATTGTGCATTGAGAATTGTGTCTTATGCATTCCCAGCAGTAGCCAGGGAAACCAGGTCAGCCCTTGCAGTTGGTTGATATGCTCGACCTGCGCGGTGAGGTAGCCGCCGAGGGCTAAAAGTGAAGCAGACAAAAGCGCGCCCGTGGCTGATTGCCCCAACGCGCGGGCCAGACGATATGCGCCTAACGCGGTGATTGAGATATGAACGACGATGGAAATTTTGACCGCGATCGGCGCGGGGAAGACAATCAGCGGCCAGTTGAGGGGATAAAACACGCCCGCCTGAGAGTTCGCCAAAAAGGGCGCGCCCATAAAGAGATAGGGATTCCACAACGGGAGATGACCGGTGAGCAGGGTTTGGGCCCGGTAGTCCCAATAAGGATAAAAATAGAGGAAGGTGTCGCCGCGCGCGAGGATGAGGTTGGTGAACGTCATCTTCCAAAAGAAAACGAGAATAAGTATTAGGAGGCCGGAGGCCGGAAGTAGGAAGCGGCGCATTAGGGGCCGATAGGTGTGAGTTGATAGAGGGTGAACGAGAGCGACCCATCGCGGCGCGTGGTGGTGTGAAGCGGGATAAACTCAAACCCGGCGCGGGCGGCGGCGGCCCGCATCTCGGTGTCGGCTTCCCACGCTGGCACCACCAGGTAGCGCGGCGAGGTGTGACCAAAGGAGAGCAGGTCGGTGGTGAGCGCGTCGGGCGTGGGGAACCAGGCGATAAAGAGCGGGCGGTCAAAGAGATAGTAATTAAATTCCCAACTCAGCCAGTGGTCGTATAACACCCCCTCGGGCGGCAGGGTGTGGACATAGCGGGCCACGTCGTCAATGCCATCATACGCGCCATGGTCGCCGCCGATGGGGTAGCCGGAGTGGGCGGCGCGGAGGGTGGCGGGCAAAAGCATAAGGAAGAAGGAGGAAGGAAGAAGGAGGGAAAGAGAAAGGCTAAGATTCAAGTTCCAAGATTCAAAGAAGCGGCGGGCCATCCACCATCCACCATACATCACGCGCGCAAAGAGCAGAGCGAATAATGGGAGGAGCGGCATGAGGTAACGGTCCCAAACGTTGAAGGCCAGAAGCCAGTACGCGGCGAGAAAGAGCGCGAGATAGCCGGTGAGGAGAATATCGGCGAGGGCGGCGCGGGTGGGGCGGCGGAGATTGAACAACCACAGCGCCGGGAGGCCCACGAGTAAGGCCACGTTGAGCGCAGGTGTAGCGGTTGTGAAATGCAATAACTCCAGCCAGGCGCGGGCGCGTGGCTCGATTTCGTTGGCGCGAATAAAGCGGCCCGGCATATTGTCCGAGTAGCCTTGATCCCAAAAACCAACGGGCGGATGGCGCACCGCATCCCAAATAAGAATCAGCAGGGTGACGAGGGCGAGGCCCACCAGCATTGGAAACGTGATGCGCCATAGTCGGCGTAGAGCCTCCCAAAGGTTGGCGGTGGGCGGCAGGGTGAGCAGGCCCAGCGCCAGCGTCAATGGGATAAGCAGCAGCGCGGTCTGCTTGGTGGCCCAGGCCAAAGCCCACGCCAGCGCGGCCCAACGATAACGCCCGGCCGCCGTCATCCACCAGCCCCACAGGCAGAAGGCCGTAAGCAGTGGATCGAGAAAGACGGTGATGGAAAACAGAATCGCAAAGGGTGAGAGGGCCAACGCCCAGGCCGCGAGGTGCGCCACCGGGCGCGAGTACAGGCGGTGGGCCAAGGCCCACGTCAACGCTACGCTGACCACACTGGCATAGAAATTGGGCAACCGCATCCCCAACTCACTGCCGCCCACCCATAGATTACTGAATGCGCCAAGATAAAAGGCCAGGGGTGGTTTATCCACCACCAGGTAAGAGAGCAACACGCCCTGCCCCGAACTGATGAGCCGGGCAAACGTGGCGTAGAGAGCCTCGTCGGGGTGAAAGCGATTGTCGAGGAGCGGGAGGGTGCGGAAGAGGGTGGCGGCCAATAGCGCCGCAATGGCGCTTGCCCAGGTCGTGAACCGGTGATTGTGAAACGTGAAACGTGAAACGTGAAAGCTCATAGCGGCGGGCGTCGCATTACGTTTTACCCCTGACGTTTTACGTCTCAATCCATGAAGCGATACTTCAGCAAAGTCCAGACCGCTTCAAAGGCATCGCGCAGGCCGATTTTTTTGCCCTCCGAGTATTCGCGCGGGTCAAACGAGATGGGCACCTCGTAGATGCGCACCCGGCGCTTGAGAATTTTGGCCGTGATTTCCGGCTCGAAATCGTAGCGGCGCGCCCGCAGCGGCACGCCCTTAAGAATCTCGGCCTGGAAGACTTTGTAACCGGTCTCCATATCGGACAGGATGGTGTCGTACAGCACATTGGTCATCAGCGTCAACAACATATTGGCGACCATGTGCCAGAACATCATCGCCCGGCGCGGCCCGCCCAAAAAGCGCGAGCCATAGACCACTTGCGCGCGGCCTTCCAGAATGGGCCGGAGTAAATGCGGATAATCGCGCGGGTCATATTCCAGGTCGGCGTCCTGAATCAAAATGATGTCGCCGGTGGCGGCGGCGAGGCCGGAGTGAATGGCCGCGCCTTTGCCGCGGTTCTTCTCATGGTAAATCACCCGCAGGTTAGGCGCAGGCGCGGCCCCATCGCTGAGTTCGCGCAGGATGTCGCGCGTGCCATCGTGTGAGCCATCGTCCACCACCACAATTTCGGCGTCCGGAGCGTTGATTCGCACACGCCGAATGATTTCGGCAACCGTCGCCCGCTCGTTAAAACAGGGCATGATAACAGACAGTTTCATAATGCCGCGCATTATACCGCGTCCGATGCTATAATCGCGTCGCATCGGTGCAGGAGAAAATTAGCATGTCCAGTCGTCCCGCTCGTCAACAATCGGCCCCACTCCCCCTTATTGGCGCAGAAAAATTTATCCCACCCCAGGTCACCAAAATTGAGGACACCGGCCTGATCGAATATGCGCTGATTGAGCTATCGCTGAAAATTTTATATAGCAGTGGCACGCTCACCGGCTACCGCATCGCCGAACTCATGGCCCTGCCATTCACCGGTCTGGTGGACCAGATTCTGGAATATCTCAAAGCGCAGAAACTGGTCGAGGTCAAAGGTGCCGGCAGTTTTAGCGAAAGCACCTATCAATACGCCATCACTGGAGCGGGCATTGCCCGCGCGCGCGAGGCCGCCGACCGTAACCAGTATGCCGGGCCCGCGCCGGTGCCGATCAAAATCTACAACGAGGCCATCCGCAAACAGGCCAGCGCCCGCATCCAGGTGACCCAGCGCGTCATGCGGCAGGCGTTGTCGAACCTCATCATCGGCGAGAAAACGTTTTCGCGCATCGGCCCGGCGGCCAACTCCGGCACCTCGCTGTTTTTATATGGCGCGCCCGGCAATGGCAAGACCTCCATCGCCCGCGCCATTGGCCGGATGATTCTGGGGGAGGAAATGTATATCCCGTTTGCGGCGGATGTCGAGGGGCAAATCATCAAAATCTACGATAACGTGAATCATGAAATCGTTAAAGAGGACGACTCGGCCTCGGCCCCCGGCACCGGCGCTTTGCGGGGCGGCGTCAAGCGGGATGCGCGCTGGGTCAAAATCAAACGGCCCTTCATCGTGGTCGGCGGCGAACTGACGCTGGCCGGGCTGGATTTGCAATTTGATGAGGTCAACAAATTTTACGAAGCGCCGTTTCAGATGAAGGCCAACGGCGGCATGTTTTTGATTGACGACTTTGGCCGCCAGCAGGTGCGCCCGCGCGATCTGCTTAACCGCTGGATTGTGCCGCTGGAAAACCGCCTGGACTTTCTCACCCTGCACAACGGGCGCAAAATTGACATCCCGTTTGAGGTGCTGGTGGTGTTCTCCACCAACCTGCCGCCCAAAGACTTGGTAGACGAAGCCTTTCTGCGCCGTATTCGCCACAAAATTGAAATTGTGGACCCCAGCTTTGAAGAGTTCAAGGATATCTTCAAGCGCATTTGCGAGGCCAAGAAAGTGGCCTTTGACGAAAAGGGCCTGGCCTATCTCTTGCAGGAGTGGTATATCAAGCGCAATCGCAAGCTGCGCTCCAATCATCCACGCGATATTATCGAACAGGTTCTCGATGTGTCGTCCTATATGAACGTCGAACCCGCGATGAGCAAAGAGTTGTTGGACCGGGCGTGCGAGTCGTACTTCGTCGAACTGTAAACGTCAACCTGTAAAACGCAAAACGTGAAACGTAAAGCGGTTGGTTTGCCTTACGTTTCACGTTTTATTTATTCCATGCTCGCTCATCTCTACCCGCACCGGCCCATCATTCTCGGTCATCGGGGCGCGTCGGCTGACGCGCCCGAGAACACGCTGGCCGCCTTCCGGCTGGCGCTCGCACAGGGCGCGGACGGGGTTGAGTTGGATGTCACCCTCTCGTCCGATGGCGTGCCGGTGGTGATTCACGACGACACTGTGGACCGCACGACCAACGGCACGGGCCGGGTGGCCACACGGACGTTGGCCCAACTCAAACAATTGGACGCGGGCTATGCTACTAAGTTTGGGGGTAAGTTTGCGGGGGAGCGCATTCCAACCTTGGCGGAGGCGCTGGCCGAGTTGGGTCAACGGGCGTTTATCAACATAGAACTTAAGCGCGATCCGTCGCCCGACCAAGGGCTGGCACAAAGGGTGGTGGCGCTGATTCATGACCAGCAAGTGAGCGAGCGAGTTTTGCTCTCATCGGTTTATTACGCTAACTTGCAACGGGTTAAAGCGCTTGACGCGACCCTGCCCGTGGGCCTGTTGTATGACCCCAGCGCACCGGCGCGGATGATGCGAGCCTGGCTCACACCGGGCGTGCGCGCGGAGGCCCATCATCCTCATCATAGTCTTTTCAATGCGGTGACACGCGGCGCGTATCGCGCGCGCGGCCTGCGCGTCAATGTGTGGACGGTGAACGCCGAGGCCGACCTGCGGCGACTGATGCGATTGGGCGTGGATGGGATTATTACGGATAAGCCAGAGTTCGTCATCAGATTGCTTCGCAGAGCGGATTAGCGGATAGGCACAAAGAACACTTCCAACGGCACGGCGTAGGCCCCGCCGCTCAAAATCTCAATCGCTTTATCCAACTGTGGGTCGAGTTCGGCAGCGCGGTCTTCTTCGGTCAACAACACTTCCACATCCGGGGTGATGCCGAGTTCGTGAATCGAGCGGCCGTCCGGGGTGAGCCAGCGAGCAATGGTTACTTTTACTTCGCCCTGATGGTTGTCCAGGTTGTGCGTGGCTTGCACCGAGCCTTTGCCATAGGAGGTCTCGCCGACGAGTGTGCCGCGCCCATGATCCTGAATCGCCCCGGCCACAATCTCGGAGGCCGAGGCCGAGCCTTTGTCAATCAACACCACCAAGGGAATGTCGGTGGCCAGTCCGCCCGACTGCACCGTATAGGTCTCCTCGCGTCCATCGCCAAAGCGCTCACGCAATACCAGTTTGTTCGGGCCAGCCTTCAGGAATTGCGAGGCGACCTCGACGGCGGTGTTAAGATAGCCGCCGGGGTTGCCGCGCAAATCCAGCACCAGGCCGGTGGGATTATCGTTGAGCAAGGTCCGCAAGGTGTCCCGAAATTCCTTGGGCGTGCGCGCGCCGAAGTCATTGACTTTGATGTAGGCAATGCCGCCCTCCAGCACCTTGCTTTCCACCGAGGAGATGACGATTTTGGCGCGGGTCACGTCAAATTCCAGAAAATCAGTTTTGCCTTCGCGCTGAATGGTGAGATGCACGGTGCTACCCGCCGGGCCGCGCACCTTGCCAATAATTTCCACCTCGCTCTGACCCGCGATGTCCTCACGGTCCACCATGATAATCAAATCGCCAGGCAAAATGCCTTCGGCCTCGGCCGGCGAACCGGGGATGGGCGAGACGATGCGGAGATAATCGCCCGCCATCTCGACATACGCGCCGATGCCCTCAAAATCGCCGCTCAGGTTGGTGGCAAAAATCGCATACTCTTCGGGGGTGAGATAGGAGGTGGCCGGGTCGCCCAGCGACTCGGTCATGCCGCGAATCGCGCCCTGCATTAATTGGGTGTCGTCGAGCGGTTGCTCATAGTAGTTGTCATGCACAATGCGCCACGCCTGCCAGAACGGCTCAAAGGTGGTTTGCAATTCGGCGGGCGTCCCACTGCCTTCGGGCGAAGCGCCGCTTACGCCGCCGATTCCAAAATCACCACCCAACCGCGCCACCGCATAGCCCGTGGCCGTCCCGCCCGCAAAGAGGGCCAGGCTCGTCACCACCACCAGGCCGCAGGTCAACAAGTTTTTCACCAACTGGTTCATACCATCCATCTCCTGAAAATTAAGTCTGGCGCGTATTTTAGCCCAAGTTTCTGAGCGGAGGATGAGCATCGCCCTTAACGCCAGCGCGCCGGAAAATCCGGCGCGCTGGGTGAAATAAGTGGGCCGCGACAAGCCTTATTCGGTGACGGTCAGTGTCCCGATCATGCCGCCCACCTGGTGGCCGGGCACGTTGCAGTAAAAGGTATAGGTCCCGGCGGTATCCGGGGTAAAGCTAACAGTGCCGCTTTGGCCCGAGGCCACGGTGCCGCTGTTCACGCCTAACTCGTCAATGAGGAAAGTGTGTTCCAGCGCGCCGCCGTTTTTCATCGTTACATTGATAGGCTGGCCCACTTTAGCGGTGAGGGTAGCCGGGTCAAATGTGAAGGTGTTGTCGGCCGTAAACGTTACGTTCAGCGGTTCCGGCCCGGACGAACCGCCGCCACAAGCGGTGAGCGTCATCGCCGCCACCAGCCCAATCACTATCCACTTGTTGTTCACGTTTTTTTGCTCCCAAGTTGATTGACGAGTTCAGGCATCGAGGCTTCAGCCGGTTGGCCCGGTTGAAAATCTCGATGCCAAGTTACCCATGGATTCGGAATTTGCTCCAGGTGACGTTTGGCGCTTGAGTTAAGGATGCCGCAAGGCCGAGCGGCCCGCATAACCTGCCTGCACGCCCAGGTCTTCTTCGATGCGAAGCAGTTGATTATATTTCGCCACCCGGTCGGAGCGGGCGGGCGCGCCGGTTTTGATTTGGCCGGTGTTAAGCGCCACCGCAATATCGGCGATGGTGGTGTCCTCGGTCTCGCCGGAGCGGTGGGAGGTGACGGCCTTCCAGCCCGCGCGCTGACAGATTTCCACGGCCTCGATGGTTTCGGTGAGCGAGCCAATTTGATTCACCTTCACCAGCAACGCATTGCAGGCTTGCTCGGCGATGGCGCGGCGCACGCGGGCCGGGTTGGTCACCAGTAAATCGTCGCCCACCAATTGCACCCGGTCGCCCACTTCTTTGGTCAGCAGTTTCCAACTGTCCCAATCATCCTGGGCCAGGCCATCTTCCAGCGACACAATCGGATACTGCTCAATCCAATTTTTCCAAAAGGCTATCATCTCATCGCCCGTCAGATTTTTGTTTTCTTTGCGGAGGTGGTAAGTGCGGCTATCGTCCTCAAACAACTCGGAGGCGGCGGGGTCGAGGGCGATAAAGACCTGCTCGCCCGCTTTATAGCCGGCTTTGTTGATTGCTTCCAAAATGACTTCGATGGCTTCCACATTGGCCTTAAGCGCGGGGGCATAGCCGCCTTCATCGCCGACCAATGTGGTGTAGCCGCGCGCTTTAAGCACGCCCTTGAGGGCGTGATAAATCTCCGTGCCCCAGCGCAGGCCCTCGGCAAAACTGCTCGCGCCATGCGGCATCACCATAAACTCCTGGAAGTCGGTGGATTGCCAGCCGGTATGCGCGCCGCCGTTGAGGATGTTGAGCATCGGCACGGGCAGGATATGGGCATACACCCCGCCGAGGTAGCGATAGAGCGGCAGACTCACCGCGTTGGCGGCGGCCTTGGCCACGGCCAGGCTCACGCCCAAAATCGCATTCGCGCCGAGTTTGGATTTGTTGGGGGTGCCATCGAGTTCCAGCAAGGCGCGGTCAATGGCCTTTTGATTGGCGGCGTCGTGGCCTTTGAGCGCGGGGGCGATCAGGTTGTTGACGTTGGCGACGGCCTTAAGTTCGCCTTTGCCGAGGTAGCGGGCCTGGTCGCCATCGCGCAGTTCCAGCGCTTCGTGCACGCCAGTGGACGCGCCCGAAGGCACGGCGGCTCGGCCGGTGGCGCCGCCGCTGAGGGTCACATCGGCTTCGAGGGTCGGGTTGCCGCGCGAGTCCAAAATCTCGCGGGCGCGCAGGGAGGTGATGAGGGTGTGAGTCATTGGGAGGCCTTTCGGTGTGGGAGAGAGAATTGGAGATTGGAGAATTGGAGACTCGTCCTGAGCGAAGTCGAAGGATTGGATACCGTGCGCCTATGTTAACACAAAGGCACGAAGACACAAAGACACAAAGGCATGAAGGCACGAAGACACAAAGGCACGAAGACACAAAGGCACGAAGACACAAAGGCACGAAGACACAAAGGCACGAAGACACAAAGGCACGAAGACACAAAGACGTCATTGCGGATTGAGTGCCCGTTAAAGTTTTGCTGGCTTATGGCTGGCGGCTAAACGCTATGCATGCGCCTCCGCCGACTCGTTCTGTAGCGGTTTTAGCCTGCGAAGGCAGGCTTCGCGCCCGCTTCGCGTGTGGCCGCGATTTTCCCGACCCCGCTCACGCGGAGCGGGACGGGGCAATCGCCGGAGTTGTGCATTCGTTTACGCGAAGCGGTTGGTTATTCGTTGACAAGTTTGGCCGCCGCGCGCTCGGCCTCATGCGCTTCATCCAATGTAGGTGCCTCAGCCGAGTAGCGGGCGCGCAGGTAGGCACGGGTGAGCGTCGCCAGCGAATCGCGGGCGGCGGGGTTGGCGCGCGTTAAATGTTCGGCATATTGCGTTGGCGTTTGTCCGGCGCCGCGCGGCCAGCCGAGCGACGCGGCCCAGGCCAGCAAAGATTGGTACGCCTGCCGAATCAGGCGGCGCGGGTCGTCGGTTTCGCCCGGCAAGGCCAGGTAGGGCGCGAGCGTTACCGGGAGCGGCGGACGGGGCCGGGCCAATAATTGCTTGAGTTGCTTCAACAGTAATTCGCGGGAGAGGATGCTGTCGCGGGTCTCATCCACATCTTTATCACGCAAACGGCGAAAGCGATAGAGCGACTCGGCAATTAAACCCACCAAAAAAATAAAAATCAGCGACAGCACCACCAGCCGCGCGCTGATTTTGGTCACGGGTGAGTTGAGGATGACTCGCAATAACTCGCCGCTGGCGCTTTGCGGATCCACGCTGCCGGGTTGAGGCGTGGGTAGCAAGTTGCGAAAGAAATCGAACAGGCGCAAGAAATTCACGCCGCGCGCCACCAGCCATTCGGCCAATAGAAAAATGGGCGTGGCGATAACGGTGATGATAAACGCAAAAGCCACGAGCAAGGGATAAGCCAGCCAATCCACCACGACCAGGGCCGGCCGCAGGCGGGCCAGCGTTTCGGGCGCAAGCAGCGCCAACGCGGCCAGGCCGCCCAATAGCACACTGCCAATCACGCCGACGACGACGCCAAGCCAATGCCGGTTGAGGGCCAGGCCCGGCGCGTGGTGAAAGCGGCGCGCGCGCTCAAAACTGGCCAGGGTCAGGGCGCTCAGGCCCACCGCAAAAAAGCCCAGCACCACCGTCGGCACCTCGCCCGGCATCAGACGCGGGCGAATTTGATTGGTGACAAACAACACCGCCAGGGCCGTAATGCCGCCGTAAAACGTCTCCTGTAAATCGTGATATTGCAAACGCCCCTGCCCCACCACCACGCCCCGCCACCACAGATAACCACAGACGAACAGGTTAATCAGTTCGGGCGGAATAAAGTTGCCCCAATCCCACACGCCGCGCCAAAAGCCGATGGGGAAGCGCGCGCCATAGGTGAGCCAGAGCGCGCCGAGCGTACCCATAAAAGCGGCCAGCACGATGCGCTGGCGGGCTTGTTCGCCGGGGTCGCGTGAATAAGGCGCTTCGTCATCGTCGGGCGCGGACGGGCTGGTGACACGGACAACCCAGCGGGCGCTGAGGCCGCTGGCGATCATCAACGCCAGCATCAGCGGCGGGCTGAGGCGCGGCGCGGAGGCCTCGAACACGAGCCAACGCACCCACAGACTCAGCCACGCCACCGTGAGCAGGCCGGCCGCCAGGGGCAAGAGCCAATCTTCAATCCAGTGTGAGCGTTTCAAGGTCGCGCCAATTTTGATTTACAAAGTAGATGGGCACATGAGCGTCCTTCGACTGCGCCGCTACACGGCTCCGCTCAGGGCGCTGGCCGACGACGATGAGGGCCACGGGATGTCCGCGCCTGTGCGTGTCGAGCAAGGCGGAAAGAATCGAATCGGTCACCACCGCCGAGACGGCGATGAGCGTGGCCCCATAGGGCAATTCGGGCGCTTCCGCTTGTAACAAATCTTCAAAGGAGAAAAAGACCAGGGGCGTCAGTTGGGCCAGCGTTTCGAGAATGGTCTGCGCTTGCGTGGCATGGCGCGAGGCCCGCAGGCGCACCCGCTGGCGGGCCTCGCGGGCCGTGCCGTTGGTGAACAGGCCCACCGGGTAACGCGCCTCCAGCCCGGCCAGCGCCAGCGAGGCGGCCACCACGATGGCGGTTTCCAGATAATCGCTGACCACGCCTTCGTAGGCATGTTCCAACGTTTGCGCGTTGAGAAAGACGACGAGTTGATGCGAGGCGCTGGGGTCAAACGTCTTGGTTTGCAAAGCGCCCCGGCGCGCGGTGGCCTTCCAATGAACGTGGCGCAGGCTGTCGCCGGGCCGATAATCGCGCGCGCCCGCCAGGCGCAAAGGGTCGGCCACCAGTGAGCGGGCGATGGCGTAATCGCCCAACGGGTGCGCGGCGCTGACGTTGAGTTGCTCCAACGGCACGACCTTGGGATACACCACCACCGTCTGCCGGTGGGCCACATCCAGATAGCGGGTGCGAAAACCAAACAAATCGCCCGACGACAACACCACCGGCCCAAACTCAAATGCGCCGCGTTGCTGAAACGTGAGGCGATAATGCCGCCGCACACGCTCATACCAACGCAGAGTCAACACCGTAGACAGAGTCCGGCGATGGCTGTCGCTGGTGCGACTCAACTCGACATTGGACACCAATGCTTCCACGGGAAATTCGTCGTCGGCGCTGAGCCAGGCCAGCGGCAATGGTTTGGCATTGACGATTTCCAACCACACGTCGGTCGAGTCACCGCAAAACAAACGGTGCGCGCCAAAGCGCCGGGTATAGCTCACGCCCGCCAGGCAATAGCGCCCCCACACCGCCGACGCGCCCGCCATCAACACTACCAGCGCCGTGAGCAAATACAACGCCGGGTTGCGGGCGAAGAGCGTGACCACCCCGAGGGCAACGATGAGGAGGAGGGTGAGGCGGGAGGTGTTCACGAAGAATCAAGATTCAAGATTCAAAGTCCAAGATTCAAGGGTCGCAAGATTTGAATCTTGAATCTTGAGCCTTGAATTTTCTTGTTCCGACCAACTCTCTTCCACCGGCACCGGCACTTTGGCGATGAGGTCGCGGAGAATGTCGGCCACGGCTTTGCCGCGCAGGCGCGATTGGCTGGAGGCAATCAGGCGATGGGCCAGCACGGGCGTGACGAGGGCCTGCACATCATCCGGCGTCGCAAAGGTGCGGCCCCGCAGCGCGGCCAGCGTTTGCGCGGTGCGATACAACGCCAGCGCCCCACGCGGACTCGCGCCCAACGTCACCCCCGGCTCGATGCGTGTGGCGCGCGTTAGATTCAAGATATAGGTCTCCAGCGCTTCAGCGACATACACAGCCCGGCACAGCTGGCTGATTTCGGCAATCTCCTCTCCGGCGGCGACGGGTTGCAATTCCGCCAGCGGGTCATGCTCCCGAAAACGGCGGAGGATGGCGCGCTCTTCTTCCTGTTCCGGGTAGCCGATGGAGAGCCGGAGCAGGAAACGGTCCAGTTGCGCTTCGGGCAATGGAAAGGTGCCTTCGAGTTCAATGGGGTTTTGGGTGGCGAGGACGATAAAGGGGTACGGCAGGGCGTGGGTCACGCCATCCACCGTCACCTGCCGCTCTTCCATGGCTTCCAGCAAAGCGCTCTGGGTGCGCGGCCCGGCCCGATTAATTTCATCGGCCAGCAAGACCTGGGTAAACAATGGGCCGGGCCGGAATTCAAACTCGCCGGTCTTTTGATTGAAGACGTTGACGCCGGTGATGTCGGAGGGGAGCAAATCGGGGGTGAACTGCAAACGGTGAAACGAGCAATGGAGGGAGCGGGCCAGCGCCTTGGCCAGCATGGTTTTGCCGAGGCCCGGCACATCTTCAATCAGCACATGGCCCTGGCTGAAGAGGGCGACCAGTAGAAGTTCAATCGTCTGGGCCTTGCCGACGATGACCTGGGCGATATTGGTCTGTAAGGTGTGGGCGATCTTTTGAACGCGCTGAACGTCGGGCATAAAGCGGACTCCGGGCAAGAATGGAATGATTGTACACGATGGCTGGAGAGAGATACTCAGTACATCCCGAAATGCTCCCGAAATGCTCCCGAAATGCTCCCGCTGGATTTGTGCGAAGCATCCAGCGGAAAAGCGGCGGATTGCACACTTGCCCTGACGGGCTGTGCCAGGGAATCCGCCGTGAGCGAATCGTGAACTACTGATACTGCGGGGGGAGGCGGAGGGTTCAAGAAACTTCTAGCGACCACACTGAGACTTCCGAAGTCCGCGCATGAGGCTTGAATACTTTGAGCCAATTTTGCGCGGACTTCGGAAGTCTGGCCGAAGTTGTTTCCTACGCGGTCTTGGCTATACTTCCGGGTGATACGATTGGCAACGGATGGGCAACAGATGTAACGGATGGGGCGCTCCCATCCGTTACATCTGTTACCCAATCCGTTGCCGCTTTAGCCACTATGCCGCCCGGAATAGACCTATGGACATATTGAAGGCCCTCATCGAAAAATTAAAAAACCAGTTGTTGGTCTTTGCGCTGGCGACGGTGGTAGCGGTGGCGTTGTTTGGCGCAAATATCGGACGCGAGTTTGTGCCGCTCATTTACCTCGTCTTTGTCGCGGTGCTGGCGCTGACGGCTTTGCCGCGCGTGGCGCAATTTATCCGCGAGGTGCGGCCCCCGCCCGTAACCCCCACCCCCGGCCCCTCCCCCGTTGCGGAAGAACGCGCAACGGGGGAGGGGAGTCGCCCTCCGGCTCTTCCCCTACCAGAAAAGACGCCAATGAGGGCAGCAAGCGACTTGTCGCCCAACGAACAACTGACGGCCTATCTGAGCAAACTCCAAACCGAGAACGCCACCCTGCGGCTGGGCGGTTTGAGTTCGGAGGCCAGCGACCCGCAGAAGAGCGTGGCCGAACAACGCAACCCGCTGGCCCTCACCGATGTCTTTATCTCGTTGAAGGTGGACCGGTATCGAGGCGAAGTGGGCGAGGAAAAAGAAAAAGGAGAATTGGGAGGATTGGGAGGCCTGAGGCAAGAACGCGAGCAGTTGACGGCGGTGGAGGCGTTAAGCGCGGACGTGGCGCGACGGGCAGTTTTGCTGGGCCAGCCAGGCGCGGGCAAATCTTCCATCTTGCGTTTTCTCACCTATCATTTGGCATTGGCGTATCCCAAGACCACTGCCCTGCAAAACAACTTGCCCGAATGGAAGGCGGAGGCATTGTTGCCGGTGTTTGTGTCGTTGGCGCAACTGGCCGATGCCTTGCCTGACCAGCCCGAGCGCGGCCTGGGCGGGCGGGTGAAAAACTTTATCCAAAACGACATCGAAGCCCACGCCGACCTGCGCGGCTTTGGCCCGCGTCTGTGGCAGGAGATTCAGACGCATGGCGCGCTGGTGCTTTTCGATGGGCTGGACGAAGTGGCCCCCAACAAACGGCCCGTCGTTAAGCAGGCGCTGGAAGACTTCCTGGCCACCCGCGCCAATTGCCGCGCCCTTGTCACTTGCCGCACCTATAGCTACGGCGATGTGAATTGGCGGCTGGAGGGTTGGCCGGCCTACACCCTGGCCGAGATGGACAACCAGCAACAGGATGAGTTTATCGGCAAGTGGTATGCGGCGTTGATTCACAGTGACCCGGCTTCCCAGACCTTGTACCAAAAGAAGGCCGACACCCTGCAACGCGCCATCGTCTCCGGCGATGCGCGCCAACTGCACCAGATTGCGGGCAACCCATTGCTCCTCACCCTCATCACCATCGTACACACGCACCGCGAAGAACTGCCCCGTTCGCGCGTCATTATTTACGAAGAGTGCGTCAAACTGCTGTTGTTGCGCTGGCAACTGCGCCGCTCGCCCGGCGCGCCTCTGCGCTCGGTGTTAGAGGCTCTTAGCGCCGCCGCGCCCGACAAAGCCGGGAGCATGGAAAGCCTGCTGCTCCGCAGTCTCTATGAAGTGGCCTTTGAAGCGCGCGAGGGGCGCGGCCCCGCTCTGCGGCAGGGCGAGACCACCCTCATTGACCAACCGGCCCTCACCGCCGCGCTTTTGCCGCGCCTGGGTGAGGCCGCGGCACGAGTCTTTATTGAATACTGCGAGACCGCCAATGGCCTGCTGTTGGCGCTGGGCCGCCGCCGCCTGCCCCACCGTCCCGCCGATGAGCCGCCGGTGATGTGCTATGCCTTTCCTCACCCCTCGTTTGAAGAATATCTGGCCGCGCTGTATGTGACGGCGCTGGACGAGCCCCAGGCCGAACTGGCCCGCCGCAACGCCGCCAGTGACCGCTGGTTTTACGTGGGCCTGTTTTTGGCCGAGTATGCCGCCTTTGCCCGCCCCCGCGCCCGCGACTTATTGGATTTGGTGGAGGCCCTTGTGCCGGCACAGGCCCCAGCCACCGAAGACGCCTGGCGCAATGTGTGGCTGGCGGGCGTGGTCTGGCCCATCTTTCAACGTGAGTTTCCCGACCGGGCCGAGGCCGCTTTAGAAAAACGCGTGCGTGAACGATTGAAAAATTTGTGCGCCGCCGGGCATTTGCCCCCGCGCGAACGCGCCGACGCCGGCCGCGCCCTGGCCGCCCTAACCGACCCACGCGACTTTGACGAACTTCTCCCCATCCCCGCCGGGCCGTTTTGGATGGGAGAGGCAGATGAACTCCACCAAGTGACCCTGCCCGATTACAAAATGGGCAAATACCCGGTGACGGTGGGCCAGTGGAAAAAGTTTGTGGCCGCCACAAAACATGACGGTGACCCCGACTCATTGAAAGGCTACGACAATCACCCGGTTGTTAATGTGTCGTGGCACGATGCTTGCAAGTATTGCGCGTGGCTGACGGACGAGTGGCGGCGCACCAACAAAATTGGCACCAATGAAATCGTGCGCCTGCCCAGCGAGGCCGAGTGGGAGAAGGCGGCCCGAGGCGACGATAAACGCGACTGGCCCTGGAAGGGCGGGTTTGGCACGAATCATGCAAACACAGCAGAGAGCGGCCTCGGCCAAACCAGCGCCGTCGGTATCTTCCCGACCGGCGCATCGCCCTATGGTGTGTTGGACCTGGCTGGCAATGTGTGGGAGTGGACGATAAGTTTGTATGACTTTAAATACCCATACATTCCGGGAGATAAGCGCGAAAACTTAAAAGCCTCAGACCAAACCCTCCGTGTGGTGCGGGGCGGCGCGTTCTATGACGGTGGCGGGGACGCGCGCTGTGCGTTCCGCGGCGGGTACGACCCGGACTCTCGTACTGGGGCCCTCGGTTTTCGGGTGGTGGTGGCGTTCTCGTTGTTACCCTGAACTCTGTCTCTCTGGACTCTGAATCTCTGAGTCTCTGTGGGGATGGGGTCTGGGGAAGGGGCTTTGCCCCTTCCCCAGAATCAATTTTTTTTTGGAAACACGATGCCTTATCAAGAGATGCCAATTTTTACCCGAACGTATGATTTCCTGACCTGGCTTTTGCCAATCACAAATCATTTTCCGCGCGTGCATCGCCATACCTTTACCCAACGCTTGATGGATGCGGCGTTTGATTTGCGCGAGCGCTTAGAAGAAGCCAATTTGCGCCAGGGCGGAGCGCGGCTGGAACGGCTCCGGCAAGCCGACGAGGCCCTGGCCCGGGTGCGCGTGTATTTGCGCCTGGCCGTTAAATGGAATTGGCTGACCGGCGCGCAATATCAACATGTGGCCACGATGGTGACGGAGATTGGCAAATTGCTCGGCGGCTGGCTCAAAGTCACCAAACCCTAATTCTGCTTTGGCAATCGGCGGCCTGCGGGCCGCACTTGCGGGGGCTGGCTCACCACGACGCCCGTGTGGTGCGGGGCGGCGCGTTCAATAACAATGACAGGAACGCGCGCTGTGCGTACCGCAACAGGAACAACCCGAACAATCGTAACAGGAACATCGGTTTTCGGGTGGTGGTGGCGTTCACGTTTTTCATGCCATGTATCATGGCCAGAAATGCCCGGCGGCATATCTGTGTTTCCGGGCCGCGGCGAACAACGGCGGAGCCAGTTCCTGGCCGACCCCCTCCCCGGCCCTCCCCCATCCGCAAAGAACACGGATAGGGGAGGGAGCAATCCGAGTGGGGGTGGTCGGGCAAATAGCAACGGCCCCGCGCCCTGAGTCTGACTCTGGCGCGGGGCCACTTCATATCGGCAACGGATGGTTAACAGATGTAACAGATGAGGCTGCCCTCATCCGCTACATCAGTTACAACATCCGTTGCCACTTTGTATGTATCCTCAACTCTGTTCCTGGGACAACCTGCGCCTCGCCTACCACAAAGCCAGCCGGGGCAAACGCGGCCAGCCGAATGTGGCCGCCTTTGAACACCGGTTGGAAGACAACCTGCTGGCCCTGCAAAACGAATTGCTGACGCAGACCTATACCCCCGGCGCGTACAACGGTTAAGATAAGGCCGCGAGAAACCGGGTTTCTCGAAGAAACCCGGTTTCTGACCCGCTAACTTAACAGGTAACTATTCACCACTTTCCGGGTGAATCGGTGTTATAACCTGTAGCATGACCTTACCACCGCCGGACAAGCTGCGCGAATTGTCGCGCGATGAACTGATTGCAGTGATCTTCTTGCTGATTGAACG
>Ga0247727_10008026_pt1 | contig 19773 bp, 19 predicted proteins | sample WisWelCaveWW1625_FD_202498 | JGI IMG/M metagenome (GOLD analysis project Ga0247727, IMG submission 202498) | Biofilm microbial communities from Wishing Well Cave, Virginia, United States - WW16-25 | ecosystem: Environmental > Aquatic > Deep subsurface > Groundwater > Cave microbial mat | place... | reverse complement strand
CCAGATTGTTGGTCAAGTGCACGGTGGATTGCAATTTGACGCGCAACGGCAAGTTCGCTTTCCACACGCGCGGCAGATTTTTTTTGGCGGTTTGAATCGCGCCTTTGGTCCAGCGAAATTGCTGCGATTTGACGCCGCCGATTTCCGCAGGCAATTCCGACTGGCAGACGGTGCCGGGCAAGAACATAAATTTCCAGCCGCGCAGTTGCGCGCGATAGCTGAGATCGAGGTCTTCCGTCAGCGTGTCATCCGTCCAGTTGCCGGCGTCGAGAATACATGCGCGCCGCCACACGCCGGCCGTGCCGTTGAAATTGATAAAATAGCCGGCGCGATTGCGCGCGGTTTGCTCGACGACAAAATGCCCGTCGAGGCCGATGGCCTGGCCGCGCGTGAGCATCGAATAATCGAAATTCAAATGGCCCCAGCGCGTTTGCACCACGCCGATTTTGGCGTCCTGGAAATGCGGCAACGTCTGGCGCAAAAAATCCGCTGGCGGCACAAAATCAGCGTCAAAAATCGCCACGAACTCGCCAGCAGCACAGGCCAATCCTTCCCGCAACGCGCCGGCTTTGTACCCCTGACGATTATCGCGGTGCAACAACTGAATGGCAAAACCCTGCTGTTGATAATGCGCGACCCACTTTTGCGCAATGGCCGTGGTTTCGTCGGTCGAATCATCCAGCACCTGAATCTCCAGGCGCTCGCGAGGATAATCAATCTCGCAAACCGCGCGGATCAGCCGCTCCACCACATACATTTCGTTGAAAACCGGCAACTGTATGGTCACTTCGGGAAAATTCTGCAGAGACGGCGGATTTTTCGGAGCCGGCACACGGAACTTGTTATAGAGATAAACCATCACATAGCCGTGCGACCCGAACACAAAAAGAATCGCGAGCGAAACAAAGTAAATCGCCAGTATGCTCGATTCTAAAATATTATCCATCACAGCTTAAAACGAACTCCTCTCCGGACGTAAGTAACAAATTTTAAAATAGAAAAAACTGCCGTAAAGTGCAACATCTTTCTTGCAAGTTAAATTCCCGTAACAAATTCGTTGCGGTTCCCTTTTCGTTGCAAGACTTATAAAAAAAACTCTCACCAGTCCGACACCGTTTTATTGCGCACTTCGTTGGCGATTTTGCGAATCGCTTCATCAATGGCCGCCTGCCGCGTGGATGACGCCGAACGCGGAGAATAGCTGCCGAATTGTGACATCTGCGTTTCCCACACGGTTTTGCGTTTTTTTACATCTTCATATTTGAGTTGCACCGTCACCGTCACGCGGATTTCCTGAACGCTCTCCTGCTGATTGTACACGCCGGCGACTTCCTGCACCCCGAGCAGCGTGCCGTGCAAAATCGAATCGGCCACCCGCCGGTCGGCGATTTTGAGCGTGTTGTCGCGCGTGAACTCGTCGATGATCGCATTGCTCAACCGATCTCTAACGCCGAACTCCGCGGTGCGATCTTCAAACACCGGCACGGCGATGGTTTTGATGTGCGTGCTGGCCGCGCCGGAAAATGAGTAGGGGCCACAGCTCGCAGACAATATCGCTAAAGCTGCCATCCACATTGCCCAACGGATTAAAGTCTGCCAACGGATAAAGAAAAATCCGTTGGCAGACTTTAATCCGTTGGTTATAATTTCATTGCCGGCTAAAAAAAAATTTTTCTGGCTCATGCGGTCTAATGGAATAATTTTGATTCGCTTAAAACGGCAACTGATACTCCTTAATTTTGCGATACAACGTCCGCTCGCTGATTTTGAGCAGGGTCGCGGCTTTGCGTTTGTTGCCGCTGGTGCGGTCAAGCGCTTCGGTAATCAGGCGTTTCTCCATGTCTTCGATGGATTCAAAATCACTGGCGCCGACGGGTTCCGGATGGGCTTCGGTCGCCACTTCCGCGCCAAATTCCGGTTCGAGCGGCGTTTCCGGATAGCCGGACTTGAGCCGGCGCGACGGCGGAATGTAGCGGCCGACGAGCAACTCGCGCAACTGCGCAATCTCATTTTTAATATCAATAAGCGCGCGATAAATAAATTCGCGCTCAACCTCATCGCTGCTGCGATTTACCGGCACAGGCAAACGGCGATCCATCTCCGCGCTGCGCGGCAAATGGCGCTGCAAAATCATTTCATCGATGCGGCGGCCGCGCTCAATCACAATCAAACTCTCGACAAAATTTTTCAGCTCGCGAATATTGCCGGGCCACGCATGTTCCTGCAACAGGCGGATCGCACCGTCGCTAAAACCTTCAAAGGCGATGCCGTTCTGGCTGCAAAAATCCGTGACAAATTTTTTGACCAGCAGCGGAATATCTTCGCGGCGCTCGCGCAGACTCGGCACGCGAATATTCACCGCATTGAGGCGATAAAACAAATCCGGGCGGAACTCACCGTCGCGCACCGCGGTTTCGAGATCGCGATTCGTGGCCGCAATAACACGCACGTCGGCCTGCTTCGGGCTGCTGCCGCCGACGCGAATGAACTCCTTGCCTTCCAACAGGCGCAGGAGTTTCACCTGCGTGTTCAGCGGCATCTCACCGATCTCGTCGAGAAAAATCGTGCCGGTGTCGGCCTGCTCAAAATAACCTTTGCGCGCACCGACCGCGCCGGTGAACGCGCCCTTCTCGTGACCGAACAATTCGGACTCGATAATGCCTTCCGGAATGGCGCCGGCATTAACGACGACAAACGGTTTGTCGTGGCGGTTGCCGAGCCGGTGAATCGCCTGCGCGATCAATTCCTTGCCGGTGCCGCTCTCGCCGATAATCAGCGCGGAAATATCGGTGGGCGCGACCTGCTCGATGGTTTCCAGAATCTGCCAGATCGCCGGCGATTCGCCGACAAGGCCGATTTCATGACGAAGCGTGTTGATGCTGCGGCCATTGTGGCCGGGTTTAAGCAGAGGTGTGGTCATGCGAAAAACGGAAAACTTAATTTTGAAATTTTATTTTTTACGCCGACAAGTTTCTTTTTTAAAAGACGCATTGACCGATCGCTTTAATTTCACTGATTTCTGATGATTAAGTGTTTTAAGCGACCGGTCAATAAATTCATTCGACCTCAGACCCCGAACTTCAGACTTCGGACATCATTTCACATGCGCGCGAAACCATTCGATGGTTTGCTTCAATCCTTCCTTTACTGCAACCGTCGGTTGCCAGTCCAGCAGGCGGCGCGCTTTTTCATTGGACAGCACGCTGCGCAATTGCTCGCCTTCCTTCGCCGGGCCGTGATGCTCCAGCTTGCCCGCGCCCGCGGCTTCGTTCAACCGATGATAAACCGCATTCACCTCGGTTTCTATTCCGGTGCCGATATTAAAATAATCGCTTTGGGGGTAATTCAACGCCAGCAAATTGGCGCGCACCACGTCGCCAACAAAAACATAATCACGCGTCTGCTTGCCGTCACCGTTGATCGTCGGCTGCTCACCACGCAACAAACGCGTCGAGAAAATCGCGACCACGCCCGCTTCGCCGTGCGGATTTTGCCGCGGGCCGTAAACGTTGGCATAACGCAGGAACACGTATTTCATGCCGGAACTTTGCGCGAAGAAATTAATATATTTCTCGCACGAGAGTTTGCTGATGCCGTACGGCGACGCCGGCCACGTCGGATGCTCCTCATCCGCCGGAAACCGCACCTGCTCGCCGTAAATCGCGCCGCCGGTGGACGCGAAGAGAAATTTCTTCACGCCGATGGCTTTGCAATTTTGCAGCAAATTCAGTGTGCCGAGGATATTGACTTCGGCGTCGTAACGCGGATCGGCCACGGAGCGCCGCACATCCATCTGCGCCGCCTGATGGCAGACAGCATCGAATTGCCCCTGCTTGAAAATTTCGGCAACATCATTGTCGCAGATGTCCATTTGATGAAACGTCGCCTGTGCATTAATGTTCTCGCGTTTTCCCGTCACCAGATTATCCAAAATGGTCACGTGGTGGCCGTTCGCGATGAAAGCATCAGCAATGTGGGAACCGATAAATCCCGCACCGCCGGTGACCAGAATTTTCATGAGCTTGTCCTTTCAAAGATGAATGACTGTCCTACACGGTTATTCCGCAGGAACCTTTTTTGTTTCCAGCAATCATCTTGGATTCTAAAAGGATTCTTCCAGAATGACAGTTTTTATTTTGTCAATATAGATTACATTTCATACATACCGCATGGCCTTCATCCCAATGTCTTTGCGATAATGCATCCCCTCAAATAGAATTTTTCCCACCGCACAATAAGCGCGCTCATGTGCACTCAGAAAATTGTCGCCCACGCCGGTAACCGCCAGCACCCGCCCGCCGTTCGTTAAAAAATTACCGGCGTGATCGAGAACCGTGCCGGCGTGAAATACCATCACGTCCCTGCCTTGAATGCGCTCGAGGCCGTTGATCATTTTGCCTTTTGCAAAATTTCCCGGATAACCACCGGAAGCGAGCACGACGCTCACGGCCCAGCGCGGCGTAATTTTCAGTTCGTAATTTCCCAAATCGCCATTCGCGACACGCCACATCGCTTCGGCCAAATCGGACTCGATCAACGGCAGGATCACCTGCGTTTCCGGATCGCCAAAACGGCAATTGAACTCAACGACTTTCGGCCCGTTTTTCGTGATCATGAGTCCGGCAAAGAGCACGCCGCGATACGGAGCATTTTCTTTGGACATCGCTGCAATCGTTGGCCGCAGAATTTCTCGTTCGACGCGCGACATCAGAGCAGCAGTCATAAACGGCGCCGGCGCATACGCGCCCATGCCGCCGGTGTTCGGGCCTTCGTCGTTGTCAAAAATCGTTTTGTGATCCTGCGCCGGCGGCAGCACGCACAAATTTTTTCCATCGGTCAGGCAAAGAACCGAAACTTCCTGTCCCTCCATAAATTCTTCGATAACGATCTGATGGCCGGCTTCGCCAAAGGCGCGGTCATGCATCATCCGGCGCACGGCCTCCCGTGCAACTTCGCGCGTGCGCGCCACGATCACGCCTTTGCCGGCGGCAAGTCCGTCGGCTTTGATCACAATCGGAATTGGCGCCTGTTCAATATACGCCAAAGCTTTTTGAAAATCCGTAAAAATTTCCGCTGCCGCTGTTGGAATCCGATATTGCCGCATCAACTCTTTCGCAAAGGCTTTGCTGCCTTCGAGCCGCGCCGCTGGTTTGGCGGGGCCGAAGATGCGGAGAGGCACGGCTTCAAATTCATCGACGAGGCCGGCGACTAATGGCGCTTCGGGGCCGACGACGGTGAGTTCGATTCCCTTCTCCTGCACAAAACGCCGCAGCGCAGCCACATTAGTTACTGGAATATCGACACAACTGGCGATTTGCGCAATTCCCGGATTGCCCGGCGCACAATAAATTTTCTCAACAAGCGAACTCTGCACGAGCTTCCACACCAATGCATGCTCGCGCCCGCCGCCGCCGATGACTAAAACCCGCAACGTCTGCCTCTTTGGTTTTTTTCTTAATTTACGAACTTTATCTCCACAGCTTTTGATCGCCGGCTCGAGCAATAATTATACGCGCTCAGATATTTTACTTCGTCCTCTTCACGTTGGTATTCTTTGCTCAAATTTACAGCCATAATTTTTTATTTGCCACGAAATTCTTTCAAAGAAACAATTTGACTTTTAGATTATTACGCGCTAATTTTATTCAGAATTTTAAAAGACGCGGGATTGGAGAAGGTAACATGAAATTCTATTATGCGATTTTTAGAAAAACCTCTGAAGCCATTGAAGTAAAATTTCCTGATCTTCAAGGTTGTGTAACTTTTGGGCGAACGAGGGACGAGGCAATAGAAAATGCCACTGATGTTCTGGCTGGTTGGTTGGCCAATGCCGAATCTCAATTTACAAATTCATAACGCGCCGAAATATACGCTTTGTACAGGCGCTTATAAGCTTGTTTTTGAAATTCGTCGTTTTTGGGAAAAATCTGTGTTGCTTCACTCACAAAGTGAATTAGTTTTTTCATGAGTCCGTCGAGATCGTGAGTTTGGCTTCCGTTCGCCAGTATTTGAAGTCTTTTTTAACAAGCTCAACGTATTCTTCCGGTTTCAGTTTTCTCATTTCCGCTAAGGAGAGTTCGGAGTCGTTCTTCCAGAGCGGCTGATCAAAATCGAGCGCAAATTGGTTTTTGAAAAATTTCATAAAATCCATTCAAGTTGTTGTTTTATATTAAAATGATTGTTTGGTAATATACAAAAAAACATTAAAAAAGTCAATGTCTTTTTTTGGTAATTTACTATAAAAACAATCAATTGTGTGGTACCGGACAGACTCTATCTAAAGTCGCTTTCCCTTATTTCGTCGGCTGAAGAATTTGCGAAAGCGGCACTGCCGCTAATACGCCGTGACAGTTACAGCTCTTTCGCGAAAAAAGTCTATGCCTCCACTATACGGTTTGCAAATAAAGATCAGAAGGCGTTTCTGCTAACGGTAATTTCCAATTTGGCCTTGTTTCCGGAGAGTCCGATGGCGAAAAAGTCAAAGAAGCAGCGGATGAAAAAATAGAGTTTACCTGGGAAGGCAATGACGAGTGCGATCCGGCGTCGGGCAGTGGCTGGCTCAAAATAAGAGATCACGAAACGATGGAAGGCAAGATCAAATTTCACGAGGGCGACAGTTCAAAATTTCTTGCTAAACGCGTAAAGTGAATTTCTTCGTTGAAGAATTGCCTGTGAAAGTTCTGGAAACCGACCGGCTCATCCTGCGTGAGCTCTCCATCTCCGACGCCGCTTTTATTCTTGAACTGGTGAATGAGCCTGCGTGGTTGCGCTTCATCGGCGACAAAGGCGTGTGAACCCTCGCCGATGCGCGTGATTACATTTTGAAAAGGCCGGTTGAGAGCTATGAACGTTTGGGCCACGATCAATTACGGTTGGGAGAACGCGAAGTTTTATGGAAAATGGGGAAGAAGCCCCGGTTTGGCACAAGAACACAAAGGGCCGTTTCTGGATCCGTTAAACCGTCAAACCCAATATGCCCCTGCCCTGCTGCGGCTTTTGGAGGAGCACCTCTTGCCGGACGCGGCTTACATTAATAGATTAAAGCGGCACTACGAAATGTTCAAGCAAGCTGTAGCGGAAGCGGCGATGCCCGTTCGCAATCAAAACCGCATCGAGGGTCGGCGCGTCGGCCGCAATGAGCCGTGCCCGTGCGGCAGCGGGAAAAAACACAGGAACTGTTGCGGGCAAATGGCAAGCGCCGGGGTTTATTTTTAACTTAGATGTGCAACCTTCGCCTTTGCCATACTCGAACTCATATAAAAACCGCTGGGACATCATCGTCTCAGCGGTTTTTATTTTTAGCCAGTAAAATTGTAGCACGAGCATCCTGTCCAATGTCACTAACTTTTACTGAATTTTCAGTTTACCGAATTTAGGTGTATCAATTAAAACTACTGGCACACGATGAACTCCGCTAGGAGTGGAATGTTTATAGATAAAAGCTAATTCAGCGCTGAAAACTCCAGGGGAGTGACATGTTGACATGCAACGAATTTTTCAAACAAGCAAATCGGCATGGCAGTCTTCACATTTCACTCCTAAAGGAGTTAAAAAGCATAAGAATTCTCCGTGACTATAAACATTGCACCCCTTGATGGGGTTGGGCAACGTGCCTCAATTCCAAAAGTTAGTGCCATTGGACATCTTGTCTGCAGTCTGGATGACTGCGCTACGTTTTGTACGACGAATTAGGAGAAAAAGTCAAGCATGAATCTATCAACATAAATCATCAAGATTATTTTTTCCGTTGCGGGCGCGTCTTTTCCGGCGCGCCGAAGGTGCGGGGAATGAAATTCGCGTCGTTCCAAATTTGCACGAGCAGGCCGGCCGGCACCAGCACGAACAAGCCGTTTTTATAGGCGTAGCGCGCGACGCTGTCTTCGACGCTCAAGCCGGCAACCGCGCCGTAGAGCTTGAGGCCGCTAAAACGCGGAAAGTACTCAAAAAAATGCGGCAGGCGCTCTAAAAACTCCCTGACGTATGGCGTCGTCAACCGTGATTTGGTTTCAATCGCCACGACGGCTTCCGGCCCGGCGCCGAGAACGTCGATTTCCATGGTGCCGCCATTGCGCCGCGCGGTTGAACGCGCAAAAACATCGGTGAGCACGAGGCCGCGTTCGGTGAAAATCGGAATGGTGCTCGGATAGACCATGCTCTCGGCAAACAGGCCCAGCGTCCTGGTCAGGCCGTAAAGCTGATCGCGCATTTCTTTGCGCTCGAGTTCAAATTCGCGCGCGCGTTCTTTGAGTAACCGCTCATTCTCTTGAAAGCGGCGATCAATCTCTTGCGAGCGTTGCGCGGCCTCTTGCGCGCGCCGTTCAGCCTCTTGCTCACGCCGTTCAGCCTCTTGGGCGCTACGGTAAATCAGTTCCTCAAGTTTTTCCAAAGTGGTCATGGTATGCGCCTTTTCCGAATATTATTTATCGGATGAGATGTCTTCGTAATTTACGATTACTCTTGCCAAAAGTCAAGTTGAAAGAAGTACGGGGAATCCCTCAGACGGGTGAGTAGCGCAGATCTCTTGCCTGCAGTCAGGATGACTGTGTTACGTTTTCCATCAATAAAATATTGCCCAAAAGCAAAAATTTCCCTTGACAAAAAATTTGTTTTTGAATATCATTGGATATTCAGTTTTCAGATGGCGATTTATTTTACCAGCGGGGTAATAATGTCGTCCCAATTGCAAACGGATTTGTTCGCAAGCCCAAAGTTGACGGGCGATAACCTCACCGGCTGAGTTCATTCCGGCCGGCAGGCGAGGTTACGTCCGGAGATTTTGGGCTTTGCTTTTTGGAACGACGTGAAATGCCTATTTTAGGCAACACGGCAACCGTGGTACGTTGCACGATATCAACGGCTTCTTTCAAGACATCGAGCAGTACTTTAATGTCGATCATTGGCAAATCGGACAACTAAGGAGAAACTTATTATGACGACGCGTGCAAGTGGAACGTTTGAAGTCAAGCTGAACCCGCAGGCGCCGGACGACAAATCCGAGGACGCCACCCTCGGCAGGATGTCAATCGACAAACAGTTCCACGGCGATCTCAAAGGGACCAGCAAGGGCCAAATGCTGACCGCTGGCACGGCCGTAAAAGGCTCGGCCGGTTACGTCGCAACCGAACGGGTCAGCGGAACGCTGCACGGTCGCAGCGGCACCTTCGTGCTTCAGCACAGTGGCACCATGACGCGCGGCGCGCCACAACTGACTATCACTGTGGTGCCGGACTCCGGCACTGGTCAACTCGTGGGTCTGGCGGGGAAGATGGCGATCACGATCGCTGACGGAAAGCATTCGTACGACTTTGAGTACACGCTCGCCGAAATTCCTTAAACCGGTCGCCTGCGGACCGACAGATCTCGATGAGGGAGCGTCAGGGGGCGCATGGTGCTTCCGCGAGCAAACGGGGCGACTAACGATATAAGAATTTGTGCGACGCGATTAACCAAGAAGATGCGGCAAAACTAAGATTGCGCGATGGCTGACAAAGATAGGATCGAAGCACTACTGAAGCTTGCTGAGGCGTCCTGGCGAGACTACAGCGCTCGGCGCTCGGTTGAGTGGAAAGTGAACTTTGCCCTTTGGGCAGCGCTGGGTGCCTTCGCCGGCTTCCTGTTTCAGCAGAAGACCGCTTTGCCCGCAGTCCCTGCCATTGTGACTTCGGTCCTTTTCGCAATCGCACTGCTCGTGTACACGTTTCTCTGGAAGGTGGAGGTTCAAAACCGAAACCGTCGTGATTTGGATGCCGCGCAGTACTACTGGGCCAAGGTAGACAAAGAGCTCGACATCCCATCACCCGAAGTGCGCAACCGGCAACAGAAGACGACACGATGGCGAGCGACACACCTATCCCAAGTGATCATCACTGTGCTCTTCGTGCTCCTGGCCCTTCTCGCGGTCTGGGTTCCAATATGGGCGGGGAAGAGCTAGTCATGGTTGAAGGGTTCGCCGAACAGGGCGTTGCAGTTGGCGGTCGCCGCGCATTCCCCAGCAGTTGAACGTCGGGTAGTTCGGAAAGCTCAAGAATATGAACGGGACATGGTGCAGTGAAAGCTTTTTGCGAAAGATGATCAAAGAATCAGCCAAAATAAAAAAGTTGGCGACATGGTATAATCAGATACCCAACATATTTTGGTCTATCTTGAATTTTACACCGATAGGTTATTTCTGGTTTATGGCCATGGATTTGAAGTGGCTTTATATTCTCTTAGCCATAAGCTTGGTGGCCGGTTTTCTTCCCAATTCTTTTTTTGATAGGATTCAACTAAGCAAAACAACCTCTATTTATAAAAAAATCGGCATTCGAATTGTTAAAAAATATACCCAGGATGGCGATTAATCAACCGGTTAATCAGAAGAAAATTTTCCCGGTACAGAATCTTTGACTACAACGTATCGATTCAAAAATATTTAAACAAAACCTATTCGATAGAAAAAATCCATTTCAGCATGCTTTTATTTTTTCTGCTGACCGGCATTTATGCTTTAACCCAGGGCTATGTCTGGTGGGCGGTGATTATAACCATTAACAATTTGGTTTTTAACCTCTATCCGAATTTTTTACAGCAATATAATCGGCTGCGGCTTCGACATTTAATGAAAATGCAACCTTAAATTAAGGAGGAAAGCATGGGCAGATTCGTCATCGTCGCTTATAAACCCAAAGCTGGTAAGGATCAGCAGTTGTTGGACGCCGTACGTGAGCATCTGGAAGTTTTGCGAAGCCAACAGCTTGCTACCGATCACCCCGCCTGCGTGATGCGAGCCGGTGATGGCACCATTCTGGAAATCTTTGAGTGGCAGTCAGCAGAAGCCATCAGCCAAGCCCACAGTAATCCAGCGGTCCAGGCTTTATGGGCTAAGTTCGGGGCAGCCTGCGATTATATTCCGTTGGCAAGCCTTGCCGAGTGCCAACAGATGTTTGCAGAATTTGATTCTATAACATGAAAATATTGTGCGTAACCGCGCCTTCATTGGCATTCATCCCAAGCAAAGCTATCGCGCCGCAAGCCGTTCCTCAAACATGCTTTGCCAGCCCGGAGAGAGGCCGCGCAAGTCCACCGCTTTTTGCAATGCTGCGCGGTTATCCTGATCAACAAAAGCCAGACGAAACACCTCTTGAACCGACATGGGTTCGGAGTCGATGTCGATACGTTCAATCACCTCGCCGGCGCCGACTTCACCCTCCTGCAAAACGCGCAAATAAAATCCGGTGCGGGCGCTCGCCATGAACAGCTTGGGAAATTGCGGCAGCTTCATTTTCAGCGCTAACTTGTAACACGGCACGCGCGGCTGCGTCACTTGCACCATCGCCGCGCCGACGCGGAAAATATCGCCGATGTGAATTTGATCTTCCAACATTCCCATCACTGTAAAATTCTCGCCGAACTGGCCGAACGTCAAATCATTCCGGCCGAGTTTCTCCTGCCAATATTCGTAATGCTCAAACGGATAAACATAAACCGCTTGATGCACGCCGCCGTGTACGGTTAAGTCGCCCTGGCCATCGCCGTCGAGATTCAGCTTGCGCAGCATCACGCGCCCCTCCACCGGTTCTTTAAAAATTCCGGTAACCACGGTTTCGCGTTTGTGTTGCACTTCTTTTGGCAGCGAGACGTTGACGGAGATGAGTTGCATGATTTTTCCAAAAAAGGTTGTGCGAAGTCCGACCCTGGCCTGCGGCATGGCAGGCTTGCGCTCAACGCTTTTTCTAATTTAGCAACAACTCGTTGCGCAAGTCGGACTTCACTCTGTACTTCGAGAACATAATAAATTCAACTTGCAAAACCAACGAATTTTCTCACAAAATCGAGTCCCCACACGGAATCCAGCGAGTAGCGTCCGGCGCCGGCCAGGAACAGCATAATCGCGATGCCGATGAGCACGAGATTGTACTCGAAGCCTTCGCGGCCCGCCGGGAGCTGGCCGAAGTAATTCATGAAGAAGCCGTCTTGCGCATGCGACAGGTAAATCGCCGCGGCCATTTGCAGGACGGCGATCACGCTGGCCAATCCGGTTGAGACACCGGCGAGCAACATCAGGCTCACGATAAATTCCGCCAGCACGCCAGCCAATGCCAGTGGCGCGGGGACGCCGAGCGTGTTTTGAAAATAGCCCATCGTGCCGCTGATCCCAAAGCCGCCGAACCAGCCCAAAACTTTTTGCGCGCCATGCGCAAAAAACACGCTTCCGAGCGTCAACCGCGCGGTGAGCAGGCCGAATGAATTTAACGTTTCGTTGTTCATGATCTTTTTCCTTTCGTGTGAGGTGTGAAGTCGGACTTGCGTTCGGCGAGTCTGCTATTTGATTGAACGTTCGCTGCGCAAGTCCGGCTGGCTACTTCTTTAAGCACACGCCGTGCCAGTTTTGAAAACACCGTAATATTTTGTTTTTGCTAATTCGCGTTCTCAGATAATGACCTCAAAAACTTGTGTTTCACAAATTTTTGTTGTATATTCACAAAAATTTGAGGTAGCGGAAATGAAGCCAATTCCCACAAAAAAGCCGCCGCGTGAAATGGCGACGCTGCGACAAGCACAAAAAGCCCTGCGTGAGAGCGAAGCGCGCTACCGCGAGTTGTTCGAGCGGGCCGGTGATGCGATTTTTGTTTCTGACGCCGACGGCAAAATTGTCGAGGTGAACCGGCTTGGTTGTGCCAGTTTGGGCTACACGCGCGAAGAATTATTGCAGATGTTTGTTTGGCAATTGAACCCGAAGAAATGGTCGCCGGAAAAAGTTCGCGCGGTGATTCAAAAGCTCAAACCGGGACAGCCTGAAACTTTTGAAAGCGAGCATCAACGCAAAGACGGGACGCGCTTTCCGGTGGAAATTCGCGTCGGCAATTTTGAAGTGAATGGCCGCCGTTTGAATCTCGATTTAGTTCGGGATATCACCGAGCGCAAACGCGCGGCACAGGCGTTGCGAGAAGCGAATAAAGTTTTGGAACAGCGCGTTGCCGAACGGACCGCCGAGTTGAAGCGCGCGTTGGAGGAAATCGAAGGCTTACACGCGCAGTTGGAAATGGAGAATCGTTATCTCCGCGAAGAAGTCAAAATGACTTTTGGCGACATCGTCGGCGAAAGTCCGGCGCTGCGCAAAGTGTTGCAGCAAATCGAAATCGTCGCGCCCACCGAAGCGAGCGTGTTGATTCTCGGCGAAACCGGCACGGGAAAAGAGTTGCTGGCGCGCGCAATTCATGAACGCAGCATGAGACGCGAGCGGCCTTTGATCAAAGTGAATTGCAGCGCCGTGCCGCGCGAATTGTTTGAAAGCGAATTCTTCGGCCACGTCAAAGGCGCATTTACCGGCGCGCTGAAAGATCGGTTGGGGCGATTTCAAATGGCCGATGGCGGCACGTTTTTTCTCGATGAAATCGGCGAAATTCCGCTTGAACTGCAAAGCAAGCTGCTGCGCATTTTGCAGGAAGGCCAATTCGAGCGCCTCGGTGACGATCGCACGCGACAGGTCGACGTTCGAATTATAGCCGCGACCAATCGCAACTTGCAACAGGAGATTGAAGCGGCGCGTTTTCGGCAGGATTTGTATTATCGCCTGAGCGTCTTTCCCATTACCGTGCCGCCGTTGCGCGAAAGAAGCGAAGACATTCCGATGCTGACGCAACATTTCATTGAGCGTACTTGCGCGCGATTGAATTGCCCGCCGGTTCGCATTACCGCGACGCAGGTGCAACAACTGCAACGCTATCACTGGCCGGGAAATATCCGCGAGTTGCAAAACGTCATCGAGCGCGCGGTGATTCTGGCACGCGGCGGCGTTCTGCAATTCGATCATGTGCTGCCGTCTCATCTCACGACGATGACGCGCCCGCGCGCGGCAGAGAAAAATTCACCAACTCCGGCGGTGATTATTCGCGAAGAAAAATGGAGAGAGCGGGAGCGCGAGAATATAATCGCAGCGCTCAAACAAACAGACGGGAAAATTTACGGCGCGGGCGGGGCGGCGGAGCTGCTTGGAATTAAACCGACGACGCTGGCATATCGGATGAAAGCCCTGTCGATTCAAAAATGCGATTAAACGGACTTATGCCATTTGCAGCGGCTCGTGTTGATGCAATCAGTTTCGTTACAGCATGAGCATTTCATGCCTCGCGTTTTTTTATTGTCCATCCTGAACTTTGGCGCGCTCGATCATCGCCACGCGCAGATTCGCATAATCGAAAATTAATTTGAACGGCTTCAAAAATTCGAGGCCGATATTGCCCGCGGAAAACGGATCGGCGCCGGGGCCGTTTTCATTGGCCATAAAAATAACGTTGGATTGCTCAAAACGATGTCCGGCCAGCTCGAACCACGCGAGGCTGCCGAAGACCATTTCGAGTTCGCCCGCTTTTGTTGGCGTCGCGGGATTATTTTTGCGCATGTCCAATTCGCGCACCGTCGGTGTGTGAAACATCACCGTCACCGCCGCGCCAAGATCGAGGCGAAACCAGCGTTGATGATTCTCCGCAAAACTGGCGCGCACCACGGGCAACTGATGCTGCAATCGCAATTCCTGCCAGACGTTGTCGCGTTGCGGATACGAACTCGGGTCAAAAAGTGACACCGCATTCTCCGCCACGGTGATTTCCACGATCGCGCGGCTGAAAAGATCGTAACCAATAATACCCGTCAATGTCAGGCCGAAGGCTTCATTGAGCGGCGTGAGATCCATTTCAACCACAATAGGGCGCAACAACGAGAACGGCCCGACTTCAAATAAATCGAGGCGAAGCACGGGCGCAGCCACATTGCCAAACATGCTGGTGAGCGGAATCGTGCCGATTGGCGCGAGTTGCAATTCCGTTGCGAGCTCACGCGAGATCACTGAAGTCGAGGCGCCGGTATCGAGAATAAACCAGCCGCTTTCTTGGCCATTCACTTTCGCGCGAATCAAAAAATGTCCGGTTGGAGCGCGTTGCACCTCAAGCTGCGGCGGAATTGCAGGATTGAAGCTCGCATCGTTTGGCCGCGTTAGTGCGGGACGAAAAAGATTTTCCGTTGCGCTCGGTTGGCGTTTTGTAACAGAGCGAACTTTATACTCAGTCATCGGAATGTCGTTGACGAGGTAACTCATGCGGCTCGGCAACACGAATCCCGCGACGTCGCGGTAATCGTTTAAAATAAAAGTGTCCTTGCCACGCAGGCTGTTAAGCTGCACTGACGTGATACGCCAGTTGGTCGTATCGATATGCACGGCGGCATGCAAAAAATTATTTTTGTGCGTGACTTTCAAAATGAAATCACGCGACGAGCTTCCGGTGTCGAATTTGATAATCGCGAAGAGGTTCTCTTCTCGCAGCCACCACCCGGTATAAAAGTACACGAGAAGTTGTTCCCACTCCAAATCGCCGGCGCCCAACGTCCGCGGCATTCCCGACCAATCAATCGCCCAGCCCGTGACGCCGTCGAATCCGGCGGTTTCGCTCAATGCCGTTTCCATGCGGCGCACGAACTTGCCGTCGGCGGAAAACATCAGCCGAAACGTCCCGTTCGTGCCGACGTTGACAGCGTCGCCTTCAATGATAATATTGCCGGTGTTACTCTTTCGGCTGTCTAAGTTGTACGCTTCGCGGAGGCGGTTGACGATTCTATTTATTTCAGCAGAATGATTTTGCTCAGACATAGTTTCGGTTCCCGAAAAGAGTGTTCGCATTAAAAAGATAAGCAGGGCGGACAGAATTGTTTTGTTCGACATGAATGAACCTCATTTTGCTTTCTTCTCGCGCAGCGGATGAAACGCCAGCGTGAGACTATACTCCACTTCGCCTTCTTCATCATGCGCAGCCTGACAGCGTTCGCTCCATTTTTGAATTTGCCGCACTAGCTCGGCGATTTGTTTTTTGGACACACGAAGGCGCGCGTGTGTCGCAGCGATGGGATAACAATCGGCCTTCGTTTGGAGTATCTTGCTCGCGAAGCCGGATTGCGCGTCGGCGAGTCCCGCTTGCAATGCGTTGAGAACCATGGTCTGAACTTCGTTCGCCACCTCGCCGGCGCGTGATGAACCGGCCAGTAAGTTTTGGGCAATCGCAAATTTCCTCGCCGTCGCCTGATAATATTTTTCCACCGTGCCGCGATTGGGGCGGGTCTCGATCAATTTGATCAATCCCGCCTGCTCTAAAAGATCCACGTGGTGATACAGCTTGGTCGGCTTCTCGCCCAGCGACTCGGCCACTTGCCTGGTTGTCGCCGGTTTGGCGCTGAATCCGTCTAAAATACGCTGCCGCAGCGGGTCGCTCAGCGCTTTCAACTGGCTCAGGCCTGTGATGGTGAAAATTTTTTTCATCAAAATTTATTCAATATAAATTTAATATAAAGTTTTATATGAACATTTAAAATATATTTAATAAAAATTACTTTGTCAAGAAATTTTTTGTGCAGGCCGGATTGCCTCGCTCACGGGTGGACTGACCGGTCGCTAAACGATGATTCCCAACTAATTCAAGCGACCGGTCAGTTTTGTCCACTCATAACAGAGCCATTACGGCAGGCCGGATCGTTGCCTTACAATGATGATCGGGCTGGTGCAAAGAGTGCCGGAAGGTTTTTTGCTACAACTAAGGAATGCAATGATGGGGAGGCGAACGAGAAAAAGGCGGGACGGGTCGGGGGAGGAGAATTACCGCTTTCTTGTTTTATGCGCCCCATTGGTTTTAAATGAATCGAATGAACGCGGCCGAAACGCCTTGTCATTCATGATGCGAACATTGTCGCCGGTTTGCGTCAAAATGAACAAGCCTTGTTTGTAGGCGAAGCGCTCCACCTCTTGGTCGACCGTCATCGCCGCCACGCCGCCGTACAAAATGGGGCGTTGGAGCAATGGGAAAAACTCAAAAACTCTCGACAACTTTTTTTGCAGAAAATCTTCAACATATTCCTGCTTCAGGCGCATTTTGACCTCGATGGCGAGGGCGAAATCATCGCCGATGCCCGCAATATCGAGTACCATCTCCTCGCCTCTTTTTATGGCGGGAAAATGGCACCAGAGTTGATCGATCCTGAGGCCGCGTTTCTTAAAAAGCGGAATGACCGCCGGATACACCACACTCTCCGCAAAGCGGCCCAGCGAATCGGTAACGTCGCTGACTTGTTTGGAGAGCTTCCTCATGTCTTCTTTAAAGCGCTTATCGGATTCTTCGATGCGCCGATCGGTTTCTTCGAATCCATGATAAACCAATTCTTCTATTTTTTCGAGTGTGGTGGCCATAAAACTTTCCCTGCCGGTAAGAATTTTCAAGTTCAAACACAACTGACATTAAAATATACGACGGCAAAATGAAAAAGGCAAACAGTAAATCCGAATTTGACGCCTCGAAAAACTCTCGCCGCCTTGATTTTCCTCTTGACATTGCCGCTGCAGAGCATTAAATTTATTACTTCGTAATAACAAGAACCGGTGTGATTCAAAAACTTTTGCAACGCACGAACGGCAGCTTTGATCAGAGTTTTGGCATCGCGTGGCTACGAAACTTCCGACTCCTCCATATAAAATTATCCAACGGAGTCTCGGGGTTTTGGTTGATCCTGATCTCCGTATGGTGTCTCACTTTTGGTTGTCGCCAGAACGAGCAACCCGCGCCATCGAATGCCACGCCCAAAAGGGCTTTTGAGCCGAGTCAAGTATCTTCGTTTAAATCTGATTCTGTTATCGCCGCAAAGCAAGCTGCAGGAAGCAGCGCGATTCGCGGTCGTGTGTTTTTTAAAGGCCAGGCGCCAACGCCGAGATTGATTAACATGCATCAGGATCCGGCCTGTGCCGTGGAGCGAGAAGAGCAAATTTATTCCGAAGAGGTGGTGCTGAATTCAGATAGCACGTTGGCGAATGTGTTTGTGTATATAAAGGAAGGTTTAGCGCAACAACATTACGCCATGCCGGTTGAGCCAAAAATTTTGGATCAGCACCATTGCCGTTACACGCCGCGCGTGATCGGCATTCAAGTCGGGCAAACGCTGAAGATTCTCAACAGCGATCCGACGTTTCACAACGTGCATGCCTCGGCGCGGAAAAATAAAGCGTTCAATCTCGGCATGTCGAAAGTCGAGAAAGTGAAGACGCGCACGTTCGACCAAACCGAGGTGATGATTTCACTGCGCTGCAACGTGCATCCGTGGATGAGCGCATACGTCGGCGTGGTCGATCATCCGTTTTACCGTGTCACCGATTTGACCGGAAGTTTTAAGCTGCAAGCCATGCCTGCGGGAGAATATGTCATCGCCGCGTGGCATGAAGTGTTCGGCAGTATCGAACAAGAAATTAAATTAGCAGAGAACGAAACTAAAACCGTTGATTTCATTTTCACGCGGAGATGAGGAAGGAGAATCTCTATGCTCGATTGGTTGCCACCGAACGTATCGACGTACGGCGGTGAGATTGACAAATTCTTTTACGTCATTTATTACATTACGGCGGTGGTGTTTTTTCTGGTCGCCGGCGCGATGATTTTTTTTCTGATTAAATATCGGCACCAGGAAGGCCGGCGCGCGACTTACACGCACGGCAACACGACGCTCGAGATCGTGTGGACGACCGCGACGTTTGTGGCGATGCTGATTCTGGCGCTGGTGAGCAAGCCGCTGTGGGGCCGCATCAAACAGCAAGTCCCGATGACGCAAAGCATGGTGACCATCCAAGTGACCGGTAAGCAATTCAACTGGGAGGTGCTCTATCCCGGGCCGGACGGTGAGTTTGACACCGCGGCGGATTCGGCGGCCGGCACGCTTGACGATTATCAAGTCGACAACGATATGCACGTGCCCGTGAACACCGTCGTGCGCGTCATTTTAAAATCGAAAGACGTCATTCATAGCTTTTTCGTCCCGCAACTGCGCTTGAAGCAAGACTCGGTGCCGGGACACACGATTACGGCGTGGTTCGAGGCCACTCAAACGGGCACTTACGAAATTCCCTGCGCCGAACTCTGCGGCTTCGGCCATTCCGGCATGCTCGGCCATTTGTACGTCGACACGCCGGAAGAATATGAAGCGTGGAAAGACGAGAAGTGGCCGCCCTCGATGCCGGCCGATAGTTCAAATGTCGAAGCTCAATAAATAAGGAATGCGAAACTTTAGTTTTGCACCGATAAATAAATGAGGCAGAAGGAAAGCTATGAGTGAAGCAACTGCAACCAAACATCACGATGCTCATGCGCATCAAAGTTTCGTCTCGACATACATTTTTTCGCTCGATCACAAGATGATCGCCAAGCAATTTTTGCTCCTCGGCCTGGTGATGCTGTTCGTCGGCGGCGGCCTGGCGTTGTTGATTCGCTGGCAACTGGCGTATCCGGAAAAACCGCTGCCGTTGATCGGCGCCTCGAAACAGTTCGTTGAGACCGGCGAACCCGACACGACTTCGTCGTGGGACAGAACGTGGGCCGAGTGGCTCTCGAAAGAAGAGAAGGATCAAAACTGGCTCGCGAAGAACGTGCCGCAGGGCGTGATCACCCCGGCGTTTTATAACTCGGTGTTCACGATGCACGCGACGATCATGATCTTCTTCGTCGTCATGCCGATTCTCGTCGGCTGTTTCGGCAACTTTCTCATTCCGCTGATGATCGGCACGCGCGACATGGCTTTTCCCGTGCTCAACATGATGTCGTTTTGGGCCGCGTTTATTGCCGGTATCGTGATGCTCGCCGGCTTCTTCGTTCCGGGTGGACACGCCGCGGCCGGATGGACTTCGTACACGCCGCTCTCGGCTGATCCGCAATGGAGCGGCGTCGACTGGGGCCAGAACTTGTGGTGCATCAGCTTGATCATCCTCGGCATTTCCTC